>Ga0247765_1000256_pt1 | contig 42984 bp, 24 predicted proteins | sample UWRJL106311C6_FD_179949 | JGI IMG/M metagenome (GOLD analysis project Ga0247765, IMG submission 179949) | Plant litter microbial communities from Arlington Agricultural Research Station in Wisconsin, United States - UWRJ-L106-311C-6 | ecosystem: Environmental > Terrestrial > Plant litter >... | reverse complement strand
TCCTTGGATGGAGGATCAATCAAGTCGTGGATAATGGTGCGACGGGGCGGATGAATGCCCTGGGCAAGTTCTCGGCGGACTTCCTTGACGGCAACTCGAACAGCCTGCCCATTTCATGTCAGCGTTTCCGGAAGTTCACGCCCCCGGGTATGGGAAATAGTACCTTGAGACTATCATTCCACCGCTTATACGGCGGGAAAACCACCAGCTTGAGCGCCTCAGGGATGGCTCGAAACCACGAAATCAGCACGGGCATCGTCTGCAGCCACGGAAACATGACCTGCACGGATCGAATGGCCTCGGGATACCAGTTCCCATAGTCCGGGGCGGCATCCAGCATATGCCAGCACCGCGCATACGCATATTCGGTAATGACATCAATCGCTACGGCGCGAAGCGCCTTGTATGCGTCAAACGGATGCGAAGCCGTACAAGAAGACTGGTCCAGCGCCGTTTCCATCACATCGCATAGCTTGTTGGCTTTTTCCCAAACCATGTGCTCGACTTGGAGCACCGACTGGCGGGAGAAAAAGGGAGTAAGCATCTTGCGACGAATGCGGTGTTCGTCGAGAGACAGGATGGTCAGCAAGATGGGCGTGGCCACGGGTCCCTCCATGGGTGTGTAAAAGGCTGGATCCTTGAGGAATTTGCTGCCCATGCTGTAGATCTTGTCGTAGTTGGCGGGGTCCGACAGGTGAACCTCGTTGGGGGAGATGCGTACGACAGGGCCATATTTCTCGTGCAGTCTCGGGAGGACGTGGAGAAGACGTCCACCTTTGATCACGTAGTGGTACCAGATGGGGAAGTCCGAGATGGCCCATAGAAAGGGGCCGGGGATGTGGGAGAGAGGGTGGAAGTAGCGACGTCGGATAGTGGCTTGGATGGTGTACATGAGAAGCAGCCCGCCAAGGTAGGCTGGCCAAAGGGGAGGGAGTGACGCAACAAGTTTTAGAGTCATCTTGTCAAGAGGAATGAGGCCAAGTTTGAAGTGATGGGAGCAAGACAAAGTTTGGAATGATGGGGGGTTTGGGGATCCAATTGGTGGTGAACGACTTGTTCGTCTCTGCCCATCTATAAACATGGGTGAGAAGGGTTGAATGATATTTGCAGCACTACCCTCAGCCCCGCCTGTGCTCCGTTGCTGTCGTGCTGACACAAACTTGGCTGCTCTTGGTATGTTATTTCCGGTTCATTTTGAGGATATTATTTCCATCCTCTCGAAGCCATATATCTCTCATCTTCCTCAGCTTGCCGACATCACTAGCGACTGCATACCAAGACTAGCGTTTTCCCGATTCGGAATCGGACCATTCTTTGTGCCACCCCACATTCCATGTCAAGCCGCCGGCTTCAATGTCACCGGCCTGCGTGCCGTATTATCAAGCAACGCGGGCTGCAGTGCAGCCCTTATCAAGCATACATGTACATATTGGCGGAGTGGAGACCCTCATAGGGGAGAATGCTTCAGATGTTGCGTAGGTAGGTAGGTAGTTTACAGTGGCGCTGACGTGTTGATGCACCCCAGACGGGATGTATGAAGCTAGGCACGGGACGTTTGATCAAGAATCACCAGTGACACACGCACGCATGACATCTATACGGAACATGCATTAAAACACTACGTGTGGCCAGTGGTAGTTGAGCGGATATCGGCGTCTGACCTTTAGCCCGCCTTCTTGTGCAACATGGACAACAATCCTCCCCCCCCCCTTTTTTTTTGGTTGTCCCTGGAGCCTATTGCCGGCCGCAGACTATGGAGACACACAATGTACGCACATACAGATCATGATAATTAATCCGGGGAAGTCTGGGGTCTAGCCTTACAAGGAAAGGTTGGGGAACAACGTAACGCTGTGGTTGCTATTTCCGGCGCACAAGCCGAGCCTACCTTGAAACTAACGATGATTGATAATATCATGACCCCTAAAGTCTAAGATAAGAAAGCTTAGTGGTTTTGACTCTGCGGGGGATACTGAAAGAGGCTATCAAGGCATCTCATTGGAGACTGGAAGAAAAGGGGAGGGAAGCTCGGAACATGAACATGGTCGAGGTTGGCGAGCGGAAGACATCTACCTGGATAGATATCTTTGGCTCTTAGGCAGCCATGCAGGCAGAACTCATCATTCGGACAGGCATTGTCGACGAGAACATACGGCGGGAACAGTATTAGATCCGGGTGGATGTAGCCAACACCAGACCTAGTGGTGTGTGTGCTCACAACCCTCGCCTTTATCTATCGCCCTTCCCCAGGATATGAACTGGACCATCGTAATAACTGATTGGTGCCACCTTCTCCGTCGCTCAATTTGCATCATGGCCAAAGTCAACCGCGACATTTGGGCTTTCCCCGCAGAGATTGCGCATGATCTCGACAACCTTGACTCCTCTCTTTTAACCCCAACGCAAATCTCAGAAGTCCTGGCCTGTGCATGGGAATACGCGCGATGCGTGATTCCCGAATTCACAAACTGGGCTCGGTATATCGCCTTTTGTCGCATCATTATCATTGGTGTCATTGTGGAGTTTCGCGGAGATCTCATCAATGTCTTGTCTCCAAGTCCAACCTCGTCGTCGGCAATTCTGGGAGTATATGACATTGAGGAACTCCTTGATATCCTGTTTGGACCTGGAAACTCGCCGATTCGCCATTCCATGGGCCGGGAATACTGGGCTTTCTTGACACTGACATCGTACAAGTCCTCGGCCGAGAGAAGACATTCTGGCTTGTTTCGCTGTTATGTGCATGCCCTTGCGGGGTCTGCCCGAAATTGGTATGCTCGTTCCAGTCCTTTTCTTTTCCGCATTGCTTTTCTTCTTTTTACTACCCGAGTTGCACGTGGTATTAATAGTAGTAGGTTCCGACTTCGTGACTGCGATGCGCTAGCCCGCTTTACCATGGCCGCCGCGCTGGCCTGCAACAACCATGACAATTTCTGGTTCAACGAAGACGAGCTCACCATTCTCACTGAGCTGTGCGATACCATGTATGACGCTGCGACGTATTACAAACACCGGGCTGAAGGGGGTATGTTCCTACCCTATCCATCTACTTCCACATACCTTAGGCAAGGTGGGTTTGACAGAAACTCGGTTCTGATGATGCTGTGGTACAGAAACAAACAACACCTTCGCCTATGCTCCACCAACATTGCGCGTCGAGAGTTACCGTCAATACCGTCAGATTCTCTGGCAGCTAGATGTCGAGTGGTCCAGATTGTCGACTCATCGATGCATTATCAATTTCATGCGGACTTTCGGTGGGCCCATCCACATGATGATGCGTCGCTATCGTTATGTCGAAGATGGCTTGACGCTGGGAAATCCCGAGACGGATGCCATTGTCACGCAGACTCGCAGAAATGTCAAGTTGTGGAACCGTCTGGACCAAAACCAAGACCAAGACCCGGAGCGAGATGAAGATGAAGCAAACGGTCACGCGTTGGTTCAAGTGGTTAAAAGACAAGACTCTCTACTGTTTGACGGTATGGCGGAAATGCTAAGCACATGCAACCAGAGTGAGAATGAGGGGGACAAGCGCTGCGCAGACTGCGAATACAAAACGTCCTATGGAGTGAAGAGTCAAGGCGATTTCGGCGGTGTCAGACTCTGCCTGGGATGCACAACAGAATGGGGCCTTTATCTCGAGAGCTTTCCCGACCGAGCGGCGGTCGTCTTTCCGTTCTTGCATAACTCCAAGTCCAAGTCCAAGTCCAACGGACAGTCGATAACATCGCAAGGGTTGGAGACAAGAGGCAAGAGACGGGCTCATGGGCTAGATAATCCGGTTCGCAATGGAAAGAGAAGGCGTGTCTGAGGGACTCCTTTCGAAGCCCACAATGATGGTAGCTGCTCCTAAAGTTCCTCTCCAAACAAGTTTATATTATTCTGTTTTCACTGGTGCTAACAGAGGCCACTGCCGGGGTAATAATTGCGCCTCTGACATATCCACTACCTGTACATGAACGAAACAGTCGGCAACGTTCCAAAACCCTATTGAGGTTAGATAGGTGTATATGCCGAATTCTTCACTGGTATGGATCACTCTGGTCAGTCTCCTTTTTGACAACCCCGCAGATCTGGCCCCCACGCGCCGGCACCGGGTTATATTATCCTGGCCAATGTCCTCTCTCAGGGAATATTTTTGTGTAACTGTGTGCGTGCTTCCTCGGGATATAGACCGCACCTTGATAGGACAACCACGGCGGTATCACCGCGGCAAAAGCGGAAAACTCGCAATTCGCCGTTATCGCTGCTTATGCCGTGATACCAGCACAACCTCCATACGTAAAAGACCGACAGAACCCCATTTTTACGGCTCATCCCTTGCCAAGTGCTACCATCCCGTGATTCTTGACCTTGCATTTCTCAACCTAGCCTCAACACAAGTATCTGTTTGCTCAACCTATTTGAAATGGCGACATCCATCACCGACCTTTCCTCGCGGATTGCCAAAAACACCACCATCGTCAACGACTACCTCGTCTCCAAAAACCTCCCCGGCCCCTCATTCGGCCTCGACAGTCCCGAACACCTCCTCCCTGCCGACACCCCCCCGGAAATCACTTCTGCCCGTCAAGCCGTCATCTACGACTGTCTCGAGCTGCGCAATCTCCTTCTGGGGCCGCGCGAGCAAATCATGACCATCGGCTACCAAGCCACGGCTCTCGTCAGTCCCAAACTCATCATCCAGAACCGCCTCGCCCACGCCTTCCCTCTCGATTCCTCCACCACATTCCCTGCCCTCGCTACCGCTTCTGGCCTGGGCGAGACCCACCTCCGGAAAGTCCTCCGCCACGCCATCGCCATGCATAACATCTTTGCGGAACCCTCCCCGGGAATCATCACGCACTCTGCTGCCTCGCGACTTTTGGCCACGGACCCCGCCCTCGCCGACTGGCTTGACTATACGACACACGAGCATTGGAACGCGGCATTTCATACCCCCGAAGCTATGACGAAATTCCCTGGTTCCGGAGAGCCACACCACACGGGGTTTTCCGTCGCTCACAATACCGGCGGGAAATCCTTTTTCGGATACATGTCGGACCATCCAGATCGACTACGGGTATTCGCTTCGGTAATGCGATATATTACGCAACGACCGGAATTAGGTCCCGAATTAGTCGTGGATGCCTATCCCTGGGGGGACTTAGCTTCCGGTGCGACGGTAGTAGATGTGGGAGGCTCGCATGGCCTCGTGAGCATTGAGTTGGCGCGCCAATTTCCAGAGCTGAGATTCATAGTGCAAGATCTGGATGAACCAGTCGTCAAGAATGCGGATGCGAAAAAACCGGCCGAAATCGGCGACAGAGTGACCTTTATGAGGCATGATTTCTTCGAGGAACAGCCGGTGAAAGGCGCAGAGGTTTATTTCCTCCGAGCGGTGCTGCATAACTGGTCAGATGGCTATGCGGTGAAGATTCTCCGCGCGTTAATCCCGGCGCTGAAAAAGGGAGCGAAAATTGTCGTGAATGATGTGGTCATGGCGGAGACGGGGACTGGACCAAAAGCGGATGAGTTGAGGACGAGAATCAGTGATCTGATTCAGCTGGTTTTGAACAACGCGGGGAATAGAGAGATGGACGAGTGGGTGAGGCTGTTTGCTACGGCTGATCCTCGCTTTCGCTTTCAGGGGGCGACGCGGATGCCAGGTTCGACTCGGTTGTGGATCCTCGTGGCCGAGTGGGAGGGTTAGTCGGTCGATAGCACAAAATGGTGAGGCTCATGGAAATCTATGTGGCCAAGACAGGTGTCTAGAGCAAGAGCAACGTTTCTATTCTAGGATTCAAACAAAACCTCATCTGACCTTCAAGCTTCCTCCCGGCGTTTCCAGGCCTAGGATGCTCTCAAGAGTTACAATCTCGATCAGCTATGGGGCACCACCACCTTCCAGCCCAAGGAGGTACATTAACTCTTGCAGGCCGACCAGAGCCATCCTGGTTGGCATTGCAGGGGCAGTGGGTAGGATAGGATAGGTGCTGGGTGTTTTTATCTTCTCTCTGAGAGACTGGACTTCATTGCATTTATCAACACGGTATATACGTAGTTTTCATTGAAATGGCTGGTCATGAACTAAACGCCCGTAGGGTGTTGTTTTTGAGGAAGATTCCAGGAAAAGAAGCCTAAATCAACTTTGCTTTTTGCTATGAAAGGTATCTGACGAGAGAAAAAAATATGAAATATGAAATATTGAAAACACATTACAACACCCTACCCTGAATTACACCACGCTTTTCAGTCTTAACCCACATGCATTTCTTCCTCTATACCGTCTCCAAATCCAGCCCTGCAACACGTCCCGCCAGTGTATGCAGTTCCCCAAGACTCGCCACCAATTCCGTCACATCACACTCGTGAACATGAGACCCGCCGTTGGCAGTGGCGCGCGGTTTCTCGATGGCGCCATTCACTTTCTTGTGCGTGCTGTTTACACCGACACCAACACCAAGACCATTCGTATGAGTATGAGTGTGAGTACGAGTGCCGTTGGTGCCGTTGACGCCGTTAACACCGTTCACGCCATTCACGTTCTTGCTTCCCGTGCCGTGTTTCTCGCCCCGAGACTGGCGAGAATGTACCAGTGGGCTGACAATCTCGATAATAGAAGTGAAATTCACATTGCTAAAGGGCTCGGCAGCTCTAGGCCAAAGTAGGCCGTTTTTGTTCAACAACTTGACGAGTTCGCCGAGAAGAAGCGAGTCGCAGTTGGCTTCGGCGCAGGTTGTTGTGCCGGCGCTAAGACTCTCCAAAACGTGGTACACGGCGCCAATGGCCTCGGCAGTAAGTTTCTGCCTCTGAGCATCGATGTTGGCTAGTGAATAGGTAGTTGGTAAGCTCTTGGTCCAGTTAATGACAAGTTTGTCAACATACCAATGACTCGTCGGTCAATGGGCAGCCCCAACGTCTTGATCGGTCCCGTGCTGTATACCGCAGCCACTTTGGTGGCAACCTTGAATGCCTCGTCGTGGCCAAACACATGGCTGATGTAAATCCACAAGATCAACTCTCGGTGGTAGCTGTCCGGTAACTTGCCCAACAACCTCGAGATCCACCGATCTGCATAGGCAGAGACGGCCTCGACAAGCTGGAATTTGTCGGCAAACCAGGCAATCTGGGCCAAGGTCTCGAGGTCGACACTTTTCGGCGTCTTGAAGGCCTTTCCGTGAACAGCGTTGAGCACAATGGCGGCCGCCCGGGCGTCGAATCCTTGCGCGACATTGAGATGGATACGCCCATCTACTTGGACGCTGGTGTTTCTGCTGAAATGTCGTAGCTTTTTCTTAAACACATCCGAGGCTAAACTCAAGTGTTTCGACGAGGCCTTGATGCGCAAGCCAGATTTTGAGACAGCATGTTTGCCGGCGACGACATGCTTCTCATCATCCACGCTGGAAGAAATATCCCATGGTGCAAATGGTTCCTGGTTCGCCGGGACGATGATGAGGACATCAGACTCTGGGTCGACCTGATAAAAGGGACCGGGCTTCAACCAGGGCAAGGGAATAAGCGCGACCCAAATTGAGTCCATAGTCCAGTCTGGCTGCAATTGATTGAGGAGACGAAAAGCCCAAAAGTAGAAGGTGTGTTTTTGAAAAATGACGCTCCAAAAAGTCAAATTCTCTTTTCTCTCTCTCTCTCTTCAGTTGCGGGGGCCAAGACTTCCAGGGTCCGATCACGCAATTCGCTTGCATGCACCTTTCACCAATCCTGGGGAGCGGGCAAACCTGCACCCCACGCGATGAGGAACCAATCAGGCGTGACTGGATAAATTTTTGAATTCCTTGACCAATCCATAATTCAGGAATGAATAACGTGGGGCACATAAGAAAAGAGAAGAAGAAAAAAAACACCAGAATAACGAAGAAACAAACTGTCGGAATTATTTCTGCCTAACACTGGCCTTGGAACCAACCGGAGAGCTGGGAGGGAAGGAGATGTGGAGTCCCATCGGGTATTATTCTATGAGAAAGAGGAGTCACTCGAAAGTTCAGAGTGATTTGAATCTAAAGATGCTGAAGCGACATTCCATAAACAGCGCAGCTTAACAGGAATCCAGATGCATTGAACAATCCAACCCCCGAAAGGTTGTTAGTATGGGACATGGACTTGGTGAGTATCTGGCAGGGGTTTGTGCAATAAATGAACAGCCGGGAAGCTGTCTTGCAAGGGGTCAACACAGAATATTTAGGTTCTGATCCTGACATTCAAGATTCTTGAAATTTCCCATTTGGTGTTGATATTTCTCATCAAGACCTCAAGTTTCCATCACCAATCCCTCAAAACCGGAGAGAACGGTTGCGGTAGGTTGGGCCAAGGCCACAACTGAGCCGTAAAGTATCGCGAGAGAAAGTTTTCCGGGGTTAAACTGTACTCACTGTGGTGGAAAATATGTCTGAGGAGACTGAGATTGAACGCGGCAATAATGAAGCAACGGCAACGGAGACAACAGAAAAGAGAGGTATCGCCCTTGTGTTCAAATCCACGTTAGGTGGGTACCTAATTGTGTACAAGTCCACCCTTCAAGCATCATAATGTTCAGGCAGGTGTGTGCAGGGACATCGGGCACTTTAGTTTTCTCAGTTCAACCGGTCCTACCATTTGACAACTTACAATATTCTCAATTCGTTGCTGTCATGACCACGGAGCAACCTCACTGGAAGGATAGCCCAAGATACCTGCCAACCGAGGTTTTCCGGCATCATTCTTGGTTATATTGCTTAGAACTACTCCTTTCTGCTCCCGCTTGGCGACTAGAGTCTCTTTTTACCAGGATTACTTGGTGGTGCTGCAACAGCGCAGCTTCCACATGTGCTCCAAAGCCGTCTGAAAACATACTTGAACATGGTCCTAAATCCCGACATATTTTTTTCCTAGTGATCAAAGTAGTTCAAAGGTACCGCCACGTTTTAACCGACCAATTACGGGTAGGTTCATGTTGTTTTCGTTTAGCTCCAATGTCAAGCGGAATATCTCACGACAGGAATGCTGTCCCTTTGATCATCAATAGTTGACAAGAAAACCTGCGCACGTTCATGATAAAAAACATGTCAGCAAAAACAAAACAAAAAACCCAGGGAGGCCGCACAACCCACTTTTAGCCAGCAGCTAGATCTAGATCTAGATCTAGAGGCGGGAAGCCTGGGGTACCTGGGGTAACAAGGTCCAGGCCTGAACTCTCAGCTTGCGTGTCCACTGTCCAAGAAGGCCGAAGGCAAGCGTGCCTGAAGGGGGCTGGATGCTTGGCGGGAATCAAGCTTTGGCAGGGACCAAAAACAACAAACGGGGCCCGAAGTAACGTTGTGTGGTCTGTGTGGCCCTATCAGATCGGCACAACCAAGCAACATCTTCCCCGAACTAGAACAAGTGCAGACCGTGCCACCCTATTTTTCCACTTGTAGCGGGCCGAATTCCGCTCTCGTCCGCTGACGACAAGTGTAGTGTAGGTATCCAGTGCAGCGCGCACGGGCTGCACATGCATGTGGCGATCGATGGTGCAACAGACGGCGAAATCCTTCACCTGTCTTGTTCAGTATTTCACTCCGTGACGCTTATTCTCGGATGCCATTCCCTAAATCGAAAATGGGTGCATGACCGGGTTTCTCAATCTTGGATCAATTTACGGAACCTAACCTAGCTAAGAGTTTACGAGGTTGTAACTGTGGCGTTATAAAACCTGGATTATCCCCATGGTTCAATGTTCCGTTATCCTCTCTTCACTGCACGGTGACAGCGACAAGGACGGTTACCGGACACTACGGTAGTGTGCAGGAATGCCCTAGCGTCAAATCGTCGGGTAGTCGATTGCGACTTTGCATGTCATCGGATGCGATTTGGATTCCCGCATTGGCAAAATGGAATGCAGCGTTGCCAGCGAGTGCTTGGTAGAAGGATCTTGGCGATCTAGCCGATCATCGAGGATTCGAAGCGAACAACGTCCGTTCGCAAGATTTGATCCCCCCGCGCCACGTGGTTGGTGCGCTTCTATGTCCAGAGTATGTAGTCGGCATAACGTCCGTCCTTGGACAAGATTTGTAGTGTGTGTTGCTTCCCTGAAATTCTAGCAGAGAAAGAGATGGCATTGTTGGAATTCCAGGTACGAGTAATGCGCGATAGCGATCTCCAAGGGATCGGGCAATCAGGCACAATCTATCATGTCGTGTGAGTAGCAGCCGACGGTTAGTTGTCCCTCCCGCCAGAATGAGATGAGTGAACTGCTTGGCCCGCGATGGTGGACGCGTTCCATAATTCATTCATCCGCACACACCTCGGTCGCACAACAGCCCGTCAATACTGTCCCGTTCCGTCAGGTAGGTAGGTAGGGTTTCACCCAGGCTTTCGCGAGCTTTCCGTCCTTTGTTCTCAACCAGCCACAGGTCATAGCGATATTCCTCATTGTCTTTCTGGGACTCGCTTGTCTCGTTCTTTGCAGATGGCGTAACACCAATAGATGTGCATCTTGGATGCATTTTTGGTGTTTCCCCAGGAAGGCCGCATGCACGCGGTCAACCGGTCTTTCCGCTTGGCCCGCCTGGCCCGTTCCAGGGGTCAGAGCGATATGTCATCGCCAGGTTTCCTGCTTTAGCTTCGTCCCTTCCGGTGTCAACCAAACTGGGTCTTTTTCGGTTTGCGGGGATGCGCTCAGACCCGGGGGGACTGTCATGGGTTTTTATGTTGTTTACTCTGGTGCCGGACTCGTCTTGACTCTGTACTGGGTAAGCGAGAAATGGAACCCGGGCGATCTCTCTACTCCCCTGACCGCTGTCGCCGGCTCTTATACTCGGCTCTCGCCGGCTTTTCTCAGTCCACTAACTCTAGCTTGTCTCAATCAGCTCCACGATCTGCCTCTCCGGCCCTCCCTGGCACTTGGAGTCCCAGATCCGCTCCAAATCTCGACTTTCGAGACGATATCCGTCATCATGGCTTTGAGTCCAGGTGACCCAGGCTACGCCCAAGAAACCAAAGGGCCGCTCACCATCACTATCACAGCAACATTGACGTCTCTGTGTTTGTTGTTCGTCATCGCCCGCGTCTACAGTCGATTTGTTTCTATCGGCAAGCTTGCCATTGACGATTACATTGTCATTTTCAGCATTGTGCGTTTTAGCATTTTCTATTTATTTTTTCTTCTCTCAGAGATAGGGCAGGTATCTTAATTGGATGCTCCACTAACATGTCGCAGATTCTCAGCATCATCTACGTGGCTCTTGCTGCCGTAGCCATCGGATATGGAGCCGGCCGACACATTACCACGCTATCTCCCGCGGATACCGGCAAGGCCATTTACTACATTGTCATTGCCTTTGTTCCCGGCGTGACTTCCTTTGTCGTCCCCAAGTTTGCTGGTATCATCTTGCTTGCCAAACTGCTCAACCCGGGAAAGATTCATCGCATCATCATGTGGATTATCAGCGTCGTTTACTTACTCATGGCGGCGGCCATGTTGACCATCAATTTTGCGCAATGCACGCCGGCGGCCGCACAATGGGGTGGTGCCGAGGGAACCTGTTGGGACCGGAAAATCACCGTCAGCTTCGCCATCACCGTGAGCGTGCTATCTGTTCTTTTCGACTTTTACCTCGCCATCTACCCGACGATTGTGCTCCGAACGCTGCAGATGAACTGGAAGAAAAAGGTTGCGCTTTGCGTGGCGTTGAGTTTTGGATACATGTGTTTTTTCTCCCCCCCCCCCCCCCCCCCTTGCTATTTTGCCCCGATAGAGAAGGTCATTAACCAAAGACAGTGCCGGTGCCGTCACGCTCTACAAGTGCGCAACCTTGTGGCGTCTCACGACGCTGCTTGACTTTACCTTTGCGATTGACGATGTTGTCCTCTGGACCAAGTAAGACCTTTTCTTCCCAGCCACATCCCCCGGGTAATCACTGACAAAAAAAAACTCCCCCTCAGCATCGAGGCAAACTGTGTCCTAATCGGCGTATGCATTCCCACCCTCATCCCGCTTGCCAAGAAGCTATTTGGCTCTTCCGTACTGGGCGGGAGTTCGGGCCGCAAGTCCGGAGCCGCTGCTGCTGCTGGGATGAACAACAAGAGTGGCGGCGAAAACGCAATCCACACCATCGGCGGCTCTTCATCCCATTCACACTCGAGGAAAAAACGGACAAAAAGCCTCAGTCAGTTCGACACGGCGGTCGATGACGACGGGACGGATAACAAGTATATCATGCTGGAGGATCGGTCTTTTCGCATGACTGCGTCGGATGCACAGAGTGATGACGCGAGTGTTTTGGAAAAGGGGCGGGCGACAAGGCATGCGGGGTGGTAAATGGCTCTGTGGAACACAGTGTCCAGAGTTGATGATAGTTGAAATGTCTAAATTAATCTGTTTCCTCCTCCAGTAATTCTACGCCATTGCTTCGTCTCGCCTACCTACCTAGGTAAGGCAGTCTCGTCTTTGGCCCTAGTTCATATCATATCATATCTGCCCCCCGAAAACGACTGCACCTCAATAAGGTTTCCATCCGGATCAAGGACCAACAACACCCCCCTCAGCGCTTCCGAGATCAACTTTGCTTCTTCCTCATTATTTCTGAGAACTTCCCGGAGTAAACCATACGGGTTACTCTGGACCGGTGTCTGTAAATCTGGCAGTTCTCCAACTCGTTTCAGCACAGTTGTGCCGAGGTTCTCAAATCGTTGTTGTGCAGCAAGGATATCTGGGACGATCAAGCCTAGGTGACTGAATCTCTGTGCTGGCGTGGTTGACCTTTCCGTATCCCCCTCGTCGTTTTCGTTTTCGTTCTTGTTCCCTTCCTTGTTGTGGATGTCTGGCGCGCGATCAAAGTGGACTAGCTCCAGCAATCCTCGTAGTGTACCGTTCATCATCGCTTCCGTTAGCTGCGTCGCAGTTTGGTACACGTACTCTGACCCCAACGTGGCGTTTTGATCCGCTCGGGGAGAATGAGAATGGCCAAGATATACCACGGAATACCGTGAACTTGCGCGAAACGTAAAAAGGACTTGAAACCCCAGAATATCACGATACCAAGCCACGCTGCGTGTGAGGTTACGGACGTTAAGAGCCGCGTGGTTGAGGAAATACCCGGTCGTGGATGGGGATGGCGGAATATCTGGACCGGGCAGGGTGATCGGAAAAGTTTGATTGTGATTATCGGCTCGTGGGTTGAGTTGAGGATGACAGGCCTGAATTAAGGAGGCGAGTAGCGACAGAAACATATAGTGTTGGAAAAGCATGGTGTAGCTATATTTCTTTTGATCGTCTTCTGTATAAGAATGTTGAAACGGGGTAATAAGGATGCGTGACAAACTGTGGGTGCACCAACTAGACTGGAACTTCAAGTGGAAACCACAGGTCAGCGAGATACTTATATTCATCAATACATTCGTCAGCATCACAGATATTAGTGATACCGGACTCATCCCGGCCATCCGTAAGCCGGGGTGTGCATGTCGCCGGCGTCGGCCGTCATGTCCGCACTGCCGCGTCAGCTCCACCTATGCAACATCGGCCTCATCGGCCGCACCAAGCCGGACATACTATCTAACCCCTGAAAGATTGTTAGCCCGGGTTTGGTAGGTGCTTGGCAGAGGTAAAACAATTCAAGTTGCGCAATAACCTCAAATCTTACATGGTAATCCAAAACATAAAGCTCAACCCAACTCACTTCATCACATACCTCACCACAATCCACATCTTCTTCACCGGCTCCACCACATCCTTCACCGTCACCTTCCAATCGCTAATACTACACTGCCGATGCGAGACCGCCCATCTCATTCCCTCAGCACCCCCTTGACCACCCAATGAGTAACTCTCAAAATCCAACAAATTCCCTCCCTGCTCCACCGAAATATCCCCCGGCCGCAGCGCCCCATCCGTTGCAATCCACACATCTTGCGTGACCAGCGCGCTTACCGGTTTTCCCTTGGTATATATTGGTAGGTGATCGTTCAGTCCCTTCAGACGCAACACACGCTCGGTCTTGCCAGTCCCCGGATGCGTAAAGGCCTGCCACTCGATACCAAACTCGGCTTTGACGTCAAAGAATGCCCAGAGACCCGATCCTTCCGAGTTACTGCCCAGCTCTTCCACCCGCTTGATATACTCGCCTACGGCCCCCGTCGCCGCCTCCTTCAGTCGACCCCCACCCTCCCGCGAGGTATAGCGGACATGCATCACCACGTCGGAAATGCTGGCATAGTCGAACTGGCGGAACCCCGACGGCAGCTCCAGGCTCCATGAGGAGATAGCCCCGGCGCCTTCAAATGGAAGGAAGCGCTCTCCGCCAAAGCTCATGTCAAAGACGCCCGAGTCGGCGTTGCCGTTGGATATGGCGACGGCGGAATGCGGGATACTGCAGGTTTTGAAGCGCCGATCGGGGCCGGCGCCGTCGTCGACTTTTTCGACGTAGTCGCGGGCTGAGGTGGCCGTGGCGTTGGTGCGGATCTTGTGCGAGGTGAGACGCAGCGTGGCGTTGATGGTGGTGTAGGGCCCGACTACGCAGGGGATGGTCAGGGAGACGGACCGGATCTTGCGGTTGTAGTGGCCAGGGAAGTCCATGTCGAAGAGGATCTCCGGGAGGGCGAAGACGGTGGTTCCTGTCTCGCGCAGGGCAAGCAGGGAGAGGGGGTTGGTTTGCCGGAGGGAGACGAACTTGGAGATTTCGTAGTCCCAGCCAGTGGTTTCGTGGTAGGCGGCTTCGAGCTGCTTGAGGGAGAGGTACAGTGTCTCGCCGGATAGGAGACCGGAGCGGGAGGGAATCCAGAAGCCAGAGTTGATAAACTGCGTGTTGGAGTTGCCGCGCTCAAAGTGGTAGACGAGCTCCGCCTTGCGAGCGTAGGAGTAGGCAAGCTGATAGAGCTGGTAGTACAGGGTGCGGACACGGCCTTCCATGAACGAGTAGAGCTCCGTGTTGGTGTACTTGGATGTGAGGAAATTGAGCACCTCGTCGGCGTGCTCTATTTGGGCTTGGTGGTTGGTGATCTCCTGGTTTGCGATGGAGACGCGAACACGCTGCGTGGCAATCTGGGCGTCGATGTTCTTGATCTCGAGACCCTGCGTGTTGGCGTTCTGGATGCGCTCCTGACGCGTGCGGATATGCGAATTCTTCCGTGACGCCATGGATGCCTGGTGGTTCAACACATCGGCGGCAAGGCGCATCACGGTGGCGATTCCGTTCATGGCCTCAGCAATGTTGGGTGGGCCCCAGCATGCCGCGACGCCGACACCGAATGGGGAGGCGTGCGCATTGATGGTGGGGAGTGCGTGTAGCTCGCTGGAAATGGTCTGTATCACCGACACGGCCGTGCTCAGGGCAAAGGCATCTCGCGTCTTGCTCATCTCTTCTGCTTCCTCGGGAGACAGCTTCAGTCCGCTCTCGTTCTGCGGCGTCGGGATGGGATCGCTCAGGGCCCGCCATTCATCGTCGAGCCCCTGGGGTATGACCGAGGCATCCTCGCCAAGGAGCTTCAGCGAGTGCTCAAGCTGGTATTGCGGCCGCTTGCGCGACTGCACCAGCGATGCGAGATTGGCTTCGGCTTCCTGCAGCGCCAGCTTTTTCTGCTCCATGATGAGTTTCTGCATCGACACGTCGTGTTTCTGTCGGAGAACCGAGAGGGCCTCTCCGTCTTGCTTTTCCTTCGCCGACAAAAACGAGCCGCCCAATGACTTGAGCTCGGAGATGAGCTCCAAGGCTTTGGGCAGAACCCAGGTAAAGCGGAAGTTGGGCATAGTGGTATTGAGGTCGTTGAGCACCTCGGTCAAAGAGAGCCCCTGCGCTGTTGCTGCAACCAGATTGCCAACGTCCAGGGGCGGCTCATAGAGTGGGAGCTTGCGGAAGACGCCTTTGATGTCCTGGCAGTGCCGAATCTTGTACAGCCGATCGTCAATCGTGTCTCTGACCGCGGTGAGCTGGTCGTTGTTCGGGATGCAAAAGTAGAGGTTCGTGGCAAAGCCAAAGATGTTTGCCAAGCCCTTGACGCCGTTGGACTCGCCCCATTGATGGCCGATCTGGTTCGAGAAGGGAAAGTCAAGCTCGAGCTGCACCATGGCGTTGCCAAAGGCATCCCACTTATTCAGGAGAGAGAGGTACGTCTCGGGCTGCTTCTTCCCACGACGGGGTATTTTTTGCCCACGCGGTCCATATATGTGTGAGGCAAGGACATAGCACTGGATGGCCATGGGGATCAGCTCGAGCGTATTTTGGTTAAAGTACCAATCGCCATACGCAATGAGGATCTGGATGTACTTGACCACGGTCCATCTCATGTAAGCCACCGGCCGAAGGCGGGCCAGAACATGGGGCTCAAAGGGCCGGTCTCGCCACTGGTTGATCTGATGCGCCGTGCTGACTGACGCCCCAGGCTTCAAGGACTGGAACAGTTTCTGGAGCGTCTTTGCCGAGTCCACATGCTGGAACGGAGGAAACTTCCAGTATCGGCTCACTCCACTCCCCTTGGCATAGGGGTCGAAGACATAGTGACACATCTTCAGTGCCAAGTCGAATTGTTGCATCTCCAGAAACTTGGTGGCCAACGCCATGGGAATGTGGAAACCCATCTCCCAGTTGTATGTCGAGTAAGGCCGGAAGAGTTCATTGTATGTGTCCTTCTCGGGCAGGCTGCTGCCGACATACACCGGCACACCCCACGACTCCTCTTCTAGGTCTGGGCTGGAGGACGGGACTGTCCGGACACGCTCGAAAAAGACATCCAGATTTGTTGAGCTAGTGACACTGCCGACCAGCGCGTGCGCAAATTGGTGGCCAAAAGGTTCGAAGAAGAAACCGCTGTACGAGATCTGACCCACACCAGCTCCCGTCGAGGAGGGGGCGACAGCAGGGTAATTATAGGTAGGGGCAGATCCTCCGTCATATATTGGGAGTGGAGTTGCCCTGCCACTTGATTGGAGCTGGAAAAAGGTCGAACTTCCCGGGCCTTGCTTGGACGCTGCTCCGTTTCCGTAGACGTGGTTTCCATCGAACGAGAACTTGCCAACTTGGGTAGTACTGCCACGCAGGATGTGAATATGTGTGATGGTATCGAGGGGTACTGTCCCAGCTGGGGGCGCTGCAAGCTCAGGCACGAACTGGTACTCGCCAAGTCCCGGCAGCGAGGTTGATGCCACAGCGGCCTCCCAGATGGCATCTGTGCTGACCGTCTTTTGCTTCCAAATACCGTTTCGTAGCTCGGTGAATCCAAACTTGATCTCCCAGTACTCAAAAGGCAGCGAATCGGACGCCGGCTTCGCATTCTCGCCGGTGGCCATAGCTTGGAAGTTCTGTGCTGGCACCGGCCGAGGAACCTGCTTCTTCATAAACTGAGGCAGGCCTACAATAAGCCTGCCATCATGCATGAAGGGCACGATATAACAACCATTGCGGCTGGAATTGGCAGTTGATCCAGACCGCTCAATTTCGTATGATGGGATGTCAATCTGCATCTGTTGCCATGGGGTCCACGTCATGTACACGCAGTCGAGAGTTCGGTAGAAATACTTATATGGTGATGCCGGAGTACGGGCAAAGAAGTGGACCATGGCGAGCTCGTCTAGGGCCCCCTGCCCAGGGCTGGTAGGTTTGGGGTCTTTCTGTTGCGGATAAACGGAGAAGACTTGGAGGTTCGAAATGCCCTCGAGCGAAAAAAGGTAGTTCTTGACTGCATCCACGGCCGCCTGCTCGGTGAGATCCCCCTGAAGCAGTTCCGACTCGAACGCCTTGTACTGAGGCGTCTTGTCGTCTCTCAGCGACGGCTGAATCCAGTTCTCAGGGAACAAGAACACCTTCCGGTTGGCCTCCCAGAGCCTGTATCGCTGCATCCATTCCCACCGGTGTCGGTCCAGCATATCAAGATCGACGCCCCTTCCAAAGCCTACCCCCTGGTCTTCAAGTCCCAGGAGGCAGCGCTGGATAAATAGCTGTATGCTCGATGTGGCCTGTTTGAGGCGCGATGTCTCCATACAGGGACACATGCTGGGGTCGATGAGGAAGAATTCGAACAGGCTGTCGACATCGATGATTCCCTGCTTGACTAGAATGGGTTGGACGGTGAGATACCCAGACAGGGCGTCACTCTGATGTTGTCGGAGCGTGTCAAAAGTCGGCTTGATGGCCTTTTCCCAGTCGCTAAGGCTATATCGGGACCGAGTCACGGTTTTGATGCTCTCCGCTATGGCAAGGGCGTCGGAGTAGCGGATGAGCGGGCGTCCCCACTTGAACAGGTCGGTGATACCGATGCCGACGCGGCGCGCCACGGACAGGGACTTTTGCATCTTGGTCAGCGCAATCTCGTTGCGGAATGCCGCAGTCTGCTTGGCCAGGTCGAAGGCCGGGGGCGAAATGAGCTGGGAAATATCGCTCTGCTCCCAAAGCGTGACTTGGTGTACTTGATCCAGAATATCATCCGCTTTGGGCGACGGGGACGGGGATGTGGCCCATTTGAGCAGCTGGAGCAGCGGCTTGGCGGCTTTGGGCAAGCTGTCTCTGAGGGTCATATAGTCGTTCAGCCGCTTCCAGCTCTCCAACTCGATCTTGTTCCAGTTGAATCCCGCAAAGTCGACAGCTCCCCAGTGACCAAAGTGCCTCACCTCATCGAGGCTGAGTTTGAAGTTGTTGATGATGAACGACGACTTGACGAGCAAGCTTAGCACCGCTTTGATCCCACTTGATGCGTGACTTGGGATGAGACTTGACGATGGTACGGTAGTTGGCTCACTTGCATCCGTCATCCACATGAGACTGGTGGCTTGCTGCCCATTGACCACCAGCTCGTAAAGTTTTCCGCCAAAGAGTTTGACGGGCTCACCAACCCAAACATCGGTAGGATCGTCTTGCTGTTTCGTGAAGGCATATTCCTGCCCATCGATAAGCATGGCAGCTGGCTGGTCATCATCCTTGATGCTATTCGCCAGGAACGTGTACCTCTGCGTGCTGGAAACCATGAGGTGACCTCGCCAGCCATCTGACGACACATTGTCGTTTTTAATGGCAAGAACGGCATCCAGACCCTTGGTAGCAGGCCGCCCAGCATCCGCGTTCCCGTCGACGACAAGGAAGTCTTCAAGAAGTGTCGCAGTAATGTCGTTAGGTAAGGATGAGGGACCAGCCATGGCCGCGACAGCCGTTTGAACAGACAGCTGCTTCTTCAGAAATGGGATGAAAGAGCCAAGGAAATACAGACGCTTTGTTGCCGCCGTTCCCTTGCTAGGATCAGCCGGGTCGGTGCTTGGCTCGTCTCCCCCGGTCAGGGCTGCTCCCGCTGCCGTCATGTCGTCGAAAATACCCCCTAGGTAATTCTTGAGGAAGGTCATTGCTTGCTTGGACAGCCGGTCAATAGCAGCGACCCACTTGCTCTCACTAGGCGAGCCGGCCGCTGCCAGTTTCTTGGCCTGAAGTATCTCGTCTTCGGTGAGCTGCCCGACGGATTGAACTCGCGGCTTGTCCCCGGGAACGTACTTCAACTTCGCTTTCAGGGCATCCGGGATGACCAACCCGTCCATCAGAGGTGCGTTTGTGGTGTAAACACGTGTACCGTTGAGGAACCCCAGAATCTGCGCAACCGCGTCGGCGCTGAATAGCATCTGGGCGGTAGACTCAACTGCCTTGTCCGTTGCGTCTTCTAGGGTTGAGACGAGTGTGTATTTGGTATCGATCGCCCTGATGTCGGTGTAAAGCGTGGAGGCCAACCGGTTGACCGCTGTTGTGGTTGGGCCAACGGGACGCAGGGGGTCGTCGTCCTTGTCCAGGAAGACATATGTGAGCTGCTTGAACTCGAAACCCGCGGTTGTAACTTTGGTACAAAGCTCAACGAAATCCACAGCGGACTGAGCAGAAATCCATGGCGACATGGGTTTGAAGGTGGCGAGTACGGTCCCGAGATCATTAGGCCGAACACCAAGTACCTTGGCGAGCAATGAGTGACGGTATATCTTGGTGACGTTTTCCAAGCTCAGTGTGTCATCTGCAACAGCGGCAAGCGCAATGAAGGCATCGAGATCAGCAGGTCGGAGCTGAAAGGCTGCAAGTAGAATGGCCCGATGCTCCGAGATCTTGGGCGGCGGATTCTGCACCAAATAGTTGCCATCTTGATCGGGGGCGAATACCGGGTCAAGCCCCAGCATGTTGTGAGTGAGGAACAGCTTTGCGTAAAGAGAGTTAGGTCCAAAAGTGTCAATGGTAGTCCACCATGATAGGAGCTGGAGGATGCTAAGCGATGTGAGGTCGGCAAGCTTCTTTATGGCAGCGATTTGACTGATAAGGTGTGCCGTAATATCAGGTTTGGGAGCAGATGGGGGTTTTTTGGAAGGCTTGCATCTGCAACCGCCTCCTACCACTTTTCCGTATCCAGGTCGCTGTTTCTGTTTTCCGCACTCTGCGCATTTGTTTTTTGATTTACCATCACGACAATGGCGACAAATCGACTTTCCGCAGTCGCAAGGCGGTTGGAAGTCGCTGTAGTCCACATCGTCATCGCCGCCAATGCCGCTTGCTTGGCCTGGATCCGGCGGCTGGGCTGGTGTTACCGGTGGAGGGGCGCCAAAGCCAAAGGCGGATATCGCAGCATCCGTCTCACCAATTGTCCAACCCAGTTTTCGCCACAGCCTGAGGAATCGGTGAAGCTTGTCATAATCATGCTTGGTAGCGCTGTTCCCGTTGAGCCGTCGAAGCCGAACTAAGAGCGTGTTAGTGTCTCCGCTATCGAATTTTCGCCATCTTTCACTCACCTTTCGTCAAGTCACAGTCGTCATAGCCTGTCGTCCATGGGCTGTCCATGGGCACATTGTCAGGGCCATCCTCGTAGAGAATGAGCTTGGAGTCTTTATCAATGAGCCCGTCGCTGAACTTGTCGGTTGCCGGATCTGTTCTCTTGATAATGATTTGCTCGCCGTCGTGGCGACTCATGAACAGGCTACCATCTGTGAGGTAGACGAGCCCGCTGAGCGCAACGTGGCCAACCAATATGTTGGATGTGGCGGACTCAGTGATGCGGCCATCTTTGTGAATATGGCCAAGCAAGTAGTCTCCCGGAGGTTGTGCACCCAAAGTTCTCAAAGTCGTGTCGACAAGATTCGGACCATGCGGCTCAGGAACGTGGTTGAATATATCTCCCTCAAACAGAATCTTCAGACCCTCCCCGTTGTCCAGCACGACGATGGAGCCAACTTGGTCAAAATAGCATAGGACCCACTTCTTCAACTCGCTGTCGCAGCCACAGTGACATTGTGAATGTCCCTTTTGTTTCTTAGCTTCTAGCTGTAGCCCGTCATGCTGCTGCGCGTCTGGCCTTGTCGCAACCAAGGTGTTGTGATCGCGCTCTCGTTCACGGTTGTGCTTGTATAAAATGGCACAACAGGTCAGCGGCTTGAGTCGAGCCTTCAACAGATCTGACAAGGTTTGCTCATCCGAAGTCGGATTCTCAAGAAGTCGTATGATCTTTCTCAGCCGCCGTCTGGGGTGGCGCTCACCGGGCACCATAAGTGAGAGCAGGTACTCGTAGCTGAATAGGATGCGCTCCATGACGACCTTGGCACGCCCCTGAGGCATGTTCGGGTTCATGAATCTGGTCTTGATCGCATCCACAAGATCCGAATATTGCACGCCGGTTCGAGGTAGGAGTTGCTTCTTGACAAAAGCCAGCCCTGATTGGCGATCTTCATCCAGGTCCAGCATATCATCTACGGACGTGTAGTCCAGGCCCCAGTACTCCCAGGGGTTCTTGACACCGATTCGCTCACGATAGACTGCCGGGGTAAGTTCCTGGCCGTATCGAATGTCGAAGTGCGCCTTTGGCCAAAAGGCCTCCTTGGTGAGGATGATGTACTCCTCGTGGGAGATACCGAGCTCTTCAGCTACAATAGCCCGCGAAACCGCTTCTTGGTGTAGTTCTGACAATCTGGCTTGTTCAGAATCGTTGAGAGGCCGGCCTATCTGCTGCTGCTGCGGCAGGCACTTGACATTGGTCTCTGACTCGGAATCGTCGCTTAGGTCTTCTTTCTCATAATCATGACCGTCGTCTCCTTGGTCATCAGACCCATATTCAGACCGAGACCCGTCGCTGCGATCATCATCCGAGCCGTTGCAGCCATGTTCTTTGTGAGAAGATGGACAAGGCGGAGGGGGCTGACTGCACTGATTGGGAAACGTTACCTCGGCCCAGTCGTCGACGGACGTCTTGCGCGGAGGGCGGTAGACGGCTTGAAATGACCTCATGACCTCGGCTCTGCTGGTGGCGAGGAAGACGAGAAATTGCCGAATAGTATCGAGAGGCTGGTTGTACGGAAGCCTGGCCGCGGGATAAACGGCACGGTCTAGAATTTCGTAGGCAGTTTTGTTGACGTTCTGGGGGACGGCCAGAAGCTCAGCGCTGCTCCCTCCACGACCCTCGGCTGCATCACTGGCGTTGAAGATGTCGATCCAAGATTGTTTCGGTACAAGAACAGAGTCGGCAAAACGTTTCTGATGAACAATGAAGGACTCCATGACCTCGTTCGCCAGATCAATGTACGGCAAAACCGTGTTGGAGTTGGCGCAGGTCAGCTCTAAACAAGCCAAGTCGGGACGTCTGCGGAACAGGTAATCCAGCGGGGACCAATCATAACTGGGTGAATCAGTCCAAGGCTTCCAGGGGGAGGAAGGGTTGAGGTTGTTGTTCCGGAGGAACTGCAGCAACTCAACGTAGTAGGCTGCCGGGCTCGTCACCGACGAGCAATCACTACATTCGCAGTAGTCCAAGCTCCCAAATAGTTTCTCGAGATTGATCTGCTCTGGGAGTTGGGAAGTGCGGTTGAATCCGCCCGGGCCGTCGATTGCCGCCAGGCCACTGCCTCTCGCGGCCTGCAAAGCAACCGTGAGAGCGTGGTCATTGCGAGCGACAACACGGACGGCGTGGTCATGAATGCGCTCGGCCGCAGCAGCACCTCCAACTTGGGGCCCGAACTTGGCCACGAACTGGTCCTGTGGTTGCTGAGACACACGGAAAGCCGACATCTTTGTCTGAAAGAGAACTGGCAGGGCTTCGGGGATGTGGGCCAAGGCTTGAGCCTTCTGGAGGTCTCTTAATGCCTCCTCCACTTTAGGCCTTGTCTGTTCTGATATCCCGTCGAATGCGTTTGCATTGTCGGCGATAGTGCTGAGCGGCGAGGATCGGAAGCTGAATTCCGGATTGTTTGCAAGTACCTTGCCGAGACCGAGGCCAACGTCTTGATGGTCTGAGTCAAGAGTGGGCGGAGTTTCCGAAGCGGCGAGAGAGAGCTGTCTGGTGCTGGCAGCGATCGAGGCAAAAAGTTCGCCTCGCTCTGCCATCCCCCAAATGTAGGCTGTTGTCGCGGTATCATAGAGCGCTTGATGGAACGGGACTGTGGACTCATGCAATTCCGGCGCCGTCCTTGCGACTCGGGGTGGACCAATTCCTTTTCCATCCTGGCCATCCAAGTGCAGCAAATTTTCGAGTCGTTCCCTGCTGTATCTACGGGCAACATCGTCTATGGTTTTCGCTTCAGGATCAGCAAGGATGCCTCTGGTGAGGAGGATGTTTTCGCGGGAGAGATCAGCAATGTGGTTGCCGAGCCTAATCCTGGTGAGCTGGGTGGTGAGTGCCGGTATATCGACGGTGGCGGCAGCTGGATGTGAGGTCGCTGCAAGGGTAGCGACGTTGTCCTCGGATGCAGGCGAGACGAGCAGGTCCCAAGCGGTGCGGAGGTCATCCGGGATAGCCTGGGAGAGAAACTCGACTCGGGACGGGTTCGCCTTCAGTGTTTCCTGTAGAGGATGCACTGACCGCAACGCATCATTCAATCCATTTCCACTTCCACTTGCCATGGTGGGGAATTGCGGCTTTGTTTGCAGCTGGTCGCGGTGGAAGGCGCGCGTCGCGAGGATGTACAGGGCAAGCGCTAGTCCCCCGAAGTGCAACAGCTGCCAGAACACGAAGGTTGAAATGGCAATGACGTAACGAATTAGACCATCGATGAGGGCCAAGAGCATTGGGCAGCGCACATCCTCTTCATTCAGGTGAGGCAAGAGGCAGGAGGCAAGAGAGGATGAATATGGGTTGGTTTGGTGTGGAACTCGACCGCGGCCTGCTGCGGGCCTGCTCCTTCCCACAGCACAAGAAGCCCCGCATGTTTTCAATCTCATCGCCCTTCTCTCGTCGCCCCTTCCGCTTTGGGCGCTGGTCAATTGTCGCCAAGAAATAGGCGTCCAATCATAATCCGATCTAGATTCAGCTTTTGTGACCCCCATGCCCTCCAGATGCATCGTTGGGCGGTGATTGGATCTTTCCCGGTCGCATCTGCGCTTTGTTCGTTTTCAGTCATGTGGGTGGTTACTGTCCAACCCTGAGAGATTGTTCGCGTGGTACTCCGTACTTCACGAAGCTTCCCAGCCAACACCCCCCCGGTATTCTTCCCTATTTTTGAGGGCTTATGATGGAAACTTGAGTCTCTAAGGAGTAAATTCCAAGGCTCAAATATTCTGATTTGCCCCCTCGCAAAATAGCTCCCCCGCTGTTCATGTATGTATTGCACAAACCCTTGCTGGACACTCACCAAGTCCCACGCTAACAATCTTTCAGGGGTTGAATTGTGTCGTGCAGCACTCAGCCTCGCAAACTCGCGCAAGCTCCGATGCGTTGCAGCACTTTCCCAATTCGCCTGATTACGAGTTCCCGATTGCGCAGTCACCACATTCGGCAGCCAGACGCTGACTTGGGTGGATTGCTTCACGTCCACCATCAACACAGTCCATCCGCTCCCTCAGAGAGCCTCCGCCAGATCCGCCTCAGGCTCCTGTCATGGATTCCCGCGGCCAACGGAAAACGGGTTTCGCGAGGAGCGACAATCTGGCCCCGCAGCCACCACAGAACCAAGACAAAAGCTCCAAGGCAGGCGGCAAGGGCGATGAGGCAAACAAGTTTGTCCAGCAAGGGCCAGTCGCCCCCGCCATCAGCCTTCCCAAGGGGGGTGGTGCTATTCGGGGTATGGGCGAGAAATTGTCGGTCAATCCCGCCACCGGAACGGCGACAGCTTCGGTGCCCATCCCTACCTCGGCTGGCAGGGGGGGTCACGGTCCGGGAGATCTGCAGCTCAGCTACTCGGGCGGCTCAGGGAACGGCCCGTGGGGCATCGGCTGGAGCCTCGAATTTGGAGGCGTGACCAGGAAGACAGACAAAGGTCTGCCCAGGTACGACGATGGCGACACCTTCATCGTGAACGGGTCCGAGGATCTGGTCCCTCGGTTTCGAACCCACGATGACGGGACCCTGGTCACCACTGCCGGGCCTGGGGGTCCACAGTTTGTCTCCCATGTTGATCGCCGTGATGGTTGGAAAATCCAGAGATTTGCCCCTCGGGTCGAATCCAAGTTTGCGAGGATTGAGATGTGGACCAGCGAGGCAGATCCGTCCGATATGCACTGGAAATCCACCGCCGCTGACGGGGTAGTCACGCTGTTTGGTCTGGATGATTCATCTCGTATCTATGATACATCTGCAAAAGAGGCCGGGAAGCGCATCTTTAGCTGGCTTCTGTGTCAGACATACGACACCAAGGGGAACTGCGCCGTCTACACCTACAAGCGCGAGGACTCAAGCCTTGTCGACATCGATGCCGCCCACGAGACCAACCGGACACCGGAGGTGCGAAGGGCCCATCTGTACGCAAAATCTGTCAGATACGGAAACCGACTTCCAAACCGGCACCTGTCGACATGGAAGCCATTCGATGCCCGTCAACTGCCCGATGACACGTGGATGTTTGAGGTCGTCATGGACTATGGCGAACATGACCTGGAGGACCCCAAGGCAGGTGATGACGGCTCCAGAATCTGGCCATGCCGCCAAGATCCTGTGTCAAATTACAGAGCCACGTTTGAGACGAGGATGTATCGGTTATGTCGCAGGGTCCTCATGTTCCATCACTTCCCAACCGAGCTGGGCCGGCCAGACTGCTTGATCTCTTCGACCACGTTCATATATGACGAAAACCCCATTGCTACTTACCTCACAAAGGTTGTCCGTACTGGTTACCGCCTGTTGTCTGCCACCTCCACGGACGTTCCGCCCCGAACATACACGTCGCAGACACTTCCGCCGCTCGAGTTTGAGTACAGTAGGCTCCCAACCCCGGATGAACTGGAAACAACACCGGTTCGGGCTCTGAGCGAAGAAGCCATTCAGGGTCTCCCAGTCGGGTTCTCGTCATCGTACCAGTCAACTGATCTAGACGGCGAGGGTTTAAGCGGCGTTCTCTTCGAGTCAGATGACGCTTGGTACTACAAGCGCAATGTCAGCGCAAACAACTACGGGATCCAGTCAGAGGGAGATAATCAGCCTCATCTCGAGCCCCTGTTTCTCCCACCCATAGTGCTTCCAAAAAAGCCTAATGCGTCGCTACAAGACTCCTTTCAGCTTCTCTCTCTAGATGGGAATGGCCAGCTCGACGTTGTGAACGTGTCCTCGGCGAGCACGACAGGCTACTACGAGCGATCCAGAGGGTCCGAGGGCGATGGCTGGGAGGCCTTCCGGACCTTTCAATCCTTCCCAAATATCAACTTCAATGATGCCAACACAAGGCTTGTCGACTTGACTGGCGACGGGCTTGCTGATATCCTCATCACGGAAAGTGAGAGGATGGTGTGGTATGAGTCGATTGGCGAAAAAGGCTTCCTCGCCGGACAGACTCTTCCCCTGGGCCTTGATGAGGACAAAGGACCCAGGGTGCTGTTCTCCGACCCAGAGCACTCAATATTCCTGGCCGACATGTCTGGAGACGGGATGCAAGATCTTGTGCGAATCTCCAACCCAGGATGCGTGTGCTATTGGCCGGGCCTTGGATATGGGCGGTTTGGCGCCAAAGTCACCATGTCCAACGCCGCAGCCCTGGATCGTCCGGATATGTTCGACCCAAAACGCATTCGCCTTGTCGATATTGACGGAAACGGGACAAGCGACATGATCTATCTCGCAGCCGACCAAGTCCGCGTCTTTCGCAACCAGTCGGGCAACTCGTGGTCCGCGCCGCAGGTCATGGCGTCGGTGCCTGGATTCGATACCCTGACCTCGGTGCAGCCGATGGATCTGTTCGGAAAGGGTACAATGTGTCTTGTTTGGTCGGCCAGTGGTCCTTCTCAGTCCCGAACGCCCGTGTATTACGTAGACCTCATGAACGGGGTGAAGCCGCATCTCCTGGTGAAGGGCAAGAACAACCTCGGGGCCGAAACCCACTACACATACACACCATCGACCGAGTTCTACCTCGGCGACGAGATGGCTGGCCGGCCATGGATGACCAAAATACCCTTTCCGGTTCACTGTGTGTCCAGGGTAGAGGTTTACGACCACGTGAGCCGATCAAAATTTATCTCCAAATACGCCTACAGACATGGCTACTACGACGGCGTGGAGCGCGAGTTTAGGGGCTTTGCCATGGCGGAGCAATGGGATACCGAGCAATATGAAACCTTGGCCCCGGGTTTTATCGGTAGCAGCGACGAGGTCGTGAACTGGGACTCTGCGTTTGCTGGGCCGCCCGTCTACACGAAGCAGTTTTTTCACACCGGTGCCTATCTCGACGGAGAGGATCTCGGTGTCAAACTTGCCAAGGAATTCTATGGTGTCACTGTCGGGTCTGAGGCAACCACGCCTGCCGATTTCATTAACGCTCGCAGCTTGGAAACAAGCTTCCCCGACAGCCTCTCCCCGGATGACATGAGAGAAGCGTGCAGAGCCCTAAAGGGACTTCCTCTCCGACAGGAAGTATACTGTCAAGACGGCTCACCTCTCTCGGGTATCCCTTTCAGCATCTCCTCGCATAGTTACACATCCATCTGTCTCCAGCCCAAGGCCTTGGACGCCCTGCACTCCATGTGGATCTCGCATCCCAGAGACGCCATCAACGTCGAGTATGATCGTGAAAGCACAGATGACCCAAGGATCACACACACCCTGAGCCTCGAGCAAAACCGGTTTGCCGCCGACACCAAGAGCCTGAGCATCGCCTACGGCAGGACCCGCAGCGACCTGACGGGACACGCCAAGTCGGCACAAGAAAGGACCATTGTTACCTACACCGAGCAAGACTACACAAACTTTGTCGACGAAGCGGATGGGTACGTCATGTCAGTGCCGTCAGAGAACCGGGCGTATGAGTTGTCAGGTCTACCACTCCCTGCGGGAAGCCGATTCTTTCGGTTGCCTGACTTGGCCGCCGGCAATTTCGAGGCTATACGAACACTTCCGGTAATTCCAAGCGAAGAGTCTGGCGATCAGAATGGCAAGTGGAAGCGACTCTTGCATCGGCAGCGTATTTTCTACCGCAGCGATGACTTGGCGGCCACTCTAGCACTTGGCAAAGTCCAGAGTCTAATTCTCACCAGCCATTCAGAAAGCCTGGCATACACGCCTGGGATGCTGGAAAAGTTCAAGCGTGGAGGTGGTAATCTCATTCAAGATATTACGTCGACGATGAGAGAAGCAGGTTATGTTCACGCAGCGTCTGACAATCACTGGTGGATTCCCTCTGGTAGAGAGTTCTATCATCCAGATCCCGAGGCTTCCGCGCAACAAGAGCTTACCGAGGCCAGGGCCACTTGTTTCTACTCGCGAAGGTATGAGACCAATCTCGGATACTGGACCGTCGTGAACCAGGATAACCACAACCTTCTTCCCATCGCCGTGGTTGACCACCTTGGCAACGTCAGCAGGGCAGAGAACGACTACCGAGCTCTACAGCCGCATACGGTAGCCGACATCAATGGAAATCAGACTCAAGTAACGTTTGATGCATCCATGCGAGTCGTCGGCTCGGCCGTCATGGGCAGACCAGGCGAGGGCCTAGGGGACTCCCTCACGCAGTTTGCCCCTGATTTGTCCGACCAAGACCGAGCCGACTTCTTCCAGAACCCTAGCCAAGATATCGCCCGACGACTGCTTGGGACGGCTTCTTCCAGGGTAATATACGACAACGACATGTTCTACCGGAATCCTGACCAGAGAGGCCCTGCCTACGAAGCAACACTGGCTCGGGAGAAACATGTGTCAGATGCAGGGGGTTCGGAAACCCGGGTGCGCATCAAGTTCACGTATTCTGATGGTTTCGGCCGCGCGATCCAACAAAAGACAATTCAAGAACCTGGACCTCTTAGACCGAGAGGGCCGCACGTGGCGTCTCGTTGGGTTGGTAGCGGCTGGAAAATATTCAACAACAAAGGCAATGAGGTTCAGCAGTTTGAGCCCTTCTTCGACGACACGCACCAGTTCAAGTTTGCCAAAATAGAGGGTGTCTCGTCCATCATCCTGTACGATGCTGCCCAGCGCCCCGCAGCCAGTTTGAGACCGGATCATGCCTGGTCAAAGAACGTATATCGAAGCTGGTCCCAGAAGATTTACGACATGGGCGATGTGGTTCTCGTGTCTGATCCTAGGTCTGATAGCGATGTGGGAACACTGTTTGGCGGTCTGGATCCCAACCTCTACATGCCGTCTTGGTACGACGCGCGCAAGAACGGAACCAAGGGACGGAACGAGCTAGATGCCGCTACCAAGTCGGCTGCTTACCATGATACCCCCACAATCACCTACGCCGACGCCATGGGAAGACCTTTCATGACGACAATCGACAATGGGCCATACGGAAAGTACACCGAGATGAGCGTCTTGGACATGGATGGAAACAAGGTGCAGACCATCGACTCGCTGGGACGGACTACGCAGACATCCGACTACAACCTCGCCGGCCACTGTTATCATGGAACCTCGATGGACACGGGAGAAACGTGGACACTGTGCGACGTACAGCACAGCTCCGTGCTGGATTGGGATACCAGAGGGCACAGACTGCGCACCGAATACGACGCACTCAAGCGTGTCAAGGCTCACTTCTTATCACTGCCGGGTGCGATATCGGGATCTGAGCTAGTGGTGGACCGGATTATATACGGCGAGGAGGCGAATCTCCCTCCTTCTGCCAATGCGCGAGGCAAGCATTACAGGCAGTATGACCAATCCGGTGTTCTGACCATGCCATCGTACGATTACAAGGGAAACCTCCTTGTTCAGGAGCAGCAACTCTGTGCCAACTACAAAATCACCATTGATTGGACCACCATCACCGACGTCGCACTGGAGCCCGAAATCTACCGGTCACGTTCGAGCTACGATGCGCTGAACCGACACGTGGACGGAACGAGCCCAGACGACACGCTCACCGCCAACGAGTACAATGAGGCCGGCTTTGTCGAGAGGCTGCGCGTAAACAGCCGAGGGGAGCGAGACCCTTCCACGAACCAGCTCATCTTCAAGGACTATGTCACCAATGTCGACTATGATGCCCAAGGCCGCCGGACCGCCATAAGCTACGGAAACGGTACCACGTCGACCTACGAGTACGACGAAGTTACCTCCAATCTCACGAAAATACACACCACTGGCCCCTCGGGCACGTCCTTACAAAGCCTCAGTTACACCTACGACATTGTCAGCAACGTTGTACACATTGACGACGCGGCCCAGCAGACTGTCTTCTTCCGGAACCAGGTCGCCGATCCGGGGACAGACTGCTCCTATGACCCCATCGGACGCCTGATCGAGTTCAGCGGCCGCGAGCGGCTCGGAGAAAATTCCGCTCCGGGACCTCAAGACGTGACGACAAGCGGGCTGGGTGTGATTGCGCCGAACGCCGTAGGAAGGTATACTGAGACGTATACCTACGACCCAGCAAACAATATCCTGAGTGTCCAACATAGTGGTTCCCAGGCCACCAATCCAGGTTGGACGAGGCGATACCTGTACGATGACCCGAGTCAGTTGGAGCCGGGGAAGAAGTCAAATAAACTGACGAGCACCGCGGTGGGAAACACGACGGAGAGATATGGCTACGACGGACTCGAGGGACGAGCCGGGCTCATGACCTCCATGTCGCACCTCTCAGCCATGACTTGGGACTTTCGAGACAATCTGGCGTCCACAGCCGCCCAGAGGACAAGCAACAATACCACGCCAGAGACAACATACTACGTATATGATGCCAACGGACGACGGACCAGAAAAGTCACGGAACGTCAACAGCAGCAGGGCAGTGATGACCCGCAAGCACCACCTCAGAAGCTCAAAGAGACGCTATATCTCACTGGTCTCGACGTCTACCGCAAGTTCGCTGGTAACGGCACCACCATCACGCTGGAGAGACAAACCTGCAAAGTCACGCACGCCGACAAGAACGTTGCCCTCATTGAGCGGCGTACCATATTGGCCGAAGCAGCAGCAGACGCCAACAACCTCCCGCCGGAGCGCCTCGACCGGTACCAGCTCGACGACCACCTTGCCTCAATCCAGATGGAGCTAGACGATGTCGGAAACCCCATCTCGTACGAAGAGTACAGCGCTTACGGCACGACGACGTATTACGCCGCCAAAACCGAGCTGCACATTGACAAGCGCTACCGCTTCGCCAACAAAGAACGCGATACCGAGACCGGACTGTACTGCTACGGCCAGCGCTACTACGCGCCTTGGATTGGACGATGGGTTTCGTCGGATCCAGCAGGCTCAGGGGGCGACGGGTTGAACCTCTTCTGCTTTGTGCGGTGTAATCCCGTACGATACCGCGACGCAGGTGGGACTGAAAGCAAAGACTGGCGGGATGACCTGTCATGGTTCCAACGCCAGGCGTTGAGGGCGGATGACTGGATCAACGAACATGCCGGTGTCAAGGGCGTAGTGGACAACATGGAGAAGCGTGGCGAGGCGCTTACGAACCTCCCCAAGGCCGTGATGCAGCTGGCAGAGAAGCCGGCCGGGGAGATTGTGGAGACGCTGGCGACGGGCATGGTGCAGTTTGGCAAGGACACGGTCAAGGCGGTGGCGGATTCGGGCAAGTATGGGTACAAGGCCGTCACCGAGGGCGGGGACGAGAATTGGCACAAGTTTGGTCATGCCGCGACCGACGTAGTGCTTAATGGGCTAGATATAGGTCTGATGGTGGCGGGAGGCGCGGGAGCCGCCAAGGGGGCCGTCAACATGGGGAGAGCGTTAAAGGTGGGCGGGGAGGCAGCGTTGGAAAGCGCAAAGGCGACAACCAAGGCCATGGGACGGGTTATCGCCGAGGGCACCACGGCACCGGCGAGGGGACCCGTTATGGCGATTGGTGCTATGGGTGGCCCGGCCGACCTCCTCCAGACGGGGAACTTGTTGATGAAGACGGCGTACAAGGGCGCCAAGGTGGCTGCATCGGCTGGGGGTAAGGCATTCAAGATGACGAGGAAGATGCAAAAGCTGGAGGCGGCCATTAAGAAGTTGGAAACAGGATCAAGCAAGGTACGTTTCTCCCCGAGTGTGTGTGTGAGAGAGAGAGAGAGAGAAAGAATCGGAGACTGGACTGGACTGGACCATAAGCTGACGAAAAAAAAAACACAAAAGCTCTCCAAAAACTACAGGTATTTCAAAGCCGGCGGCGAGCTGGCCGAGAAAACGCCCATCACCATGGAAGAAGCGCTCAAAAAGGTTGGCGGTAAAGCCAAGGGTCTGTTCAAGAACGCGCGACACCATGACGCGCCGCAGACGCTGCAAAAGCTGTTCAACGCTCTCGAGTATGACAACCACGCCGTCACTCACGTACTGAACCGACGCGTCCACCAGCTCGTCCACGGTATGGGGGGACATTTCCATGATTCCAATGTGTTGTGGGCGTATAAATTGGCGCAGACGGATCTTAGGGCACTGACGAGCGCGACGTTGGATGCGATACGTGGGGAGATTAATGCCACGTTTGGGGATGTGATGACGACGGCGGAGAAGGTGCGATTCAAGTAGTGTGATGTGTTTTGGGGTTGGTATCTGTTCCGCGGGGGTTTTTGGACATTATTTCTGTGACAAGGTAAGTTGGACAAGTTTACTCTTGGATAGTAAATCTTGGTTATTTTGATTCGCTTGTTCTTGGTTGCGAACTGCAAAGACTCCATCTATTCCGGGCCTCGCAGCTGGCGGTTTCTGTTTTTGTCCCCAACGAATGCCACGAGCGTCATCACCCTTGACTGAAAGACTCCAGCTCAAAAGATGCTCTGACAGTTGATGTTCGTTTACCACCAATCGATATAAGCCAACCAGTCAAACATCGCACTAGATATCGGACTCGACCCGTGCAATGCTTGGACGGAGGCAGACACGGGTGGCTTTGAGCACTGCGGCACAGCTGGTGCCTAGTTCTTTGCGGGTGCGCAGATGTTAATATCCGTGTCAGGCCCCTCGGGTTGAATTTCTCCTTGACCATGGGATTTCCTCACGACTAAAAAAGACTTTGACCAACATTTGACGCTGTCTACGAAGTACTGACACCAGACATTGGGCAAGATTGGGCTAGGGTCTATTAGTGTGAGGTTCTGCAGAATGACTCCTTTCAAAAAGCGAGAAAGGATTTTCAGACTCGGCATCGTGGGTGACCCCCTGACAGGAAGGACTACTCTGGCCTGGCAGGTATGTGTATGACCACCTACCTAAATAACCACCTCCCACCTCAAGATTGACGACCAAGAAAATAATATCCTTGTTAATATGTTTTCTAGCTAAAAAATAAACAACCCACCCTAGGGAGCTGGGTCGCCTTCACGGCTGAACAACAGTGTAACCACGCGACTATTGATAAAAAACCCTGCGTGTTCAAGACGCGCATTCAGCGCGAGCCGGATTCACGATATGACGGAATTGTTTTTGTTTACGATATTACAAACAGGGAGTCGTTTGAGAGTGTGAGGGGGTATTATGAAGAGCTGCGGTCGGATTTTCAACAGCAAGTTCAAGTTTCGCAGCGAAGAAACTCGGGTATCGATACCAACACTGACACTGACACCAACTCCAACTCCAATACCAACTCCGACTCCAATTCTGCCGCCTGGTCAAGGTTCGAGAAATTTCCCATAGTAATTATCGGAAATAAAGTCGATTTGACATCCGAGAGGGCCGTTTCGACCGAAGAAGGCGCCGCACTAGCTCGCGAACTCGGGTGTGGATTTGTAGAGGTCTCAGCAACCCAGGGAAATGGGAATATTGAAAATGCGTTTCTCAATCTTATTCGCGCAAGGAGGGTGCTGGATGAAGAAGAGCGGGCTACGAAGCCACTGTTCTATTTCAAGATCAAAAGTCTGCCATTCAACAACAAGAAGAACAACAAGTCAGGAACTGTCAAAAAACCACTCCGTGACACAGTGGTAGAGAAATCCCTGACCTTTCACAGGAGATGTGGCAAAGTCGCTTCTCTCCTACCTGAACTGGCAAAAGATCTCGCCGGGGAAATTCGCGAATATATACGCGACAAGAAAAAGGCGGGCATTACGCCCTGGGGAGTCATCAAGGAAGTGGGAGAGCTGATCAAGGGACTGGCACAGTTTGCGTTGTTGGTGCTTTTCTGGTTAGGGATTTGGGTGTTTCGGGTTCAGATTACCTGTGTGAGACAGAGCAAGGGGGGTATGGATGGATGTGAGCTTCATCCGGATTAGTATCTACCTAACACTTTGTAGCTGCGGAGCAAGTTCACTGAATAACAGTTGTAGAGCCGTACTCTGCCACACTGGGTGTGGAAAAAAAAAAAAAAAAAAATTGCGTCATAAAGACAAAAGAAGACAGCCGAGTCACGCCCGTAATGATGCCTATTATCAGAATCGAACTGATGACCTTATCATAACTCTAGTAGTACTAGTGATACGCTATACCACTTAGCCAAACGGGCTTCTCATGTTATTGGGTGACCACAAAGTGTATGAAACATGCTTTCTCGTGTGTCAGATGTTCAAGGCTCGGTCAAGTCCCAAAAATGACTGCCTCTATCTCTTCCCTATCCGCGCTCTGACACACCAGGTTCCAAAACATCCCCCGTTCTCGCATCAACTGCTCTGGCGATCCAGATTCAATAACGGTCCCTTCACTGAGAACCAAGAGTTGGTCAAAGTCAGCTACGGTAGACAGCCGATGGGCAACAACAATGATAGTTGACTTGGAAAACTCATCCCTTAGAGTTTCCTGTATTGCCTTGTCGGTGGCCGTGTCCACCGCACTAGTTGCTTCGTCCAGCACAATAACTGCACAGCGAGTCAGGGTTGCACGCGCAAGACAGACTAGTTGCCGTTGTCCGTGCGAGAGGTTTAGCCCGCCAGTATGGATTGGCATGCCTAGATCCTCAAACTCGGCGTCTGAAAGATGGACTCGCCTGAGGGCTGTGCGTAATTCATCGTCGGTTTTGTTACCAGTTACATCAAGGTTGGAGCGCAGCGTACCGGAAAACAAGAATGGATCCTGGAGAATAATGGCAACGCTGTTGCGAAGTCTGCCGAGTTTCACCTTCGAAATATCAACGCCATCGATAAGGATCTGGCCTTTGTTGGTGGCATCCACAAAACGGAGGAGCGAATGTGCCAGAGTTGTCTTTCCCGCTCCGGTTCGACCGACGATACCGAGACGACTTTGGGCCGGAACTCGGAAGCTGACTTGCTTTAGAGCCGGTGGTGAGCCGGCACTGTAGCTAACAGTGAGGTCTTGTACCTTGATCTCACCCCTGTCTGGCCATTCCGGTGAAACTTCCTCCCCGTCATCCGCCTCGACGACAATGTCAGCATATTCCATAACGCGTGCAAGCGCCGCTGTACCCCTCTCCAAAAGATTGATTTTACCAAACGTCCCCGACAGCGCCGTGGCAAACTGGAGAGCAAGTGTGACTGCAAACCCAACTGATGCAGCATCGGCCTGCATCTGGACCATGGTCACCGCCGTCGCTGTGACAAATAGAGCGCCGACAAATTCGGTGCGGAATCTCATCCACTTGAGGCCAAGAGAGAGATGCCATCCCAACTTGGTGGTATCGTCAACAAGATCATATAGTTTCTCCGTGTAGAACTGGGTTCTTCCAAAAGCTCGGATTGTGGCAAGACCCGCGGCCACCGAGTTTATCAGTTCAAGAGGCGGCGCTTGCACAACGGGTATGAGTTTTTGGAGTTTTTGGGAGGTTACCTGTTGGGTTTTTCTCAAACTCGCATATAGGTTTATGAGGACGATTCCGGACAGCGCAGCGTAAGGGGACACTCGGAGACTATGTTTTAAATATTGAATTAGCTTTAAGGAAAGCTGGTCTTTGAGGAGGTAGACTTACTTGGTGGCAATAATAAGAGATAACTGCATTATGCTTCCCAACAACGCGCCAACCTCCTGAGACGACTTGTGGTCGACCGTGTACATATCTCTTCCAAAGCAGTCTAACAGCCGACCTCTTGGAGTCTTGTCAATCCACCGTAGCGGAGCTCTGAGGATAGCATGGATCATTTGTTGGAACAGAGTGGTGGACGCGCGGAGACCGATGGTATAAAGCACCACAGTTTGAAAACATGAGACTGCACCCAGCAAAACTGACAAGATCATGTAGATGGCGATATAGTATGCTGTGTTCGCAGTAGTCGAGCTTGTCCATCTAGCAAGCCACCACGAGTGGCCGGCCATTGTCAGTTGATGCGCGATGACGGAGAGGACGGCGGTGGCGGATATAGTCAGACCGCCACCCGCATTGAGGTAACGCAACCAGACACTGAAAGCCGATGTTTCAGCTTGTCCTTCTCTATGTTGGAGTTTTCGGTGCTTCTCCTGTTTCGTCGTATTTTCTTCTAGCGGCATTGCCTTGGTCGCCGTGTCAGCTTTGGGTGTCTCCAGTGTCCCTGGCTTCTGTTCGAGTCCACTGATATGAGACGATGCGGTTGTGACAACTCCATTCTGTAGATGGACCAGATAGCTCACTTTACCAACACAGAGCTGGGGGTTGTGCGTAGCCAAGATCCTAGTTCTTCCCTGAGCAAGCTCTCCCGATAAAGTATAGTCCAAAAGCCACCGTGCAACATGAGTGTCGACGGCGCTGAGGATGTCATCAAACAGTAAGATGTCGGCTCGTGAGTATATTGCTCTTGCCAACGCAACCCGCCATCGCTGACCGCCACTCAGAAACGCCCCATTTGCACCAGCCATCGTCAGGTCACGATTAGGAAGATTTCTAAGATCATCTTCCAGGGCACAGGCCCAGAGCACCTTTGCGTATCGTGAGGCATCGAATGGTGATCCAAATACGATGTTATCCTTGATGCTGCAATTATCGATCCAGGGAGGCTGTGATACCAAGGCAAATGTTCCGGGCATGATCCAGCCTTCGCTACTTCTCCCGGATGCAGGACGTGAGACTTGTCCCGCTTCAACAGTTGCTTCTCCGAGTATCGCTGCAAGTAAAAGGCTTTTCCCGGAGCCGGTAGCGCCAGAGACGACGCTGAGTTCCCCCTCGGGGAAATGTAGATTCACATCTCGCAACCTGAAATTGCTTGCTTCTGATGAATCTTGAGCTGAGGCGGTATGTGGCCAACACAAGGTCGCCTCCTCAACCGAAACTCCTGTTGTGTTCTCCGTATATGCCGATGGAATAGAAGGTCCCTCTGGCTCGTTGAGAAATCGCTGGATACGCTGACAGCTAACCCAGGACTGAAGCAAACTGGCTTTCGGCGAGGGAAGATCACGCAAAACCTTTTGAATGTTGCTGAAAAGGCCTAGAGACGCAAAGGCGAGAGATGGGCTGAGTTGCCCCGTTTGCAGCGCATATGTTGTTAGAGATATTGACGCAAACAGGACTGGGCCCACGTTGGTGACAAATGCGAGGTACGACGAAGTCAACCCCAAGCTCCAAATGCAATGGAGTTCTTTAGACCGGAAATGCAAAATTCGCTTCTCCCAGGCTGTCTCGAGTGATGAGAAGCGAACTTGTCGGATGCCCTGGATGACTTCGGAAATGTTGCTGGATAAGGCATCGTTGGCTTGGGCCATCTTTATTTGCTCCGACTGGTGTTTTAGTGATAGCCTAGCGGAGGGCGGAAGAGTAAAGATCATTGGAGCGACCACACCGCAGACGATGCTTTTGAGACCAATCAACCGTGCCAGATAGGCTGCGTCTAGCAAAATGTTGAAGAAGGCGGTAGGGAACTGGTGGCTGTGGCTACATGCCATAGAGGCTAACATGCTTTGCTCTGTGTCAGCAAATATTCCGGTGTGTGTAGTCGTAAGATGAGGGAGTGCCCTGATGCTCACCTGTCATTGGCCATCATGCTTGTTAGGGACTGACTTGCTCCTGTGTTGGTTTTCTTCGACTTAAGGCTTCCATCAGCCGCGGGTGCTTTGTGTGAAGTTTGCACTCTTGTCGACTTTTCAAAGATCAATGCGTTGAGAAGAGCAGTGACAGGCATGGCGAGACGAGTTTCAGTCAGCCAGGCCAGGCGAGTTCCAACCACACTGTCCATGATGAGACTGAGTCCAAGCACCAGAGCCCAAAATGAGGCCACCGATATTGCGGATTCGTCTTGGGCAGTGCCATGGGCTGGGGACTTGCCGAGTTCCAGGGTACGAAGTAACTGGTAAATGGCAAAGCGACTGCCGAAGCTACAGAGAGCCTTGAGCGCAATAAGGACCCATTGTTGGACGATTCGGTAACCAAAGGTTCTGACCAGTTGCACCCATAGCTTTGGCGAGTCATCTGCTGCATACTGCGTCTTTAACGTGCGGATACGCATATGGTGGCCAAGGCTGGGAAGATTTCGGATGCTGAGCAGACCAACTTTCGCCAGGCTAAAGACATCCGAGGCCCAAGAAAAGGAGTATCTTTCCAGTGCTGACACGCCATATTCTTGGTCCACTGCATGTCCTTGATGAAAGACTACTGGTCTCCGCTGGAGCGATAAGAGCGCAACAAGTGTTGATAGAGAAGTCAATATCTCAAGCCAATTTTGGCGATATGTGGATTCGACAAAGATTAAAGTAACAGAGAGGGCACTAGATGTTGCCAGCGTGAACCGCTTGGTTGGTCGAGATTCCGCTGTGATGGCGAGTGCCTGCACACAGATCAAGAACTTTGGAAAATTTTAGTAGTGTCTTGAAAGAAGGCGTTTCATGGTCAACACACCCAGGCTCCCCTGAAGGACAGCGAGGCACAGTTGGCCTGCTCAACCATGGCGACTGAAAGGCCAAATACTGCGGCGACACTGGGAACGAGCTTCGGGCCGCCACCGGAGAACCGAGTTTGCTCCTCCGGGGACGAAATGCCGTCTTCATCTTGGTATGGGGCATGTGATCTCTGCGTGACTCGAATGTGGTCGATGGTCAGAGACCTGAGACAAGGAAGGGTAAGGAGTGCCACGGTGCCCAAGAGGACACTTGGGCCAAGCTCTGTTGGAGGTGTCAGTTGCCACGACATTTTTGCTCTGATGCTGCAAAACGAAGTGCAAACGCAATTCGAGCGATAACATGGCTTCCCAAACTTGGTAAAAGAAACATGAACCAACCAATGACTCACACTTCATGATGCAGGGGAGGTATTGAGAGCCATGCAGCAGCGGGACGGGTAAATGGTGGGCTGGCACCAACAACAGACAACAAACAATCAAAGAGCCAACAACATCCAACTTGCAGGTACAAGTGCTGTAACTATGGACGGATATAATTTAATATCAAATAGCTGGGGGTTATTTCCGCCAACAACCCGCCCTTGACATCAATTACTGGTGAATCTAGCCGCTATTCCTGGACAGAGGGCTGCAGTTTTGTTCAAAGGACCTTGGTTGTTATTTGATGGATCAGGTGCAAACAAAAGTCTCAGTATCATTCCTCATGTGCTTCAAACTAGCCCCTTGTCAGAGTAATGCGACATGGGCCCAGCTACAATCCTCGGTCCCGACCAAATGTCCCTTGTTAGGTTTGGTCACCCGTTGGCCCAGTTAGCGTCCATTCACCTCTTCGTTCAGAACCGGGGATCTCAGGGGAACCACACCATCCGGCCTCCGCAGTTCCTTCCACACCTCCAAGTTGATAGACTGAACCCGGTGTTCGTCCTGCCATTCCACAAGACGTTCAAAATCCCAACACTTGCGGGTTATGTCAAAGTCGGGAAATGGCTGGACCTGGTGCTTTACCCAGTTGAACGTGATCAACTCAAGACTGGGCTGACACATGAGATACTTGGTCAGCGCCTCTTGGCAATGACCCAGATGGGTGAGGTAGGCTGCCGACGTGCCGTTTGGGTGATAGTATTGGTAGTTGTGATAAAGGCTCTTCCGCATCGAGTTGAGGCAGTGGAGGAGGTGGATTCCGTCCAGCTGGCCCAAGTATGCGTCAGAACCCAGACCCCAGCTTGCGGGTGCTTGAACGACCGTTGACGCATCCTTTCCCAAACTTTCGATGTCTGAAGCATGCAGAACCAAAACACCCAGATCGGCAATGCGTGCCCATGCCGCGTCGACCTCGTCACTTGGTGGCTGGCGGAAGATTGAGTCCTTTGACCAGAGTGGAGTTGTAACGAATTTGTGAGGGCGCCATTCAGGTGTGAGATCGTCAATGGCAATGGCTATCAATTGGGTGTTAGCATAAAGGTTGAGCGATTACCACGTGCATAGCCCCGCGTTCTGGATGTACCTGTTGGACATACAATATAAAGTGGTTTCGCGAAGAATCTCTCTCCCGCTCAGAGGATCCCGCTTGGCTAGCATGGCAATTGCCAGAAAGAAGAAGATGATCGAGAACAAGAAGAGAATGGTGTTGTAGACTAGTACTCGTCGTGGCCAGGGTTGAGGGGCTGAATCTAAATTAGCACTGAATTATCTCTGGTGCGTTCCCCTCTTCACGTCCTCTCCCTACAAAAAGACATTTCACGCACCAATGTCAGGACTGGCATCGTGGCACCTATGCCCTGGGTCCGAGTTTTCTTGGTCTAATTTACGGTAGTGGTGTCTGGGCTTGCCGAACTAAGCGTGTTGAAAGTTAATCCCGCTCGCCTGAGATGGATCAAAAATGGAACTTACAGATTCTGAAGTGGCTTTCCTCATCGCGTCCATGAGGTCGAGTCTATCAATCGAACTGGGCTATGAGAAGTGTCCTTGCGTTTTTCTTTTTCCTTGCAGGGGAAGCAAGAAAGTATCCCACAATTCACAGGATGAGAGGCAACTGGTATCACAACGACGGAACTATGATGTTGGCGTCTGCTCAGTACCACCTGCCGAACATGTACTAGTCGATGCTAGTGGTTCTACTATTCTTGGCTCCGTTGCTTCCAATGCCGGGCGGTTTTCGACCAAGACATCACCGTCGGAGGCAAGGGTAGTTCAAATTCCGACTTCTACGTCGCGTGGGTGGCGACACGTTGGTGCAGGCAATGTGGAAGCCAATACTTGGGAATTAATGGTCAACAAATGAATGGACCAGGATCAGCCAGTTGGTGCAACAAGGGGAATACGGTGGCGTGCTCTGGAGCGGCATGGGCCTAGGTGCACGTAACTGTCCGAGTGCGCCAATTGTTCAGAGTTAGAAGTCTTCAAATTATTGGCCAACCTTCTAGCGCTTTGGTAAACTCAATACCGGCATTGACTGTCCGGATTTCTGCCAACCCGTGCTACGGCCCCCGCAACGTCCTCTGGTTATGCGAGGACCTTGGACCAACAGGCTTAGGTGCAAGTCCCTTTGCTTACCGCCGAGCTAGGCCGCAAGGACTCCTTGATCTGCGAGCAAACCGTGTTTGTGTCGTATCATCCCTCCGCTTCCTGCACGTCAATATCATTGAAACGACCCGGTCAAGTGAAGACCAGGCGGGATCTATCGCTTTGTTCTCCAAGGCACGTAGTGGTTGAACCGTGAGTCTGTCCAGCCGGCGGCAAACTCTGGTTCCCCGCCGTCCGTCTCAGGGACTTCAGTCTCCAAGGGGGGTTATCGGAGTCGTCCACTTTTACAAATAGTCCGCTTCCCACTTTGGTTGAGCTTTCCCTACCTTGATAGCAGCACCACTCTCCAGAAACTTCATCAACTCTAGACAGAGTACTTCCAAAACCAAGAAAGAGCATCAATATTCCCAACAATTCTCAAAATGCACCCTCAGCAAGTTCTTTTGTCTATTCTCGCCGTCCTGAGCGTCGTAGTGGCTGTCCCGACCGGCGGTAAGTTTTCCATTTATGTGTTCAAGCTATGACCGGTCTGTTCAATCTAACTATCGGTTTTTAGGAACTGATACCGTCCAGTACAGCGACTGGTACGATGATTCGGATTAGTTGTGCTCGCGCTGGCACACAACAAATAGGACGTGGATGTTTCGAATGATGGGTTCTGTCTTTGGAACGTTGAGGCTCGCCGATATTGATATTGAGAGATCTGAGACTTTACTTTGCTTCATCTGTCGTTATCTCCCCAACATGGGTGCTTTCCAGACAATAGCAAAACACTAGTTTCTACGGACTTTTGTGATTTCTGATTAATGATGTGGTGCCAACCATGCGTCTCATCCCCACACGACTCGTACCAACAGTTCCTCGACATCTTTTCCCAGCCGCCATTGAAGCCAATCGCGATATTCTTCGGGAACAATGCTTGTTGATACTTTAAGTCGATATAATGGCCAGATAGTATATCGGTCGAATGGTGTAGTTGGTCATCACGTCAGTCTAACACACTGAAGGTCCCCAGTTCAAGCCTGGGTTCGATCATTTAGCGCGCTGCTTGTGTGGCCCACACGCAGGGCTTTTCTTTTTTGCGGATTTCCACAATAGAATATCCCCCGCCCACGTCATGTGCTACGTAATATTCCCGGTCTCGTCAAGCCCAACCATGTTTAAGCCTCAAGCCACCGCGTCATGCCCTCCACAAACCATATTGCCACTTACCTTTTAACTTCTATGACGTTTCCACTGACCATAGATATACTAGAGCCACTTATCCCATCCTAACAAATTGGTACAAATTGCAATCGGGTATGGTGCAGCGGTAAGCATGACTGGCCCTTGATTTCCAGCGTTTGCATTTTCTAGCGTTTGCATTTTCTAGCGTTTGCATTTTCCAGCGTGGGCCAGTAGACCCGGAGTTCGATTCCCGGTACCCGAATAAGTGTCTTTTTTTTGGTCATGATGATGCGACTCGGCAACGTCACTCCTTTTCCCTTTCCTTTTTTTTTTTTTTTTTTTTTTTTTTTTTTTTTTTTTCTTCCTT
>Ga0247765_1000255_pt1 | contig 43205 bp, 55 predicted proteins | sample UWRJL106311C6_FD_179949 | JGI IMG/M metagenome (GOLD analysis project Ga0247765, IMG submission 179949) | Plant litter microbial communities from Arlington Agricultural Research Station in Wisconsin, United States - UWRJ-L106-311C-6 | ecosystem: Environmental > Terrestrial > Plant litter >... | reverse complement strand
CCCTTTTTTTCCCATTTTTTTTCCCATTTTTTTTTTTTTTTTTTTTTTTTCATGATCTTTGGATATTGTTTGCGGGCTTTGCGTCCACATCACATTGCATCTGCATTTTGCATCTGTATCTACATTTGTAGGTAGTTAGTTCATGTTCTCCTAGGACTGGTGGGACTGGTGGTGGGACTGCTGGTGGTGGTGGTGGTGGCCCCTCATTTACGCTAATGGAGCCTTGCGATGATAGTGTTATGCGGATAGCAACTTGGAATATATGTATGGCAATCAAGCAGACGAGAATGAATGAATGAATGGAACCAACAACAAGCTCTACAAAGGTTTTTCTGACGATGCCAAGGTACTTTTTATTGATTTGCTGCCAGAGTTTTTCCCTTTTTTTTTTTTTTTGGCCTTCTCTGAGTCTGGATTTTTATTATAGAGTGATTAACTAATTGGGGTTGAATGGAATTGAGATTGCATGACCATGATCTCCCCTCACTCACCTCCCTGACCTTGCCACTAACAATTTCCTCTGCAATGGCAGGCAAAGCGAACGGGCTGAGTGATCAATCGGCTTCAATTTTTGGTTCCTTGACAACAACAAAAATCGACAAAAAACACGTACAGATTCAGCTTCAACTTTTAATATTAAACTAAATTTTGAGAATCTTGTTGGTCAATCTTGTACGAAATATCCATAAATGAGGCCGCCAGCTTAGCCACGCCGAGCGGCACTCTGTTTGTGTCACCATGGGCGGGTTGCACAGTGTGACTACAAAAAGTTAGCTTACAACTACAGGGGATCGGCTACCAAACTCTCGCTGCAAGGCACATGCCATCCTTGGGCCGTGCAAAAGGTGCCATTGGTCCAGGAACGTGTGCGGAGTGGATTTGCCCAGGCTGCCTGTGGTAGTACCAGTTGACCCCCCCTCAATCAGGTAGGTGGGTGATGCCTGGTTGCTACCATGCAGACAACTACCGGCCGCAATCGGGCTATTTAACTTGCATATGTGGACCTAGATGGGGAAAAAAAAGTCAACAGTCCCTCGAGTTTAAGGCATAAGTGACGCGCCATGTCAAGCTCTGCAGAGAACACGAGAAATCTCGACTGCCTCCAGGTTCCCGATGAGTCCGGCGACGGCGGAAGCAATGCCGGAGGAGGCAGCAGCAGCATGGTAAGCGGGGAGACCGGGGGCTCCCGAGAGCGCCGGTGGGATGACCCCCCAGAAGAAAAGCCGCCACCAGACCTGGGACCAACCACGACCATGATCCTCGTCAAGAAGAACAAGTTTGACGGTCGCGCCGCCCACGACATTGAAGAGATGCACTTCACTCTCGACGACAAACACCTCATCATCCGGCTCACCACGACGGCGAACAACACATCGTGGGCGTCCAACCAGACCTCCGACATTGTCATTGTTGAAGTCCGCGATGTGCGACGCCGCGCTTTTCGCCTCTACACGGCGCACAGCCCAGAAGGACGGAGCCACTGCACCTTCAGCCCGGGGCCGGGCATCCCCGCCCTGGCCCTGATCACCTTGTACGACCACATGCCCCGGCTCGAGGTGTTCGACATTGTCCACGACCGACGACGGCTCAAGACAGCAGAACTGCCCATCCTGCCGCCCCTGGCTTTCTCTCCCGGGGGAGACCTGCTGGCGGGCGTGTCGCGGCGCAACAGCTCGCGCATTCTCGTTGCCGATGTGCGCACAAGCAGTCAGCGGCCCAGCATCGTCCAGCACATCAACATGCACACCAGCCCCATCTCGCACTTGATGGTCACGCCCGATGGTACCGCCATTGTGAGCGCTTCCCACGATGGCAGTATCCGCATGACGAGCCTGCAGACGGGACGGACCCTGCGCAAGGCCGAAGTGGAAACCCGAGTGCCGGCGAGCATTGTGCGAGTTTCGGCCGACGGCGAGATAGTAGCGTCGGTGTGGGGGAGAAATGTCTTTGTGTGGAAGCTGAAGCTGGATCAGTTGAGCATGTATAATCTCGACCAGGTGCGACAGACCGAGGGGTGGCCGTTGGCCATTTCACCCAATTGCCAGCTGCTGGTGTGTAGGACCGAAGATGGTGTCGATGTGTTGGATCTTGAGACGGGGTTGTTTCGAGCTGACTGGCCCATGCCGCCGGGACATCCGACCGTGTCGACGGCGGCCGTGAGCCACGATGGGAGATGGGTTACCCTGGGCGATTATGATGGGAGAGTGACGGTGCTGGAGGTAATTACCGTGTCGGAATCCGTCTATGGAGTTTGAGGGAATTTTGTTTGAGAGGAGAATTTGAAGAACTAGGTGGGTAAGGTACGACGGGGAGCAGAGCTTTTCAGGAGGGGAAAGGTCACGCGTTCATCACTTGATGGGCAGTGAGCTGTGGGGTCTCAACTAGGGGACATTTTAAACAACCTAACCTGCTATTTATTACCGACAATTTTGTTCAACGCCATATTATACCCCCGGCTTCCAACTTTGAGAGAACCGAAACCCAGACACCCGCATTGGCTAGAAAATCATAAAAAATAAAATAAAATCAAACATCCTTCGCTTGAGCTTCCCTGTTCAACTTTAGCGCAGTCTCTATCCCCGGGGAGGTGGGGAATCAGTCTGCTTTGTTGCAGTCCCACGAGATCAATTTTCGGCCTTAGCAACATAACTACTTACTTACTCATGGCTCGGTTTGGGGACCTTGGCCAGAGGATGGTTGAGTGGCTGCATCCCAGCGTCGGTGAGGGCTCTGTTGATCTCGTCCATGTGGTCAACAAGATCGCCGCGATGGAAGGATTCCCAAAGTTCAGTGGAGTCATCTGCTGGAGAAATTGGGTGTCCCCCATATTGTCAGCTTGCTTGAAAGTTGCTAGAGGAAGGCACACTTTCTCACCGTGGAGGCCAGGGTGGTGGGCCATGGCAAACTCGGTAAGTGCCACGGGAGAAGAGACGTGGAACATGAATCCTGCAGCCGCTGATTAGCAATTTTGATTTCGCCAAACATTTTGTTTTTTCCCCTCGCGCCCGCCAACCTACCGAGATAATCGCTCGACGTTTTCACCGGCTCCCTGCTGGCATTCATGTCCCGATTGTGAGCCTCGTACGTCTCGCCGTGCGGCATGAAGCTCTGCTCGAAGCTCAACCCGCCCGCCTCAAGTCTCCTCGTACTTCCGGCATACTCGCCTCGAATGATGCCGCACAGCTCGGTCGCCATGGTGCGATGGTAGTAGGGGATACGCAGGGTATCCTTGGTCACAACCCACTTCTCACCAAAGATGCAGAAATCAACGGCCGACACACCGGGCCACTTACTCGGGGCTGTCAGCACACAAAAGGCTGTCGGGTCGAGCTGGTCGACATTGGCTGTGAGATGGCCAAACCGCTTCAGGTCATATCGGTACGGAGCATACTTGCCATGCCATGCAACCACGTCGAAGGGAGTATGTGCCTGGTAGTAGGAATGTCGCTTGCCCGACATCTTGACCGCCATCTCCCACATGTTGTCGCGATCTGGCGCCTCGAGGTCGAACGCAGCAACAGGGTATTCAAAGTCCCGAACGTGGGCCAGCCCGTTGGCCCCGAGAACACCGAGTTCCGGCAAGGCGAAGCGAGTGCCGAAAACCTCAAAGACATAGCCGCGGGCCTCTTTGATCTCGGCGTCGGACACAATGGAAACCGAGAATCGGATACCCGCAGGGATGACGGCAATCATGGTCGGCGGAACACGCATGCTGCCCATCTCGGTCTTGATGTCGAGCACCCCTCGTTGGGGGATCAACAGCATCTCGCCGTCGTGGTTCACAAAGGCCCGACGGGTCATGTCCGAGTCGAACAGGTACTGATGGATGGCGACACCCTCCCGAAGGGTTGCGTCACCATTCCCGCCAATGGTTTTCATACCCTCGAGGAAGGTGATGGGCTGACGGCACAACGGGTAGCGTTCCACGAGAGGCGCCCACGTATACGAGCGAGCGGTAAAGGCGACGTTGTCATTGGTCGGGAGGAAACACGACTCGGCCTGGCACATGGCACTGACATTAGAAACGGGGGGCATCAGGATGGAATTGACTGCCGGGCCTACCTCTTCGTCACGCCAGGTGCGCTCGACCAGTGCATGGGGCGCTGCTGGCCGTTCTCTGTACATCCAGCTGTATGTTGCCGATTAGGGAAATGCCGGGGCCACTCGGGTTACACAAGCACGACTTACACGTTGGACACGCTCTGGCGAGAGGAGATGAAGGACGAGCCGTTCAGGTGTTCGGCGTACAAGCCATACTTGTGGCGCTGCGGGATGTTGGTTCCGTGGGCAGGGAGTGCACCAGGAATAGCCTCGCTCGAGTGGTGATTCCCGAAGCCTGTCTGGTACTTGTAGGGGTCTGGAGCCGGCTGGGTCTGGGGGCTGGGGCTAGTGTCTGGGCTGACGGCAGCATTGATTGTCTGTCGAGCATGCTGAGGCATGGGAGTGGTCTGTGTAGCGCACATGGTGACGGCGAGGAGCGTGGGAGTTGGGGGAATGCAAGCAGGGAGAGGACGGGAATCTGGGGGCCCACGCAGTACGAGTCGGAGAGAATGGAGGGGACCGAGGGGAAACCCAGCCGGGGAGGAGGGAAAGCTCAGCTTTATACCCCTTATGAGTCGGCACATGGACATGCAAGGGAGAGAGACGATCCGGCACAATGCTCACACAGTGCGAATCCGACCGGCCCGGAACATGAAGCCCAGGGAGCATCAGCCATTATGACCACCAGCTGCAGAGGCTTCAACGGTGTCTGCCCACTCACACCGGCCATGATCCCGATCCAACGGGCAGAGCGCGGGAGAAACCGATGAAACGAGGCCATCAAATAGGAGGGCACATAGCTTGATGCTGGAACTTGGCCAGGAGCACGCATGCAGGGAACGCTACCCGCAAAGGCCAAGGGCGTCGCCGTGACAGCTGTGCTGAGACATTGTTGGACCAGCGTAGAGAGGGAGAGCTGCATCTAATCGGGGGCCCCGGGGTTTTGTTCCACCGTCTTGCAGGTTTGCCCACTACCAATGCAGTGCGGTGAGTGTATGCAGTAGACCGAGGAGGAAGCCGGGTTCTGTGGCCCGCCGCGGGGAAGAAGTCAGGATCCCACTGCCATGCCAAGCGATGCACGTCGTCGTTTTGGATGGGGGACGACGTGCAAGGACTCCCCCAGAAACGAGACGGGCCATTCCCGGGAGAATTGAGCGTCGGCGATATGGTTCCACGATACACGGACAGCGGTGCGAGCCAGGTTTTTCGACGTCTCCCCGGGGCCCTGTGACCAGGCTCGATGCAGCTCAACCTTGGTCCGGGACCCGGTTGAGCGCTGCAAACATTGACACGTAGGGTGCAGCCCAAACTGTCGGGTCGAGATTCTGTGCTCGTGCTGTGGCTTTGAGCGGTCAGACCAGAGTCAGACACGTGCCCACACAGTCTCTCTCTCTCTCTCTCCCTTTGCGCGTCTGTTGTGAGCGATGCCCGGGTTCTTGGTCAGTTTCGCTGTGACGAGGCTCGCTCCCTTGCGTCAATGTTTGCTCCATCTCGGCAGAGCGAGCCTGCATCAACACACCGGAGTCCGGGAGAACAACCGGCAGGCAGAGGCAAGCTTCGCAGACTACCCGAAAAAAAAAAAAGACACTAGGGGCAAATCGATCGCAGACCGCCCCTGCGAGCGAGGCTCAACCCACGATTGGTGCAATGACAAGGCCAGACTAGTCGACGTGCATCACGGTCCTGTCAGGGATGCTCGGCGCTCGGTGCACAACCTCGTACCGGTATGCTTGCCCGTCTAGCACTCGAGTCCTGGAGGCAGTCGTGATCGGATTGGGAATAGGACGAGGGGAAGGGAGAAAGGGAAAAAAACAAAACAAAACATGGTGTCGACCATCGATCGTGAGCTGCAGAGCTGAGACATTCTCCCGCAGCACTTTTTGCGGTCAAGGAAAACCACTGGCATCCAGCGAGCGGCTGACTTTAGCGCCCCGTTCTCTTTTTCCGGATTCCCCGACGATGCTCCGCGCCGATCCATGGCACTATCGAGTCGAGGACTTGGACAACCTACGGGGCATCTTTGGCCGGTTGAGACCAAGTCAAAGTCGCCGGTACTTGCCGCCGGGTGCTCCAAATAGGAGACTGGCGACTTACACACCGACTAATAGACGCGGCAATCCGAATCGGGCTGTGCTTTGTTTTGCTTGTTGGGCCGAAATGCTGGAATGCTTAAATGCTGCTGCGAGCATTGCATCAGGGCATCCAATCGTGATACGTACATCTCTGGGGTACCACGCCTGCCACGCGCGCCCATGTCAACTTGCTCTCAACTGGGGGATCGTCGCCTTGATCTTTTGCGCCGTGGGGAATTTTCGCGGCGGCTACCTGAGGTGGTTAGGTTTGTGCTTCAACGACTGCAGGGTCGCCAGGGACCACAGATCCTGCTGTGGCTTACGCAGCACTTTCTGCTCAAGAGTGACCTCACTGGCGGCGGGCCCGGTGGATTGCCTTTTGTCCGGCACGGCAAGCTTCCGGAATCCTTATTCTGCACTCTCCAAGACACCAAGACGCCAAAGACGGGATAGCTGCAATTACCGACAGGTGCTGTGTACGACCGAAGCATAGCTGGAAGTCATAGAAGACTTGGTGCTTACCTTAACCTGCCGGCCCGCTTCAGCCCCTCAACCCCTCATCCTTCCAGAACGGCCTGCTCCTTAACCCCTGAAAGGTGTTAGTCCAGAACCTCTCGGGAGGTGTTTTCCACCACTTTTCCAAGGTGTTCCGCTAGCAATTTCGTCAGCTGGAGTCGAACTTTTGACATTCGGGCACAGCGCGGACGGCAGCTTGCCTCGATACACGAAACGGGTCACAACTTACACGAGACGTCGCCGCCGTCTCGCGCCGCTGCCGCGGCTGCCAGACTGCTCACCATCCACTGCAAAAAGTCAAAGTCCCACGGACGACGGGGGCCAATGCATACCAAGGCACCATGGCTGCTTTCAGATTGCCACCCGGCCGAGAGACACCGATCAATTGCCTGCCGCGACTGCTGCCGCCACTAACGGCAACGACATTTAGTGCCTCGACGTCTGTGTGCCGTCAAAGATGGACCGCTTCCCTCAAAAGGCACGACGGCACAATGCGATACATCACGGAGAAAGAACTCGAGGGAGCCGCACTTACAATTCCCTCGGTGGAGTCAACAGCGGGAAAGGCGACAAGCAAACGATACGTTACACCACTTGTTGCCGGGCTAAAGTTGCCAGCCATGAGTAAGTCATACAAACACCGGTCATGCCGCCTCCATGATCGCTAGTTACTAATGATATTGAGGTCTTGGATAAAAAATAAAAATAAAAAAAATAATCCCCCTCAGCCGCTGTAAGAGATTGCCACGCCGATAGGTATTGTACATGTACAACCAATACAGAGGACGAAAGGGAAGTGGACGCGTGCAACGAGAATATTGTCGCTACTACCGGCTGTTGATGTGTTGGATCGCCGCGAGCCATTTTTGCTCGTCAGACCTGGTATCTTGTCAGCACCGCCTCAGCTCCCAGACCGTCTCCGTCTCCGTCACCGTCACCGACACAACAGCAAGCAGATGCGGGATCGTGGCGTAACTTACTTGTCAAACTTCAGCAGCTTCCCTAGGACCGGCACCAGCTGCGCCCTCAACCTGTTGTCCTTTTGCTCCAAGAACTGCAGCAAGATAGTCTTGAGATACAGGGCGTCAGCATTGCCTGCCGTCATGGCTCCCGCTGCTCCGGACCCATTGACTGCCCCTGACCTCGACGACTCAGTTGAGCTACGGCCGGATCCCCTCGTGTCGAGCTTCTCCCTAGCCGCCTTGTAGTCTTTGTTCAGCTTGTCATACCTGAGGCGGTGCTCGTCGAGCATACGCCTAAGCTCTGTGTTCTTCCGCTCAATGTCGCGAACCTGCTGTTCCGAGGCGTCCAGCGTCGACCGCAGACTGGAGACTGTCTCCCGCATCTCGTTGACTTCGGCACCCGCCTTCTCCTCATACGCTTCGAGTTCCTCGCGTCGGCGGCGCCATTCGCGCTCCTTGTGCTCGAGATCATCTTTCTCGTTTGCTAGTGCCTTGACTTCGCGTTCGAGGTCTCGCACCTTTTGTTTCAGTTCCTCTGTCTCCCGCGTTTTGCGTCGAGCCAAGGCGCTGGATTCGTCCTCAATGCGGTCGCGCTCCTCCACCGCCGCGTCCAAGCGGGCCCGCATCTCGCGCACCTTGTTGTCAGCACGCTCGTCTACGTCGGCAAGGAGCCGCCTCATTGTTTCCGCCTCGCGCGTCCGCTCACTTAGCATCTTGCGCGTCTCGGCCAACTCCTCATCCAGACTCTCACACTGCGACTGGCTCTCCTTGAGCTGGATGGTCAGCTCCGCCGTCTGGTCGCGCATGCTGCCGAGCAGGTTCTGCGCGTTGGCATACTGGCTGGTCTTCAGCTCGGTTTCTTCCCTGAGCACTTCTTGCTCCTTCTTTAGCCGTGCTACATCTTCCTCTAGCTCCCTGATCCGCGGCCGGAGTTTCGCCGCTTCCTCTTGGACACGCTGCAGCTCGCGCGACGTCTTCTCCTCCCTAGCGGAGATCTCAACCTTCTCGGCCTCGGAGCGACGGAGATCGCGTCCCGCGACGCGTTTCTCATCCTCCATGCGCAGGCGCGCGTCCGTCTCGGCCGTGACCTTGTCGTGGAGAGTCTTAATCTCGGCTTCGCGGTCCGATGCTAGACGTTGCGCCCTGCCTAGCTCATTCTTGAGATCCTTCTCACGCTTCTCTAGGTTGCGAAGCTCAGTGTTCTTGGCAGCAAGCTCATCTCTTGTCGTTTTGAGCGCCGCTGACTCCTGTCGCAGGCTCTTAAGTTCAGGCTGAGCTTTCTGGAGTACCTCTCGCAGATCGCTAAGGTCCTTGTACCGGGTCTGAGCCAGTTGTTGTGCGGCGGCCAGATCCGACTGCAGTGTTGACGATTTGAGTTGAAGATCTTCAAACTCCTGCCGAAGCGACTCGTGCTCCGCCTGCAGCTTTATATTGTCCTTGGCCGCAGAGGCAGAGAATTCCACCTCCTTCTCGAGCTCCGAGATGCGCTCCTTGAGCTGCTTCTTCTCAGCCTCTAGCTCTTTAATGCGCTCCTTGGCCTCGACGTGGTCTTGGCCAATGGTCATAAGATTTTCTTGGAGGTTTTCAATCTCCTCGCGGAGGTCTTCCTCGGTCTTTCTTTGCTTGGCCAGGCGTTCAATGCGCTGGTCTTTCTCGACAAGCTCTTCTTGTAGTCGGGCCAGCTCTGCCTGTAGATCAGCACTTGCAGATGCCTCTACAGGAGATGGCGGGGGGATGTCGGAAGCCTCGCTGGGAGCAGGCTCGGCGGTGGTTGGAGCGGCGGCGGCTGCACCGCCCTTCTTTTTCTTCTTGTTTTTCTTCTTTGAGCCAGCGGATGGCGGCACAGCGAGAGACGTGTCATGGGAAGCTGACGGCAGTGCAGAGGGTTCTGTTGGGCCAAGCGCAGGTGCAGATGAAGCCTTCTTTGATAATTCCTCCAGCTTGGCTTGGTCCTCGGCCTTTGACTTTTTAAGATCCTCAATCTCGGAGCTGAGAGACTCGATCTTCTTGTCCAGAGCTGCTTTGGCTTCAGCGGCCGACTTGAGATCTTCCTTTAGTCCTTCGTTCTGTGACGTTGAAGCAGCAAGCTTAGATGCTTTGTCTTTGAGCGCAAATGCTGCGTCTTCCTTCTCCTTTGCCAGCTGCGCTTCGAGCTCCCTTAAACGTGTTTGAGATTTGTCCAGGCGATCGGCCAGGGCGGCAATCTCTGTCTTCCTCGCCTCAAGCTGTGTCTCAAGCGAGGCCTTGACAGCGATCGCGTCCTTTGCCTCGCCGAGTTCGCGCATGGCAGTCTCAAGACTTTCGACCAAGTTTGACCCATTTTCCTTTGCCATTACCAGTTCCTCCTTGAGTTGCTTCACCTCTGTCTGTAGCTTAGTGATTTCCTCAGACTTCATCTCGACATCGGCCTGTAGCTTAGGAATTTCGTCGTCGTAAGAAAAGAACTCGTCGCCTTCGTGAGACCCATCTTTTTGAATGTGTTTTGCCTCGCTTGTCTTGTGCTTTGGCGAAAACACGCCCAAAACACGAGACACGGGCGATTGGGCGTTGGTTGGAGTCTGGGAACGTGGTGGTTCGGCGGCGTGCTTGGGGTCATCAGCCGCCTCAGCTGAAGATACGCCAGCATCTGCAGCCTGAGGCCTTGCCGCTTTGAGATGGGTAACTTCGTCCCGTAGTGATGCGAGCTCCTTCTCTGATTCTTCTGCTTTCTTTTTGTAAGAGTCTTTTTCACTTGTGACACGCTTGAGCTCCTCCATAACCATGTCGCTTTTGAGACTGAGCTGGTTGAGGTACTCGATGAATGCCTCGGGATCTTTGATAGACGTAAGGGGTGTGTTCTCTTTGAGTGCCTTCTCGAATGGCTCAATGAGCGCAACGCGCCCATGAGCGATGCGGTACGAGCTGAGAAGAGCTGTCGTGATTGGAGATTGAGGTTAGAATCTAGCCACTACATTGAATTGTGGGGGGACTCACTCGGGTATGTTTTTTCCAGTTTCTCAAGCTTTCGTAGCTTGGTTTGGACTTCAGGCGATAGTCCCGTGGGTGCTAGCGCTGGGGCTGGGGTTGTCGTTGTCGCTGAGGCAGCGGCTCCCTTCTCCGTCGCTTCGGGTGGCGTCTCGCCCTTGTCACCGCTCTGTAACTCAGCCATGCTACTCGAAGATGTAACGCCGGCGGCAGACGTTGTGGGAGTTTGAGCTCCGGTTCCAGATACCGAGGCCAATGTCTCTTTCTCACTTAGCGCCGGGGTGGTTACCCTCGCGGGCGTGCCAGATTCGTCCGTGTCGTCGATGACAAAGGCGGCTTCAAACACGGCAGGATCGGGATTTGTAGAGCCTTCGCCATTGGCGTCGTCGGTCGGCTTCTTTCTGGGTCGCCGGGCTGGGGACTGTGTCTTGGTCCCGCTGGACGATCGCGAGCGACGGTTAGCAGCGGAAGCGGATGAACTTGATGTTTGCGTTGGCCGAACGGCGCTTTTCTGCTTCGATTGTTCTTCGGCAATCTGGCGATCAATTGCGCCCTTGATCCTCTGCATGGTAAAAATTGTCAGCAATGAGCAGGAACGAAACACAGCTGTGCAACGTGGTCCGCTTGCCTGGAAATAGTCCATGGGTGACGCTGTTGCGGCGCAGAACAACCAGCAGACGAAATCCTCCCCCGAAGTTGCACCACCGAAGGTGGCGCCCGCATAAACTTTAAAAATTAATAACTGTGCGTGATGCCTCAACGAGGGCAGTGATAGAGTTGGTCAGCGGGAACACGATCCCCATGGCGCTGCGAGAACAGATGCATTGGTTTTTCGGCGACACTTTTCAAAGCCACTTGTCAGTCCGCTTCGCCGCTCAGGGGTCCAAAGATGCCAAGATCCCGTCGCTGCACGGGGAGCTGAGAGCTGACGACAGGGGTCGGATTCTCAAGCCTGCATCGGTCAACAGTCGATAGAGCAATATCGGGCCAAGCCACTGTTTGTACGTGCTGATGTTATGAATCGGCTCGAATTAGGAGAATTTTAATTCAATATTAAATAATTTGAGCCTTAATTCTTAACAGTGACGTTATAACTTCATGGTTCTCCTAGAAGATAGATTGGAGCTGGATTAGAGTAGCGGGCCTCGTTAAGGTGGTATGCAGTTATAACAGATCGCCTGCTGACTGCCTGCCTTGCGCCGCCATGAGGTCACTACGCACGGACCAGCGGGCTGGTTTACGGTGTGGTGCTGTCATGCTCGGCGTTGAAATTGAAGAGAAGCTCCAACCCCCAAGGCAGCATTGGTCGCGCTGCACAAACTCCCAACGGCCAGACCCTCTGGCGGGGAAGTTGCTATCATCCTATATTTCTCTTTCCTGAGGCACGAAAGCCTCTCGATCCGCTCTCCCTCTTTTTTCCCTTCTATTTTTCTTTCCTAGGCTAGGTACCCTCCGCGTCAAACCGAGACCTGGAGACCCGGAGAGCAGCCAAAATGGTGTCCTTTTGGCCATGGGGCGTAAGTCTTTCCCGGAGCGCGCGAAATAGCACATCTTAAGACTGACTATCCGTGTAGAAGGAGGACTCCTCCCCAGCCTCATTCGAACGAACGCTTTCGGCCTTGACGACTAAAATCACAGCGACACAAACACAACTTGACAAGGCCCGATCGAGCTCGAGGCGGGTTAAGGTCCTGTGCACGCTCTACCTCGGATTCGCCTACCTTGTCTATTCGATTGTTCTTATGCTAGTGGTGGGGTGGAAGCACATGGGACCTATGGAATGGACGGGTATGGCTGGCGGCCCGGTTCTGATTTATGTCGTTCGCACCGTCACGACCACCATTTACGACTATCGAATCAACACCCTCAGTGCCCGCCTCAAGGTACTTCAAATGGACCGCAACAAGACGATCCAGAAGCTCAAGGACGCAACCAAATACGATTCGACGCTCGAACTGCTGGAGAAGTACGGCGGTTCCGAAAACAAGCCTAAGAAGGTTAAAAAGAAGGCAGACGATGACGATGGTTCGGATAGTGACAAGAAGAAGCGCCCGCAGGGAAAGCAGAGCGGAACGCCAGGGCGCACAAACCTGCCACCGCCCCCTACTGCTAACATTCAGCGGCCTGTATCACCCGCCCCTGGAACCCCAGGATCGAAACCGCAAGCACCCCACAGTGCCCCTTCACTACAACCTCCTCGCCCTGACCTGTCCACGTCTGCGGAATTCGCCCCAAATGCCTTTGACGGAAAAGCCCCCGAGATAATTCACTTCTCTCCCCCAACGATTGCTGTCGCAGGTGAACCCCATTGGTATGACCGCATTCTCGACACTTTGCTTGGCGAGGACGAAACGGCACCCAAGAATCGCATTGTCCTGCTTTGTTCGCGCTGCCGGTTGGTAAATGGGCAAGCGCCACCTGGGACCAAGTCGCTGTCGGAACTCGGAATGTGGAAATGCATGTCATGCGGTGCGACCAACGGCGAAATGGACGAAGGGAAACGGATTGTCCAGGAGGTCCTGAGCAAGCGCGGCGAGACGGCCGATGACACTACAGAAGATGACGTCGGCGACGAGAAGGACGACGACTCAGGAGAGGCTTCGATCAAATCTGGGGATACGGAGGCCAAGGGTGGCAAGGGGGACAAAGGAAAGGTCAAAAAGCGTAGCTGAGAAGGTACCATTTGGTCCCGGGTTTCTTTTGTTTTGGGATATGGGGAACTGAGGAACTGACTACCGCGCACATAAAGGATACCACGGTCCGAGAACAATACCGCAGTAATTAAACAATCTCTTAAGCTGCGCTCACTGACTGACACAGTATTTGAGTCTTTGTCGTTGTGCATCGAACAGTGCTTCTCCTCGCTGACAACAGAATTACCGACTGACACAGTTTGTTTGTTCGTCGAACGTTGTTCTTCCTCACTTACAACCAAATTGCTCGATATAAACTAGGCTGAGGGCCATGGAGATATGGATTCTTCAAACAGGCAGCCAGACTTTCACAGTTTTCACAACCTACTCATCTCGGAATTGACAGTGATAAATCATCGAGTTATCTGCAACAGCGCACCTACACTCAGCAAGCGTTCAAAATGGCTGGCTCCTCTAAACCTCTTGTGTGCACCGAGTGCGGGTCGGCCGAATGCCACACGGCTTGCTATGATGAACATTCCGGATATTATGGCTGTCACGATGTGAACTGCTCGCTGCACCTTGGTGATGCGTGCACTTACAGATCACGCCTGTATCCTCTACGGATGCGCGAAGAACTTGAGCTGGAGGCCCGCCGGGAACGTCAGAGACGCGACAGACGGGGCGCCGAAAGCCGGAAAGATGGACACCGGAGCAGCCGGAGTCAAACGCGTCATGAATCATCGCGCAGTTCATCACGCCATCGACACTTCCGCGCTCCCTCCCCGCCAGCTGCCGCTCCGGAGACAGGTTCTCTGCCGCGGACGCGGTACCGGAGCCCAACCCGAGATCGGGACTACGAATATGCGGATGAGCACCACAGCCGGTCTCGTCGCTCGAGCCGGAGTCGCCGGCCCAGCGTGTATGCTGATGATCCCATGGATGATCTAACAGACCGCTTCTCAAAGTCGCGAATAAGACCTGAGGGTTCGGCTGGGCATTCGGGCGGATACTCGGGTTCGTTTGGCCAGTATCCGGGGGAATACTTTCCAAGTGGCTCTTCTAGTGGCGCGTCTAGCCGCCATGCTAGTCGTCGCCCGTCTGCCCAGTTTCCCTTCCCCCCTGGAGAGTACCCCCCTCCTCCTTCCCCCGGGGAGCAGTACTACTCCTCCAGTCGCCCTTCTAGTCGCCGCCCGTCTGGCCAGTTTCCCTTCCCTCCTGGTGAGTACCGCCTTGGGTCGCACCCCTCCTCCCGTCGCCCCTCTGCCACTGATGGTTTCCCGCCCGGTTACCCGCCTGGTCAATTCCCCCATGACCAGTACCCTCCTGGCTACCCTCCAACCTCTGGCCAATACCCGTACGGGCAGTACGGTGGACAATACCCAGGTCAGTTCCCATCTGGGCAGTACCCCGGCCAACCGGGCAGAAAAACCTCGTCGGAAGGGTCTGGTGAATTTCACTATGTCTATGCCGGCACTGAGGATCCCGATGGTGAGCTAGTTGATGAACCATCACCGAAGTCAGGTGGGCACCGGTAAGGTGCCTAGGTACCTAGCTAAGTACCTACCTAGGCATGTCTATGCCTGGGGCCGAAGAAACCTGATGAATCATAAGTACCATCCTAGTGTGCAGTTCCCGATTCAGCAGGTTTAAACTCGTTTATGAGAGCCAACACCCCGCCTCGCCCGTCCTCAGGGTGGCAAGAGCGGGTCAGCACGGTAAATATTTCCGCTTTGTCTCTTTGTGATAGGTAAGTACCCAAGACAAATACATTGTTTTTATTCCCCAATTCCGTCTCTCGTTATGTCTTTCTCTCTCTGTCTTGCCCTCTCAAGTTCTCCATGTGCAAATCGACCAGTGTTCACTTGTTTTGAACTATTCTCGCTTCTTGGCCGCATGTGAGTGGTTGGTTGGTTGTTTGGCTGGCCTAACTGATCACCGGTTCGGTTGGTTGATGTGGTTCGTCCACAAAAATGTCTCAGAATTGTCCAAACAGGAAGCAGGGCAAGACAATGGGGAGGGTAGAAGCAAGGCAAAGTGGATAAAAAAGCCTTGCGGCCCGAGACCAAGTTTCTGTTAATACGAGAAATTGGTCTCATTTGCTGTCGGATGTGCACCCTGTTTATCAATCCAGGCTTGGTATCGGGGGAGTGGTCCACGTTGGTGGTGGCTGCTGCTGCTGCGCTGAGCCAAACTGCACGGCGAGCTCGCCCGCCAGTGTGTTGTGTGCTGTGTGTATTGGGGGCAGAGGGGTTGCGTCGGGTCTGGCACCCCTAGCCCCCCGGCTTTTAGCTTCCCCCACCCCACCCAAGAACTGCAGTGGCTTCCATTGTCTGAGGGGAGAAGGCTTGGGAGCCCACCACGTATGAGGCTACACCAGGAACTGCATCTAACAAATCACAGCATTCGGGATGCCCCCAGTGCAGGAGAAAGAAAAAAAGTTGCAGGAATGCGACCATGGCCGCTTGCCACGGATTAGATTAAACCAGATGTCGTTTCATTGGCTCCAAGACCCGCGTTGGACGTGTGTTGCCTTCTTACTCGACAGCCCGAGAGACACCGACCACAAACCCAAGGTGACCTGTGTGTGACACCTTTGCCACTTGGGCTGCAATCGACACTTTTTTATCTTTCCCAGTCTTTTTTTGTTTTCGGTTTCGACCTTTATAACATTTTGTCCCAGGGCTTTTTGTTTTTTTCTTTCTTTTCTCCCTCTCTTGCATTTCGAGTTGACACGATACCTTCACACATGACCACATCAACATCATGTTCTGTTTTGCGCTTCCCATCCCATCAACCACCACCGCCGCCGCCACTAGCCCCTGTCTTTCCATGACTTTGGGACCCTTTCCCACTGCCCAACCAGACAAGCCGTCCGCAGCACCAATCAGCACTGCCACTGCCGCAACAACATGGAGGCAAGCATCCACGAGGACACGACCACGACAGACTATGACTCGGGAGACAGCGAGGGGGTCAGCTATGCCTACGAAAGTGGGCGTCGTCCTGTCATGAACCCCAAGCCCGTTGTTCCCAAGGCGTTAGCTGCTAGTCCCAAGAGGAGAACGACCAAGTCTCGATCTCCCAAGGGTGTTAGAAGCCAAACCCAGCCTCAGTCTCATCAGCCTTCAGTCCAAGCCCAAGCTCAGGTCCAGGTCCATCCTCATTGCCAGTGTCCTTGTGCTGCTGCTGTTGCTGCTGCTGTTGCTGCTGCTGCTGCTGCTTCGGCTGCTTCTGCTGCTTCATCTCGTGGCTCACAGTTGCAAGTCTCGCCTTTCCCTTCGGACCAGGGCGACGACCATGACAGCGGCGAGGACCAAGTGTCAACCGAGTTTGAGGATGACACCGACGTCGAGCGTGAAGCCGCCCCGGCAGGCACTGCCGGCATTGGCATCATCACCACCACCGGCACTCTTCTGTCTGCATCCCCTGGCAACATGAATGTAAACATGAACGCGGAGCACACGCATCGACCGCGTTCCCGCCCTCGGCGTCGCCTTTCTAGAGCAGAAGCATCTCCTTCTTCGACTCGCGTCACCACCCAGGAGGTCCCTCGTCGTTCCAACAGCAAGAAAGCCACGACCCCTTCTGCTTCTTCTTCTTCCAAGAAGGGTTCGGTTTCTGGTGCTGGTTCTGCTGGTTCTGGAGCTGGCTCTGGAGCTGGAGCTGGAGGAGGAGGACGACGACGCACACCTTACATTGAGGAATACCCATCCGATGAGGCGCGACGGCCCCTCATCCTGCTGAAGGAGCATAAGCTGCCACGGAGGTTCTCGGCTTCAGATGCCAAGAACCTCGTCACAGCGTCGGCTGCTTCAGTGGAGGAACCAACTTCGGTCGGTAGTAATACCTCGAGGGGACGGTCTCCGCCAGGAGGACTAGGGAGACGGCTACATGGACCAAAGACACCAACGACACATGCACCGGCAACAGCAGCACATAAGAAAAAGCCTAGATATGAGTTTCAAGAGGCACCAGGTGGTAAGTTCTCTTCTTCACTTGAAAGGAGCACATGGACCTATATTACATGTAGACTAACAGTTGAGGAATTGGGACAGGAAAATTCTCTGGTTCGGATATGGACTCTGATTCGGATTTCTCCCCCGGTTTGGCTCTAGAAGCATCCCCTGTCCGGGCACTCGAACCATCTCCTCCGCGCCGTCGACACAGCAGTAGTCGTGGTGAACCTCGCTCCGCAGCGGCAGTAACAGCGACAACGACAGCGGCGATGGGGGCAGCGGCGGTCGAGACAAATGTCACGCGCAGCTCGGCCTGGCCTGATGCTAGTCAACAACAACAACAACAACAACACAAACAAGCTCAGTACTCGTCGTCGTGGCCGCTTCAGAGCGGCTCACACTATCCTCCTCAGCCACGTCGTCGTCCCATGGGAGGAGTTGGAGATGGTTACGACAGCGAGGACGAGAGTGATGATGATGTTGTGGGTCAACAGCGTCAGGCACATCAACAACACACACGACAGGACGGTATGCAGCAGCATAATATCGTCAGCGACAACAAAAGCAACAATATCAACAGCGTTAACACCACCACCGCCGCCACCGCCACCAATAACAACAACACCAGCATTAATAACACCGGTCGCCATCACGATCAACGTCATCATCATAATACGGCTACTACTACTACAACACCACGAGCGACGGAGCCTTCTCGCCGTCCATCCCATTCTCGGCCCCATTCCCATCAACAACAGCAGCAACACGTTCATTCTCACCCTCACGCCCACGCCCACACGCGTTCTTCACCTCACAACCACACCCACACCCATCCTCATCACATGCACCAACCCAGCCCGTCGCGTGTACCCGAGCATCGCCCCTACCCACACCACCAACCCAGTCCCTCCTCTCGGGTACCTGAACAGCCTCCTCCTCCTCCTCCTCCTCCTGCTGCTGCACCCCGTGAGCGCGACCGAGTAGAAAGAGTAGACACTCGTCTTCCTCGTCAACCGCGCGCCCGGCCATCCCGCCCCCCCATTATCGCCCGCACCGTGGTCAGCCAACGGAGCATGGCGAGCCTGGGATTTTCTACGACTCAAGACACCAACCCGCTCTGTGAAATCTGGCGAGGCCGTCCCGAGGATTGGGAATCCCCGTATTCCTCATCCGCGGATGACGATGATTCCGATGCCGATTTTACGGGGGCCGGTGATCTTGATGGAGAGAGAATCCCTCCGCGTATGCTACTGGAGGGTGGCATGGGTGGTGGTGGTGGTGGTGGTGGCATGGCTACCTTTGGGAGAGGCGTTTCCATGTCCAGGACGGGAAGGAGAGCACCGCCTCGTGAAGGGTCTCGTCCCGTCATGGGCATGGGCATGGGTATGGGGACAATGTCACTTTCACGTCGGGAGCGGTCAATGTCTCGACATCGCCAAGCCTGTCAAGCAGCCGCCATTGGTGGTAGTGGTAGTAGTGCGAATACCGCGTCGGGATTCCTGAGACGGTCCGACGCGGCGCAACACCACGAGCACCAGTTGCAGTTGCAGATTGCGGCATGGGAGCGTTGTGCTTCTCCTGAGGGGTTTGATGACCATGACCATGGTGAAAACTACAAAAGAGGACTTCCCCGAGCCGTGTCGCGGGCGAGATCTCGTTGGACCATGGTGGCCTATGGCCATGACCACCACCAAGAGTCCGAGGTCGAGCCCGAGCCTGAGCCGGAACTTCCCATGCCCGTCATGCGGAGGTGGACGTTCGATGTGGCTGGCCCCTCGCAGCATCGTGATCGAGAGAGATCGCGATCGCGGGGCAGGGAGCGCTACCCATTGCCACCCGTCTTCTCGGCACGCAGGACGAGGGAGTTCCTCTCGCCCAAGCCGAGACGCGCCGCCGATCGCTTCGATTTCGACACCTGGGGGCAGAGGGGTTCGACCAGTATGTTGGCCTTGGGGTTGGGATTGGCGTGAGATATCGTCAACTTCCATGACCTTGAGGCGAAACATGCCACCGAGGCACAACAACAGACTGTACACCATATCAGCATCCCTAGGTGGGCTGGGACCAAAGTTTCCTCTCTCTTGTTGTCGCTGTTAATGTTACCATCCACCCACCATCTTCATGTGTGTGCCTGTGTGTATACATGACATACTTTGTCTCCCCCTTCTGTTGTACATCAATACCACCCCCGTCCTTCTTGTTATTACCATTATCCATGTTTCCCCAAACACGCAAACACACAACAGCCGAAATACCACACAGTTCAAGAGGAGGATATCCATGTTTTGCTCTCTTTACCATGGGATTGTATAAAAGGAACAAAGGCACCAAAAAACCAACTGTACATCTACCATGTTCAACGTTCTCTTTGCTTCACCGAATCAGCCCCCCGGGCGTTTGGAGTTCGGCGTCTGGAGTTCGGCGTTCGGCGTCTGGCGTTTTGTTCTTGTCCCGAAGAGGGAAAAGGCGGGTCGTCTAGGGGGAACAGGACTGGACTGCATTGATGGGAGGTCGTTGTCGGTTTTTTTTTCTTTTCTGGGTGGCAGGTGTGAGCATTTGGTCCGGTCGTCTGATTTCCTTGTGTTTGTTTGGGGCCGGGAAGGAATTGGGTTGGGACATAAAGAGAGAGAGGGGGAAACTGCATAAAGAGGTAGAATGGCAACATACCTTGATGGCGTTTTCTGGTGTTTCTCTAGATGGGCAGCAGAGGGCCCGTGTCATAAGGCTGTGCTGAGTCTAGCATCTCGTCGGCGTCCTAGACTAGACGGGAGGGGTCGTCTTCAGGGGGGGCTGGAATAGGGAAGAAGGGGCGGTTGAGAGAGAAACGGTAGCCGTAGATCTCAAAGTAGTCGCGGTTACCGGCGTGCATGTTGGCGAAGATGGTCATGGTTATGATCAGCATGTGGACATAGATGGCCATCAGGATGGTGAAGCCGAGGGCCAGAAGAAAGCTATTCTTGAAATCCTCAAGGGTCGCCGCCATGATGCAGAGGGTCGGGGGGCGTGTTGTGTTGCGATTGGAGGCAAGAAAAGGTTGACCTGATACACTCCTTAGAATAGAACTTTTCCTTTGTCAGATAGAAATCAAGGAGCAATCCGTTTCGCCTGCAATCTCTGATGGTCCAGATGAAGTTGTGTGTGTTCTGCAAGCGAGTGAAGAAGGCTGGAATGTTTTTTTTTTTTGGAGAGGAAAACAACTTGATTGGGAATTTAAGTAGGAGAAAATTTTGCCGTCCTTGCCTGGTGTGAACTTGTTGAGTGTGCCGACGAGTTCCTTCCCTTTTGCTCGCAATCGTGACTTGATACCTGAGGTACATAGCTGCGGCCTTCCGGGTGGGCTGCGCTGTGGCTAGTGCCTGTCTGTCTTCTAGGGGTGACATAGGTCCTGACAGGCCTGATTCAGCAGCTACAGCGACGAGCACCCGCCCTGAACATCTGCCCAGCAGCTTCTTCTTCTTCTTCTTCTTCTTCTTCTTCTTCTTCTTTGGTCTTCAGCTACATGTAAGTGTCTACCTTGACGTCTACATCTACGGCAAGTCCCGCGAAGCGTCTGGTTGAGAGAGCCAGGGGACTCGACCCAGAGATGGCGAGGCTTGGCAAGGCATGGCAACCTACCTAGGTATGTATGTGGCTTACAATCCAATCCCTGAAAGATTGTTAGCGTGAGACTTTGGGTGAGTAGGTATCCAGCAGGGGTTTGTGCAATACAAAAACAGCTGGGAAGCTATTTTGGCGAGGGGTCAAGCCAGAATATTTAGGCCCTGACTCTAACATTCAGGGAATTGAAATTTACTCCCCTGAGGGCCTCAAGTTTCCTTCATAGCCCCTCAAAATGGGAAAGAATGCCCGGGGGAGGTTGGCTCGCAAGCTGCAGCCAAAGCCGTGAAGTACCGCGCGAACAATTTTTCAGGGGTTGGATTGTTGGGCCCAGCAAGCATCCCACCGTCTCGACCACCGAGAGCAGTTTGTTTTTTTCTTTCTTCATCCTTGTCTGGCTGTCCAAGGCTGAAGCCTACTAGGTTTGATCTGCCGCTCCCGTCCCCAGCACCCTGGCACTGTGGTCCCCGGTCGACAGTCCCACGATCTCTGCCAAGCACGCTCGGCACCATGCGATCGTCTCAGATCTTCGGATCCTCCTCACGCCCCTAAACTCCGAACGGGACCACTTTGCGATAGCCCAGACAATCCTTTGCGGGCTATGCTCAAAGTCTCGCAATGCAGGGGAAACAAGAGTGTTGTCCAAAATAGACGCCGAAAGATGCGACTGGACGAACTGGAAAGCTTGGCTGTCAACTTTGACAGACAAGTCTGGGGGGGAGGCCATGCTAATCCCCTTGCGGGACAAGTCGCGATTATGGCTTCCTGTTACCAGGGGCTCAGCCAGTGCGTATATAAGAAGGCTGGTTTGATTGTCTGGCGTTGAGGACTGACTGACATACTTTTCCATCATCAGCACTCTCTCTCAGTCGCTTTTATCTACGACACAGTCCTTCGGGCATTTCGATTCCTCTAACATTCAGCAACCAACATGAAGACACTTTCCTTCCTTCTCAGCCTGGCTGCGCTGGCCGCGGCGAACCCGGTCGAGGTCCGTCAACTCAGAGGCCGGGTCGGCACCACGGCGACCGAGTTCAGCGACGGTGGTTGCCGAGACATCATCATGCTGTTTGCCAGAGGATCGACCGAGGTTGGAAACATGGGCGTCATCTGCGGGCCACCCACGGCAAATGGGCTGAAGAGCAACTTTGGCGCCAATGCTGTCGCCGTCGAAGGCATCGAGTACGGCGCCCGTGTGGCGACGAATCTCCTACCTGGCGGTGCTGATCCAGCTGGAATCCGGGAGATGCAGAGGCTCATCCAGCAAGCCGTGACACAGTGCCCTGACTCGAAGCTCGTCGTTGGAGGCTACTCACAAGGGGCTGCTCTCACGCACCGTGCGGTTGAGGATCTCCCTCAAGCACAAAAGGACCGTATTGTGGCGGCCTTTACCTTTGGTGATACACAGAACGAGCAGGTTGGTTAACTTTGGCTTTTGACTTTTTCCCTCTATCAACCCGACCCTAACAAAAAAACATTAAAACAGGATAACGGCCAGATCCCCAACTTTCCCAGAGACAAGACAGTCGTGATTTGCAACCGAGGAGATGCCGTCTGCTCGGGGTCCCTTGCCATCCTTCCTCCACATCTCGATGTAGGTCCTCTGGCTAGTGAGTTCGAACTCTGGTACTAACTCGGGTTCTAGTATACTCGGAGGGCGCCGGAAGCCGTTGACTTTATCACCCAGCGACTGCAAGCCTCGGGCCTCAAGCTGAAGAAGTGACAAAATAAGTGACAAGGTCTTGTATCGTTCAGGTGTAGCATTCAGGGCTGGACCTGGATGCAGGGGGAAAATCACTGTCGGTACTTGTATATAGGGGGATGCGGCAGGCGGGACATTTGGCCGTTGGATGTGAGGTTCTCTTTTTTTCTTTTGCTTGACAGCGATGCCTCGAGGGCTGGATTTCTTTTTACTCCGCTTTGAAAGTGGTGCTCGCATTGTGCGGTTGGTCTGTCGTTTTTCATCACTGTTAGTCTGGGGCTCAAGATGGAAGGAAGGCAGACTTGTATATAGGAAGTAGGTAGTTTGTACATACAGAAAACCGGAGTGCTGGGGAACACTCCGGCGATGATGGCCCAGTCAAAAAGGGCAAAAGAGACCTCTGTCATGACGAGGCCGGTGAAATGGTATAGCATGATTATGAGGAGCGGTATTATGATGAGCATCATGAAATCTGGAGTGGTTAGCTGTGAAAAGAAAAGAAAAAAAACTCACGACTGGGGGTTCCAACCACGGCGGTAACCAGCCCGCACAGCAGGACAAGGGGGAACACAATCACAGCCAAGCAGACGAGCCTGGCTATAACAACGGGCACGGTGGCGAGCAGCAGCACGGCTAGAAGAAGTTGGGCAGCCATGGTGGCCATGACGGTGGCGGCGTGTCGGTCCATCTATAACGGAGCAGGATGACGGGTGCTAGTGGTGTTATGTTGTGTTAAGTTTGGGTGTGGGTGTAGGTGTGGGTGTGGGTGTGGGAAAAAAATTTTTATCTCATCTCGAAAGAACCTGGGAAATGGTTCTGTTTTGGCTGGAGAAATATTGTGTGGTACTGTGGTGTCAAAATGGGTGAGTGAGGTGTGGTGTTTTTTCAAAATTGAAAGTTGAAAATTGGAAGGGAAGAAAAGCAATGGATTGATCATCGTTGACACGAAAGACGTAGAACGTAGACGTACATGGGGTGTACTTTTTTGATTTGAAGCCTATTTTCATGTTGGTTTTTTTTTCTTTCCGGGTTGGTTGGAGAAAGGACTGGACTGGGCTGAATTGGACCCAAAAGACGTTTGGGAAGAGGCAGTACATTTCTTTGGAGGGACATATTTTTCTTTTGCATTTCTTCTCTTTCAATTTTTTTTTTTTTTTTTTCCTCCCCTCCCAGGAAATTCGAAGACCCTTGGGTGGAGATCATGGTAGCAGTCCGGTCCTGCCGATGCTCAAGGTCCGCATTGTCAGGATTGAGCTTCAACTCACACACTCAAGTCCCTCACTTCACACTCCGCTTCAGCGATCCCCGTAGTACTACATCCACATGCTTTTTAGCTATACTTCGAGTTTTGTAAAACTGCCGCAATTTCTCCATTCGAAGGTCCGAGGCCGCTCCGAAAATTCCACTCGATACGTCTGTCATAGGGTGATTGGTTGCAAATACTGAATGGTCCCTGACCCGGCCATTCCTGGAAGCAGCCCTGCATGACTATGCCGCCATGAACGTGCTGGTCAAAACTCGGTAGGGTCAGAGTTTCACTCCGTAACTTTGGAAGGACCTTGTTGCTGGTGAAAAGGGGGGTTGTTGGAGGGATGAGAGTGCTAGACCGTTCTGAATATAACTGTTCTCTTGGTTGGAGATGCCTTTTAAGTCCGGCGCGCTTTGGGCCATTGATGCAGGCCTATCCGCTGGCGCCGCAGTGCAAGGTCGGCCGGCGCTTGAGGCGGCACACAAAACGGCAGAACAAGCATTCATTGGGAAGCTCAGGACAAATCAGCACCAGTTCACCCCAATTCAAGATGACGGACGAAGAAGGAAATTTCGTGTGCCCAGATTCGTCGCAGACAACCAGGCCGCTTCCAAGCTTGGTTGCCAAATTCTCGCCACCTGACCAGACTCGAGGCTGAGATTGAGAAGATTGGTACGTCTGTTTCACACATGATGTAAGCTCGGCGGTTTTTGGACCGTTGATATCCTCCTGCCGTGTTCCGGTATGACAGTGGTGTTCGAAGGCGAACGGGAGCACAATGCTCAAACCCAATGGAAACCCAACTGTATATCGTCAGGGAACTATCCCGCATGCCGCTGGTCCGATAAGGCGGTAGCCAAGCTGTGAAACGAGGACGACAGGGGGGATTCACAGCCAATCCCTTGCAGGAAATGCTTCGAATATATCCGAAATCGCAGCATATCGAGTCACTTGACGCAAGCCACCTACGCAGCCCGACTGCGTGCGATAAGTAGACGATATTCAGGAGTTGATGTCACCGGAGTCTGAGATGGGAGTGAATCATGGAGGGAACCCCCAGGGAAACCCCTATAAATATCTCCAGACCTTCCCTCGGTCTCGTCAAAACATTCTACCCTTGATATCATCCTCCAGCTTTCTCAAGATCGCACAACACCTACCGCAGCGAGAACGAAGCCAGAGAACAAAGAAGTCGGAAATCAAGATGGATTACAAGTACCCCGAGAGAGGCCGGTCCCGGGCCCGATCTCCTGTAGGCGACCTGGCCGACAGCTTATCGTGGCTCAACTTTGCCACGGTACCGGGCTATCACTACAGTCCGCCGTCGAGTTTCGTCCAGGAATACGATGGAAGACCAGCGCCGGGATCTCGGAGTACGATGCCGTATCGTGTCCGTAATCGATCGCGATCTCGCGCCGCTTCCAATGCCCCTCGTTCGCCAACTCGACGCCCCGCCACGCCGCCTCCACGCGATCGATATCCATCACCAGGTCCATCATACCGATCACCGCCTCCATCATACCGGGCGGCGACGAGGCCGACACCCCGGAGAGGCACATCCCCGCCATCACACCGGGCCACGCTGGATTATGCTCGTTCTCGGAGAAGCCCGCCACCCCTGCGCTCATCGAGCCGTCCGGCAGCCGGGGGATGGTACGAAACGTACAGAAGCGAGACCTTGATCCGTCCCTCGGGCGAGACGGTAATCCGCGAAAAGACATTTGACCGAAACAATCCTCATCGCCCCGATTCGCCGGAACCGACTCCCAGGCGGGCCTACCAAGAGCTTCGTCAATATGCAAGGTCGCCTTCGTCCGAGTGGAGGAGTGAGCGTGGTCGAGCTGGCACCTACGATCGAGCTAGGTCGAGGCATAGAAGTCCATCCAGATACAGGGCTAAATCGAGACAAAGGAGTCCGTCGAGATACAGGGCAAGGTCGAGGTCAAGGTAAAGGGATTGAGATGCGTCGTCAGCAAGGTGATAATTGGGCGCGGTAATGTTTGTCATGGTTTTGGGGGCACTGGATGCTGAATTTTGGGCTGTGACGAACAGCGGCAATCAATCAACAACACAGTGGGGTGGCAAGCAGTGTAGCCCCAGGCAGACAGGGGTCACAAAGCACCCAACTTAGCTATCTTAGATTTGAGCGCTGAATTTTTTGGGCTGGAGGGCAGAGATGGAAAGTGCTTGGCCCCCCCAGAGCTTTCACCATCCAATGTTCAGCAACATTAGTGTGACAGCACTGCGTTAGAACAAACTCTCTGATCGGTCATGAAATGATGATTGACTATTTATTTCCCAGTATTCCTCTCCAGAATCTCCTTCTTCCTCTGCTTTCAACCTTTGAATATGTCGTAACGCAGGCGGTCACGGCATACAAGGTATCAAGTCAAAATGGGCAAAAAACACAGCCGGCGCCATCGTCGCTCTCCATCTCCGGTGGGCGACCTGGCTGACGGCATGAGGAATCTCGGCATCCCCCGGCCTTCTCCCCTAGGCCCCAGTCCACCATCAAGTTTCGTCGAGAACTACATGAACAACGCAAGACCTCCGCCTGAGCCGACCGCTTGGTGTCCACCCTCTCCTGATATCATCTCTGCCGTTTCGACACAGCCTCCAGCGCGTCCACCCGTTTATATAGTTCCTCCTCGCGTGCCAACGCCTCCTCCTGCTGTAATGTCGCCCCTTCCCTCGCGTCGGCATTCCCATTCTCGGACCCGCCATCGTACAGATAATCTTCCTGGCTCACCCTCTCGTCAATATCAGACTGCACCTCCACGGCCTCAAGAACCGCCACGACGACCCCATATAATCCGCTCCTCGAAGCCCCCTAATTCGTCAAGGTATCACCAGAAAAGCGGGCGTAAGGAGCCGCGCTATTCCCACAACAAACAGGTAGCACCAGAAAAGACTTTTCCTCGATCTAGTTCCCGTCGCCCCGTCTTCCCCGACCGGATAGCTGAAAGCAGACAACGAGAACAAGACACCAGGCTTAAGAAGAGGTTCTCCTTCAGCAAGGACAGGGATGGGGAAATCGACCATAGAGGCCGACCGGAAACCTGGGAGAGCTACACTAGATACACGAATGAGAGCGTTGGAGCGGCGTCGGGGGCGGCTGAGTGGGTATATGTACGCCCAAGGGCATTCTCTCGATCTAGGTCCCGTCGCCCCATCACGCCAGACCATACGGTAGAGCGCAGAGAACGAGACGTAGAACGTATGGAACGGGACGCAAGAAGAATAGAACGGGATCTTAAGGAGATGTGTGAGATTGAGAGAGCCAGAGACAAAATAGGCAGGGAGAGGGATAGGGGCAGGGCCAGAGATAGAGAAGGAGGCGGGTCGAGAACTAGGCAGAGTCATGGCGGCTACGAGTATGAGAGGGAGAGCTCAAGACCGGCTTCACCAAGGGTCTACACTTACGACAATACTCATGAGTATTATGAGATCCGCGAGCACAAGAGGCGAAGTCGCTCGAGACACAAGGAGAGGTCCAGGTCAACGTATAGATGATACGTTTGTGACTGGTGGGAATTGGTAAGGTGCGAGGATTTTCGCAGCAAGAGGTGCTGATTTCTTTTCAATTTTGGGCTGGGGGGGGGGCGGCGGGTTTTTGTTGTTTTCCCCTAGATGACATCTGTCAAGTCATTATCTAGATCTTCGGCAAATCTGGCATTAGAGCGTTACAAGAAATCGGACTTTTGAACTACAATGAAACGATTGCCTTTTTTTCTAGGCTCTTTTCCAACAATTCATTCTTCCTCCTCCTCCTCTTCCTCGCCTACTTCTCTCCCCGCGTTTTGCGCGGTTTGCGGACCTGCTGTTTCCGATACGTTGACGTTATTCTCTCCTCCGCCGAGAATGACAAATTTCTTGGCACCCGAAATCGTGTACTTCTTCCCGTTGCTATTAGCTTCCTCTTCATCCTTGAGTCTCGCAATGCGTCTTCGGAGTCCCTTGGCCGGGCGATGGAGAGCCAGTGCCTTTCGAGCCTCTCTCTTGACCTCTCGCTCGGACGCTGTCTCGGAGACCGCTTCTTCGGAATTTTCCATATGTATCCCGATCATGTACGAGCCCGGCTTCGACCAAGTCTGTTCAAGCCCAAAGGTATACCGCTTCTGAGCCAGACGCAGTCGAGCTTCCATGTACCATTTCTGGCTCCGAGCTCCCAACGCGTGAGTATCCAGGGGGTTCCCTTCCAAAAGGCCAGTTTCTGAGCTGTCAGGGTTGAAGCTGACGGAATTGTCTCGCAGGAGTTGGCTCGAACACGTCCACGAGAGGAGATCGGCAATGGTCAGACAATCGCGCGGTAAATGTCGAGAGAAGCCAGACTCGAAGACCTCGTACGGGATGGCGATGACATACACGACCAGGTAAATGACGATGAGAATACCCAGGGGTAGTGAGAATTGGACAATGCTCGCCGTTTGATCTCGGTCGTGGGGGACAATGGTGATGCTCGCGCCGCCAATAATTGGGAGCAGACGCTGGAGGAGAGCCAGGATTCCCGTCGTGACAATCTTGACGTGTCCTCGGGCTGCAGCGTCGAAGACGGCGACCGGCCGGGGAACGCTGGTATAATTCAAGAGGAGAGCGCCGTCGGCTGACGCACCGTCTTTTTCGCTCAGCTCGTCCGACTCGGTCAGTTCCTGGAATGGCTGGGTAATGGCGGCGAAGAGGTACATCTCCTCCCAGAAAAGACCAAAAAGACTGAGGAGGAAGGGCGGGAGGAAGCTGAAGAGAAACGCTGACCATCCTAGAGAGATGGGGATGTCGAACGTGTTCCGCTCGGTCTGTCTGCTGCCGACGGCAAGCGCGGCAACATATCCCACGAGCATGACGAGTGCGAGAACAAAGAAGAAAGTCCGAGGCGTCTTTTCCATGACCGAGAATACCGAGTTGAACCGGAGGCGGGACAACTTCGCAATCGACACTGCGCATGTTAGTGGCCAGCTCTCGAAAGATTTTGAAGTTTAAGTGCGAAACCTACATTGAGGATCTTCCTCTCGCTCCGGATCCACGACAACCGGTGCTGTTTTGAATCAGTCATTGCCGTCAAGGTCGACAAGAACCGGGTATACATACGTTCAGTGGTCTCCTGAAACCCATACCAAGCTTCACCATCCCGGTCCCAGAAATCGAGTTCCAGTCGCATATTTCCCAGTTTTTTCTCCATCGACTCCCTCGTCGCGATACACGATCCTTCATACGTGTCCAGAAAGTTGGAGTGCCGGAACAAGACAAGATGATCGGCAATATTCACCGTGTCCCATCCCTCCCGCAACCCCGTCCGACGCTCGCGCAGGTACGACCACACAAACACGATGAAGAGCACGATCAGGACATAGACCCAGAAAAGCGAATACAGAGGCCAGTCACTCGCCACGGCATACCCTTCGTCGAACGATGCATACAACAGCGCCGCCTTCAAACCCAGCACAAAATAGCTGAGCCAGTTCACGACATTTGCCAAGAGGAGATGCCAGTTCCCAGCTCTTCGGGTTAGGAATGAAGTCCTCAGGCCAAGGCACGGCATATACGGCAACATGATGGACGTCCCCGCCAGACTTCCCCCTTCTCTGGCGCAATGAATGAAGGGTGTGATACGGGACAAGCTGGTGATGATGGCTTCAAGGCTTGTTGCCGTCACCGTACCAATGATGGTAGGGAAGATTTGCAAGACAAAGTAGGCCCACTCGTTGAGAAGGGTAAACTTTGGTTTGCACCACAGGGCGATCAGCAGGATGATGACGGCGGAATCGAAACCGACGACGAGGAACAAGAACCACGTCTGCAGAACAAAGGGCCGATATGTCAGATTGTCCAACTCGGACCGGTTGCTGGCTCTGAGGGGAGTGTCTCCTTCGACGTATTAACGTATCAGCATTACATATACATGGGTCGATTGCATCGCGTCATGTCCAAAATACCTACCTGATCGCTTCTCCCCGTTGGACACACCCAGCGGGTTTCCAGGTCCCAGAGGAGTGGGTGTCACAGGGCTCTCGTCGATCCCGAAATCGCCCAGTTTTTTCTCCAAAGTAAACGGCTCCGACCCCGAAGGGCTTTGGGGTGATTCAGGGGAAGAAGCCATGCCGACGGTGGCTATCCTGCCGTTGAAACAATGCATCAACGACAAAGATAAAAAAAAAAAAATGATGCACAAAGAAAAGAAGAAGAAAAGAGACGAACCAGCCGATCGAACAATAACATTCCACGAGAACTATAGGACTCAAGTACCTACCTAGGTTATCAGCTGCAACATCAAATCCTTTTCTCTCCCTCTCACGCACACACACAATTGTGTAAATCACCTGCAAAGACGGCTCGGCATTTCCAGGGTGTGGGAATGCAGTGTGCGCTATCTCCGCGCTGGTTGGTCCAAAAGAGACCAAATATTTCTCCACAATCCCACGCATCACGACGGATTTGGTTGTTGGGCGGCTGCAGCTTTTTCATAAGCTTCCATGTTCATTGGCGAGGCGGCCACCCCTGAAGGTCCCCCATCCGTGCCCTAGGTGCCCGTAGATGCCCGAAGGCGGGCCCGGATGCTACACTGGCTTGGCAGCTGCATAGCTGAGGAAGACTGGTTTGGGAAAGGTGGCGAGAGGAAGAGAGAGAAGGCTGCGGGTTTAGTGGATTTGTGTTACGCGACCTACAAATACATCCCGAGAAGGCTTGAGGTGGGGGACATGATATGACTCTGAGGGTTGGGGGCGTCGGATACGCATTAATCCATGACTGGGTGCATTGTCAGCCAGGTTGGAGGAGCACAAATATATTTTGATGCAAGAAATTTCAGCTATGGTGGATATCCAAGAACTCGGTGATGATGATGTATATATATATATATATATATATATATATATATATGTATTTATGTGCGAGTAAAAAGAGCAATGTCTTTTCCCTTGCAGTTTCTGCTATTTTCTTTGCACTGTTATCTGTTATTACGTGCAGTCTTGATGGAGCCCGTCCCATACAGCTCCCAACAATTTGAGGTCCCGTCATCAGGACAGGGAGTTTTTGTCAGAGACTATGTCTTTTTTCAACAGCATGATCTCATCCATCCGCCCAACTTTGAACAAATACATGTACATGTACAGCCTCAACTGGTTCATGTTGTCTGCGATGAAATCTGGCCACATGAAATTTTCCTTTTTTTTTTATTTTTTTTATTTTTTTTTATTAATATCTCGCCTACTTACCTACCTACCTACCTTAAGAACCATTTCTGGAAGGTGCACACAGAATGCCTGATTTATTTTGCGATTTATCCTTGCTAAGTTTAGTTAGGACTTGATGTAATACATGTACCCAAGGTACTCTATTGTAGTTCTACATGCTATTACATACATCAGATATGGACCCGTTATGTGTGTGCCCGCGGTTGCGATGGTGGTTATGTGTCGTTGCGGAAAATTTCTGTCCTCGAATTACCCGTCTTTATTACATGCCCGAGCGTTTGAGTTACATGGCATCGAGCTTCCTCAACTGACACGTCCTCGCATACAAGTTTCATTAGTCCCATAAATATGCTGTTGTTGCATAGAAGATAAGAAGAGACTGCACGGGGCAGGGGCGTCACTCGTTGACCAGCCCACCCCGAGGTGACAAATACGGCCAAAACAGCGGCATATGTCGCTGTCGATATAAAAGTCTCGGCGCTAGTCCGGGCCACAAAATTACCAAGTTCTAACCTTGGGACACACAGACTTCACAAGTTACCCCTGGATAATTTCACCTGAAAAATATCACATTTTACTATGAAGAAACAAGACAAGCCAACTATTTACATCCTGCGGCACGCAGAGGCTTACAACAAGTAAGCTTTCCGGGCGTCAATGTGTGTCACACATACCTATCTGCCCTCCTACTACTACTACTACCTATGCCCAACCAGGTGACGGGCTAACGGAACGCAAAGCATCGACCGAGAATACCCCTTAAGAGACCCTGATCTGACCGCCGAGGGCTTCCTACAGGCTGCAGCCATCGAAATCGCCGCAGAGCCCGACTTTGTCGCCATATCCCCAATGTCACGCACCATCAACACTGCCATTCAAGCCCTGGGGGCCACGGTCGAGCGCGCCACAGTCCAGATCTGGCCCGACCTGCGCAATGCTCACGACCGGCTCTCCAGCGAACTCCTTCCCCGTGCCGTCATGGAAGCAAAGTTCCCACGGTTCGACTTCTCAGAGTGTCGAGAGGAGGCAGACTACGGGCCGCAGAGACCGTCGGACGTGGCAGCTCGGGCTGAGCGGGTAAGGCTACGGGTCAAGGGGCTGACAGGTGCCTACCGCCGCATCTTGCTCGTCACCCATCGCGGGTTCTGCACTTACCTTGTTCAAGGGGCTGACTTTACAAATGCCGAGTGTCGCGCTTACCGCTTTGCGGAGCCCGCCGAGGGGTTGATCGGGCAGTGGGCAATAAATAACGACAGCAAGCAGCGGATAAGCTATGGTCCAAGCCTGCTTGTGCCCCTCGAGGAAACGGTGCTTGGTATTGAAGAGTTGGCTGCAAATTAGAGCTAAGGTATCGAGCTGCCGAGATAGGTTGCTAGGGCTTCTGCTAAAGCTCAATCCTACGAGAGTTCACCAGAAGTTGCCCCCAACTACCTGGAGCACAGTTCAGCTCCATGCCCAGCCGAGCAGCAAGACCAGCAACAGCATCAGCCGCAGCAGTCGCAGCTGGCTGGGTTCAGCTGGGCAGCCCGGTCCCCAAAGGTCCAGAAGGGTCTGACGGCAACGTTTCTCTTCCTCCCACTGAAAATAGCTCTGTTTTCTTCATATATCCTCTCTTAGCCCTAAATAAGCCTTGTTATTACCTCTTAAGTTTCTTTATTAACTATGTATGTCTCATCTCTATTTTTACGAGAGGTGTCGGAAGAGAAGGCGCTTGGTTGTTGCGCCGCTGGGGTACGAGCTGTCTATCTATCTGCGCAAGCCTTGACGAGAAATCGAGCGCGCGGAAGCCCTCGACCCTTCAACGTGTCAAGCAGACGGCGGTAATAGCCTCGTACAATAAAATAGCCCGTTCGGAACTCGCAGTTCCCCACCGGTCGACACCGCTTCGCTCCTTAATGGCGGATTCAGTGCCTCTTCAATGAATGCGTGACCAACCGAACATAATCTGAGAGAGCGTGCTCAGACCTTTCACGATCTGCAGTTACCCGCGGCGAGTTTTCTGGCGAAGGTTAACTAGGTTGTTCGAAGAAAGCTGCGTCCCAAGAGCGAAAAGCATTATTCACAAGTACTTGCAGTATAGCATTCGTAAGTTAAGACCGTACATGTTTGTTTTTTTCTTCTTTCATTAAACGCATGCAGCCTCTGGGGCTATGGCGTGGCCTGCTAAAAACAGGCAGTCTATCTACCTATAGAACCTAGGAGATAATGTAGTTAATCTACAAAAGAGTGTATGTCGTTATGTGGGAAGTAGGCACTGGAAGCAGCTGTGGGGTGTACAGGACCATCCAGGCAGAAGGAGCTCCAGACCCACAAAACCACTACCAAATTCGCCTCCTGTAGATTATCTAGCTATTATTGAATATTAAACAAAATATTACACCTTCCTGCGACAAGTGCAGTGCAACAGACTTTTATTTTACTAGTCTACACCGAATACTCACCCAAATAGCTAACTAACCGAGGTACTAATTGTCCCCGCCGCCACAGAGTTGGTAGCTGTTGTGCCTATAGCTCTGTTCTGGTCCTGTTCAGAAGGGCACATTCTCCATCTACCACAACTTTCCAAGGCGAGTTAAGAAACGGCCCATGACCGCCATGCGGGCAGTGCGAGCAGCGCGAGGGTGATGTACGAAGGGCTTTGCCGTTATCGTCGTGGTCGTGAGGAAGGTTGCGGGGGCCAACAGCGTCGCCCGCGTGGATGGCATCGTGTTGCCCTTGATGGGCAGGCTGCGAGGACTAACAACGTTGCCGCTGCCCGCAAAAGTCGAAAAGGGTCTCTTGCCGCCACTGCCACCGCCACCGCTCTTGCTGCTACAGCCTACAAGATTCTTCTTGACAACACCCCCAATCTCCTCCCCAATCCCTAAATACTCGCGGAAGTTTGTCAAAATGGTATTGTAGGAGACAATGAAGTTGCTGGTATGGTTCCTGGGAGAGGAGGGCAAGTTAGATAATCTCCTGATATAATGGTATCTAGAGGGGTGGAGGAGGGGACACTCACCGGCCGCGGATGAATTCGTCCGAGAGCTTCTCCACATCCTCTTTTTCCACAATATCTGAGAGCCAAAGGTGCATGGCTCCGTTTCCATCAGAGGTGAAGAGCGGCTCCCGGTCGATGGCGGTCTTGACCTTCCCATCAACCTCCTTGGTAAAGACCGATAGAGACGAGCACTTTGCCAGGCGTTGCACCTCCTTCTCCGTCGTGATCTGCATAGGAAGGGAAAACTGCAGTACGAAAATGGTACGGAGGTTCGGATTCTCTGCGAAGGACCGGGTATATTTTCTGGCGATTTTGTGGCCATCGGTAGCAGTGAGGATGATGAGGGCGGTCGGGTAATGCGCACCAACGGATCGGATCATCAGAGTTGGGGTACTAGGCGGGGTATTCTTGCCCTTTTCCTTGTCCTTGTCGGGGCTCACATACCAAATCCTCAGCTTGGCCGCTAGCGGACTAGGAGGCGTAGGGAGGGAGTGTATCGACTCGAACTGAGCAGTGATAAGGTGGTAAGTGTGGAAAAGAAATGCGGACAACATTCCTGGCGACATAGTAGCGAGCTTTCCCGTCGAAGGGTCAAATGCCTGTAGGACTTTACAGTCAGAGAGAGAGACGCACTATAACGTACTAGGGAAAACTTGCAAAAGGTATCTCGTGGCCGAGGAATTTGGCGAGCTCCTGCAACTCCGGGAAACCCTCGGCAAGGTAATGGTGGTCTTGATGGTCGACGGTGAACTCGAAGTAGGTAGTGTGGCTCGGGGGCGCGACCTGATAGCAGTGAATGGCGGCGAGAATCTTACTGAGAGGCTCGGGCTTGTCGGGGTCAAGACCCAGCCAGAAGGGACGGGGTGTCTGTATTTAAGTTATCAGCTTGTGGCCGGTCAAGGCGTGAAAAAACCTCTATACCTACCATGTTGTCTGTCAAGCTGGTTCTTCTTCTGGGATAAAGGGAGAACAAAAGGCACGATTCCTACGCGGTGAAAATGGGAGAGCGAGAGGCGCGGTGAGAAAGGGACAACAAAAGGCAAAATTCCTGTGCGGAACAAAGAGGCTACAATTCCTGCGGGGCAGGAAAAGAGAAAAGCACGGATGAAACAAGCAGATCCCAAAGGCTTCCCAGCCCTCTTTTTTAGGAGCCATTCCTCTAGCAATAAGTGTAATAGCAATATTATATAAGGTTTGCAATGCCACCACAGTTAAAGGCTTCTAATAAAGAAGAATTCATTGCAAGAACAAATCATGACATTAACTTAATACTAAAGTAAAAAAAAGTCATTTTGCAGGTGTTGTAGAGGTTTGCAAATAAGGGGGAGGAACGAGGACACCGGTTTCGCTAAGTTGTTGTTTTAGGGAGCCCTAGACCCAGGCCTGTTACCTACATCAAGCCTCCTTCAGCCAAGCATGACAGTCCCAAGGTTGTATTGCACCGTGATCTAATCGCTTCGATGTCCAGCAGACAGTCACCAGTAGCGACGACTCGCCAACAAGGGGTGCCTTCCATTAGCAAGGGCAACCCGCAGGTGCTACTCGCTCAGCGTGCTTCTACATTGCTCGCTCACCATGTTGGTGTTCACGACGCCCCAAACACCGCGTACCAGGGCTTTTGCCGTCCCGGCCGAGGGGGGGTCGCCGCCCGGCGCCTGGCCCGGGGACGCTAATGTCGACACACGCTGGGGGGAGGGGACACTGGCCAGAAGGGTAGAAGATACTTGGGCAAGTAGATTTGGGGTTGTCTTGTAACTGAATATAGGACGACAGTAACCACAGCTGTATTCTCGCACCTTAAGCATCGCTGTTCAAGAAAAAACGGATACTCACATCACACACGACAGGGTTGGCCTCCTGTGTTCAAATGCTGCAGTTCCAATTTCATCCATTGTCTCTAATGATTTTGTATCCATTTTCCGAAGGCCAATGTGCTAGTAGAGGACGACGAACAAAAAAAGGAAATTCCGTATGCCCAGATTCGTTGCAGACAACCAGGCCGTAAAAGAAAAGAGCGGGCGGTACGCTTCCCAAACAACGAAGCATCCGCTGTCGATCTCCTTCTCGTAGCGCACCGCGTACCAGAGATCGCTAGCCGCGCCGGGAGGGGGGCAAAGAGTCACGGACGAAGGCGATGACGTGCCAGGCGGTCGGCCGGACCGGGTCGGCGACGTCCAAGGGCCTGTGATAAGGCGAGTGCACCCCAGTGGTCCGGGGAACACGCAGAAAACGACATGGGCGCCGGTGCCGTAGTCGAGGTCGAATGCGCTGAGAACGGCGCAACTGGGGGGCCATGCCTGCCGTCCCGATGCCACGGATCTCGCCGTCCGAGTCGGGAATGAGGTATGTGGGCAGCCCGATTGTTCTTCGTACAAGTTTCCTAGCAATGCCTCTTGGCTGACGCTGGTGTGCCAGATGTTGGCTCCGTATGCTTCTGCGCAAGTCGGGTAGCGAAATCTCGAACGGTATTCCTTCACATCGGGAGGCGCATCGTCAAGCTCACTCGTCGTCAGGTAGAACCATAGTGGCATCGTCGACCTTTATATCTCAACGCCTTTAAGTTTGTGCATGTTTTGTTCTTGGCTTTGCCCCCTTGGGGGGTTTTGAGGGTGGGGATTCAACAGCGACGCGTGTTTGGGGTGCGGCTTGGATGACTCAGCACTCGATGAGCATTCGAGACGCAAAGCGACGTCGTTGCCTCCTGCCTCCTGCCTCCTGCCTCCTGCCTCCTGCCTCCTGCTCCGCGCGCAGATCACTACCACGGCTATAACATCGCTCTTCAAGATAGAAACAATTCAAGCACTTTGCACACACACACACACGTTTTCCACCACCACATGCCTATACGGCAGGGCACGGTCACAGCAAGAACATGGCAAAATAAAAAAAAATAAAAAAAAAGAACAGAACGCCAATGAAAGGCTTGTAATTTAGTCTAGTGTAGCACGAGGCACTCGTCGAGACACTTCACCTATCTCAAAGGCCTACCACCAGGGCACATCAGCTGTCCCAACCAGGTCGAATTCATGTCATCACCTTACAAAATGCCGAAGACAGGCATTCCGCTGTTGAATTAATGGCGGATGAAGGCCATGACGACAAGGAAGACAAGAAACTGGAGAATAACGTTGCCCTGGACCAGAACCTCGATAAGCGGTTTCAGAGCCTCGAGGAAAGCTTTCAGGACCTCGAGGAAAGCTTTCAGGACCTCGTTCAGGACCTCGGGGAAAGCTTTCAGGACCTCGGGGAAAGCTTTCAGGACCTCTTTCAGGACCTCGGGGAGAGCTTCCAGAATCTCAAGGGTACCCGAAGCTTCTAAAACATTAGCAATAGACATGGAAAATGGATGGTTTATAAAAACATACCATTGTAATAAGCTGCGAGGAAGATCCCAGCGATGATAAATTTCGTCGAGCTGGCTCTCATAACCAAAAGAACTGTGATCGTGACGGGAAAGGCAAGCGCTGCCGTAACAGACCCCAAAAATTGGTAAAGGACGGTCAAGGTGGTCCCGATCTTCTCGAGCGGCGGAATCTTCTCCATGAGGAGCCCGACCTTCTCCATGATTAGCCCGATCTCCTCCATGATGGACGCGGCATAATGGAACGCAATGTATACCTCAATCGCAAGAAATATTCCAACGATGAGAACTCTCGTAGACGTGGCTGTTGTCATTAGAACGAGTATTGCCACGATAGCGAAAGCTGCGACTCCTGCGGCATATCGAAAAAGTTCTTGGTATATTGCAGAAACAGGTGTCGATAGTGCTTGGGAAATGGCGGCAATGATGGGCGGGATCTTATCAACAATGATCGCAATACCTTTAACGCCATTAGAATATAGCGCAATCTACAGTAAAGGGCTGGTTATATACATACCGTTGTATCCCTCGCCTGGTCGGGTGAGGACAAACAAAGCCGCAACGGTAGCGAACAGGCAGACCGTCAGAGGCTTCCAGATGTCGGAAGAGTCCGCTCGGATCTGGATCCCGCTGAGGGAGATGGTTATACTGGTTTCTCCCGGCATGGTCGCAAAGCGCAGGAAGAGAATGTCAATCGTGTCCAAGAGGATGTCGATGGTGGTCCAGAGAATGTCCATGGTTGCCCAGAGAATTTTGCTTGCGAATCGAGCAAGAGTGAGAGAAAATTGTAGAAGAGCGTTAGCAAATTGCTCGAGATGGTAGGGGGAAAAGAAATCCATTTTAGAATTGATCTCAATTCGAATTTCTGATTAGGAAGCGGCGTAGGAAGCGGAGTAGGAAGCGGCGACCGATTGTGCTCGGCTGGCGACGACTGGCTGATGTGGTTGACTGTCGGTTGTCAAGAGCATTCCGGAAAATCATGGAGTCGTGAAATTTTGTGGGAAAGGGTGGGATTTTCAAGAGCTTGTAGCATCATGTGACGACATCCTTTGCTAGCACTTTTATTCACTGGGGGGCCCTTATCGATATCCTAGATGGGACGGAAAAAAGAAATGGCATGAGTGCTTTCTTTCGTGGAAAGCACATCACCACAGACCCAGAGACATATCCCATGCATCCTGGTCCTGGATTAGTCCGTCCTCGGAATATGGAGAGTGCCGCGGCTTAGCCCGGCCATCTTCATCGCTGTCATGGACCTCAAAGGATGTATTCCAGGTGCTGTACGAAGAGTCAGGCTTGCTGCCAAGAGAATTGTCAAACAGCTTCTCGATAGTGGTGATCTGGTCTCGGTGTTGCCATATTCTGCCCAACGCCTCGGCGGTCATGAATGCAAAGTCCCCGATTGAAGAAAAAATGCAGCAACATATCCTGCTCTGAGAAGTCCTCGCGAGGGAGCCACTCGGTTGGGAGAAACCGTCGGCCGTGTAGAGCCATTGCGCGTATTGGAGGGCTGAGGGGGATGTTTTGACTGCCAGACACCTTCATGGCGGGTGATGGCGATTGAGGATTTCCTCAAGGAGTCGTATGTGCTTGATGTATTGACTATGATGAACTCGGCAGCCCTGATGGACTGCTCAAATGCCGTAGTGCTTTCCATGGCGCGCTCGCAATCCCAGGGAGCCCTTCTGATGGGAGGTGCTGTAGAAGGCAGGAGGATGGAGCGGTGAAGGATTTGCCTCAATTGAAGCCTGCCACCGAAGTAGGAAGGCTTCACCTGAGTCCTGCTGCCTGCAGCTTTGCCTGTTTCTTGCCCCGGTCTTACCGCCTAGGTAGGTACCTAAGGAGTAGAACAGACTAAGTTGAATTTGCAGCTCAAGCTATGTCCAAACAGAACAAAAAAACAAAGGTAAGAAAGACGCCATGCCCGGCGTCGATGGTTACAAAGCAAAACCTTCCTTCCTAGCTATGTGAGAACGTCACCAGGTTTTCGGAAAGCTCCAAATCTCAACCGTTTCCAACAAAAAAACCCCTGACCTGACAACAAAATGGTGAACCTTATCTTCTTTCTGAAACAATCTCCCAAGCTGGTTGGCTGGCTTTGTGGCTTTGTCCTGTCAGAGCCGCTAGCATGTCTAGACGTGACTGTGCATTCTTCCCCTAGAATTATCTCGGCGTCAACACTGAAGCGGGCCCGGACTAAACAAACCCTTTATATCCCAGAAAGAGATAAAGTACATAGAAACATCCAAGCTCACATGAGATCCAAGACTGGCTGTGCGCGTCCTGGACGCGTTTCCCCTCTAGGTCCCCCCATGTGAACAACAGCCTCCCCCAGCCCATCCAGTCCCCCTCCACTCCTAAAACGCTCGGACCGCACCACACACACCACACACGTGCACTCACTATATGGGCAAGAACCAACTCGCAGTAATTCAACAATACAGAAGGTGCTGTGGCCTAGGTGGCAGCTTCCCTGATCAAAAAATCATGAGCTAACGAGTTCGAATCTCTCTAGGTCGTGCTTTCTTGGGCAGCGGTGGCTTTGTTCCTTGGTTCTCTCTCCTCTCCTATCCTCTCTCTCCTAACATGCGATGCGTTATCCTCTTGGGTGCCAGCGTTTGGAACTCTCGCCATTCACACCTCCACCGGGGAGGGTGGTGTCTGGTTAGATGAGTCACCTGGAGAAGTTGCGGTTGGGTTTCGGTTCGGCTCGAATGGTTGCGGTGCTTTCGTAAGTAAACACCCCTTCTCCCCCTTCAGAGCCACCGGGCCCCAGAGCCTTCTGTTCTTTTTTTCTTCTTTGACTTTTGTTTTTGCTGGCCTGCTTGAAGTGGTGTGGAGATTTGCTCAACTTCCTGCTCCCATTTGATGATGATTTCTCTTGGAGTTTTCTTCGCTCCTTCCTTCCCATAACCGTTCTGCTTCTTTGTTCCATTTTTGATTCAATGTATTTGCTCACTGCCCACTCTTCTGGTCCCTCTTTCTCACAATTCTGCAAAGCGCCTTCTTTACCACCGCTTACAATCCCTTTTTTATCTGGACCACTTCCACTTTATATTCCGTCCAGACCTTTTCCATTCTCAACCCGTCCCACCCAAGATTCCTCAACTTCTTCCATCCTACTTTTGCACTCTTTATTCCAGCTCTGACGCCCACCTTTACTTTGGGTGCTTTTACTGGCTTTTACTTTTATCCCCCCAGTCGATTTGCGGCACTCATTGCCTCACATGACTACGCTGGGACAGCGCTGTCTGCCCAGATCAGATTATCTTGTCGAGTTCCCGGACGTATTCCCAAACGCATCGAAATATATTCTTGCTGCTCCAATCCTCGCAACTTCAACACCCACGTCCTGTGTTCTCGGTGTGCGGCTAGGCCATCAATCAACAACCCCGATGACTCAAGACACTAGACGGTATGTTTTGGTTCCCCTCAGTTCTTTGATTCCTATACAATACAACTCCGTGCTAATGTCACGCCCTGCGACGCAGACAGCCTACAATTCCACAGTCCTGGTCCAAGATGGCCAGCGACACCATCGCGTCTTCCCGGTAGTGATTCTGCGACACTGCGTCAGCAACACTAGATCCCCCAATTAACGGGCGCGGCTATGACAGAGCAGGGACCTCCAGCGTTCGATATTCCGCCGCTACTGTTGACCGGCTGAAAGAGACAGCATGGGGAACAGCAGGTTCTTCCCTGAGCCACGGCACGGGCAAGGGCAAGTCAGGTTTGTGAAGCCGGCAACCACAGACACGTCCTCAGCTGATGCTAACGATGACTTCTAGACTCCATTTGCCGGTCGCTTGCTACGCTGGAAATCAAATCTACACTCATGCGTCACTGAAAAGTTCGTCGTAAAGCGCGTCGCTGGGGAACTCATTCACGATTCAACAGACCCGACCTTCCTTCTTTCTTCACACAGCCAGACTCGCGCCCTATGCGATCGTATTGCGAACCTGGCAATATGCTGTAGCCGGGGTGACATCTTGCAGCCTCTGGATGTTCGGTTGAGAAATCAACGACCTGGTCGGAATGCTCAAACGCCAACCCCAAAGACAAGATCACCTGAAGCGTCTCGAGATTTTTATCCAACATGACGTGAGCGAGAAAGCATCGGGGGCTTGGCAATGGGAAACCACGGCGACATTCGCGTGCCACCTTTGGGAACTGCAGACCGGGCTTGGCGAGGGAACAATTCATATCAACCCCCTGTTTGGGGGGGCCACCTTTTACACACCGCGTCATCCTTTATTCCATCTGCTGTGCAGAGGCGTGAGCTGGTGGCAGTTGCTGGATTTTGTAATCGTGCCACTTGGTTGTCAGTTGGAGAGTGTTACATTCGCATGGAATTAGGCAATGGGGGACTGATTATTCACACAGACTCAAAGGTTCTTTATCCTCTATGTTGGCCTTGTGGTTGTGTTCATATCCTTTAGAATCAAGCTTTCTTTGCTCCCCGAATGGTTCAGAAACCTGCTCCACATGGTTTGTGAACAAGATTCTGACGCGCGCCCGTTGAGCAGATTTCTCATCAATCAAAAGAATGATGCTGTATTCAGAGGATATCATATGCTCTGTTTCCTCGCGCTCTATGATGATATCTTTTACCCATCTTCTCTCTCTCTCTCTCTCTCTCTGCTCCTTCAGCAACCGGCACTGCTGAAAAATATGGTGCCAATCTCCCCTCCCGTCTTTCCAAGTTCCCTTCTCCAAATTGCCGTTTCGTTTCACGCATGTCGCTGGCTGGTTCTCGGAAGTCGAAAAATGGCGAAATGTTGACGGGAAAATGGCACCCTCCAGAGAGAGGGGCACACATAAAATCGACAGCATAGATACAATGCGATTTCTCTTCCCGGCCTTCTCCCCCCTCCCAATTTCTCCATATGTACAAAGTTTCTCCTCGTGGCCAGTCTGTCCCCAACATTTCCCCGCCCCAATGGAAACCGAAAAAGAGAAAAAAGTGCCGAGCCGAATGAAGGGTTCTTGGCGACGCTCTCTTTTTTGTTTTTTTTTTTTAATTTAGGCTGTGGTGGCGAGGGTTTGCACAACCGTGGCAAAGTTTGCGTTGGTGGCGATCCTCAGGTCGGAATCCCAGTAGCCGTGCATAAAGTGGTAGTCGATGGAGGACGTGTTGCTGTTGGGGCTGCTGGGCTTGGTGAGCGACATGGCCATGGCGACGCGGTTGGAGCCGTTGGGGTTGAGGAAGCGGCTGCCGCCGTCCTGGCTCGTCCAGTAGGCGCATCCCGTGCACTTTGCTGTTATTTGCCAGTGCGTGTTGTTGGCCTTGGTGCCGGCCTTGAGGACCGTGTAGGTGGCATCGCGGTACGGCTGGGGCGTGGTGTGGCCGCTGCACAGTGTGTAAGTCACCGCAAGAGAAAATGGAGAATATATATATATATATATATAAAGGAAACTCACTTGGCCCAGCGGACAGATCCAGTGGCAGCACTGGCTCCGCTCGTAGCCCGGTAGGCGACAAACAGGGGGTTCCGCGACATGGTGGCACCGAAAGCCATACCGGCCCAGCCGACATCGTTGGGGGCGACGATTTGGATGACGGTATCGAACTTGGTGTACGAGGCGAGACCGCTCGGAATGGCAAGTCGGTAGTAAATACCGGGCTTGTCATTGTAGTACCGGACCATGTCCGACGCAAAGGTCAGGCCCGTGTCGGGGTCCCGGTAGACGGCGCTGGCGGCGACGACTAAAGAGAGAGACAAGCGTTAATATTCGCGTGTCAAATCATTCCCAAATAAATTCTGCGGGGGCCGTCGTACCATCCCTCAAGAATAGGGCCAGGAGCCCGAAAAACAGAGACCAGATCATTGCTGGGGGAGCCCAATTGCTGGCCGGACTCTCGCTCGGTCAAGTTGTCGACGTGTTGCGGGGAAGCGTCGGCACTATCAGTAGGGCCCGAGGTCAGCTTCTCTCTCTGCCTTTCTTCTCCCAATTTTTGGAGAAGGAAAAAAAAAAAAAAAA
>Ga0247765_1000254_pt1 | contig 43288 bp, 37 predicted proteins | sample UWRJL106311C6_FD_179949 | JGI IMG/M metagenome (GOLD analysis project Ga0247765, IMG submission 179949) | Plant litter microbial communities from Arlington Agricultural Research Station in Wisconsin, United States - UWRJ-L106-311C-6 | ecosystem: Environmental > Terrestrial > Plant litter >... | reverse complement strand
GCGTCACGGGTTACTACCTTACACAACGGTGTTGATATCCTGTTCTATTGGCTGCATATCTAGGGCACGCGATCTACGCCAACATGAGATGACATGAAAGTCTTGAGAAAAAGGAAAAAAAAAAAAGGCAGAAGGAAGTCCTGTGTTCCTGACTCTACCACAGCCATGTACATCCCGAGACAGAGTCAGGGCACTACAGCCCCCCAAACGTCTCCACCACCCCCTCCCTCTCCTTCTCCAAGAACGCCCTCCAAGTTGTCCCCGTGATCCCCCACCTACCCAGCTCCGCCGCATCAATCAGGCCCCCTACCACTCCTGTAATCCTCTGAATCTCCAACATGATCTTCTTGTCCCCATCTTCCATGGCCTTAATACTATCTTCATCCCAAACCTGTATTTTCAACTCGGAATTTCTCCCGGCTACATCACCTAGGGTGTTTATAACCTGCTGCACCTCCAACAGGTCACTGCAAAAAGTAATATCCTTCCCATGAAACTTCTCAGGGTTTGACAAGGCTGCAGTGGCAAGCTTCGCAATATCTTCCGGATCAGTAAGTGCAAACGGAAAGGGAGAATCCCGCTGCATTGCAATATCAAAGATGCCTTGGGTAGTAGCGCGGGGATACAACATTTTGATCTTGGGAGTGAGGAAGTTTGTCATGAATGTCCCGGGGCGCAGAATGGTTAGATATTCGAATCCGGACCCTGCGGCTCCAGTATTGGCGTTGGTGTCAGTGGTGGTGGTGACGGTAGTGGTGAAAGCGGCGGTGACAATGTTATCAGACTCGCGGCGGGCCAAGAGGAATGGGGAAGACCAATGGGTTGGATCAAACCCCGGGAGATGGTCTATGTGGATGGCAGCGGAGTAGATGATTTGTTTGACTCCAGCAGTGCGCGCGGCGGTGAGGAAGGAGGCGGTAAAGCGTGGTTCGCTGGCGGGGTCGCTGCGGACCGGCATGAGGACGAGGTAGAGAGCTTGGCAGCCGGAGAGGGCGGAGACGAGAGCGGGTTGGTCAAGCCACTCACAGTGGGTGATTTTGACACCGATGGCGGCGAGGGCCTGCGCGGAGGGGGAGGATGGCTTGCGAGTGGTGGTGTGGACTCCCCAGCCGAGTTTGCGCAGATGGCGGGCGAGGGCTCCGCCTTGGGTGCCGGTGGCGGCGGTGACGAAAACGGTAGGAAGAGTCATGGTTGGCAGTGAAGCTTTCTTTCAAACGGTCTAGAATAGCTGGATTTGATAGATGGTAGAACTAATGGAAGATGATGTACATTGAAGACAACGAAAAGAGGAACGAGTTGCGGTTTATGTAGGAATATCCGACAGCGACAACTTCGGAGCACAATAACAGCTTCGGGTCGGAAACTAAACCGATGGCCCACCATCCGTTTCGTTGAATGCAGGGCGTCGGCGCAGTTCCGGGCCGTTGTGTTGGCTGCCCACACAAAGCCTCCGGCGGCGGTGGTTACGGAGACTTTGCCGGAGGCTTCCCTTCCCGGCTACCACCAACACTTCCACTCGGCCCGTGAAGACGTCCCCATTTCGTAACCTTGGAGTCCATATCCCAGCGAATAAAGACCATAACAACCATAACAATCCAACCAAGAAGGGTGTCTATCACACCCTTGAAGAACCCGCCTCGGATGCTCCCGCCCAAAACGGATGTAATGACAAGACGGATGATGGTCGACGTAGCCACTAGTTCTTCCCCACGTTCGAGGCCTGCGATGGCACGGCGGGCGCACTCTTCTGGGGATAATATTTGGTCTCCTTCTTCCAGAGATTTGGTGAGGTCGGTCTTGACCTTGTTTTCCTCGTCCAGTGACTGCGTAGGCATTGTAGCAGGAAAGACAGTGTGAACTCGCACAGCTGGCAGATTTGGATGAGCTGCTGCGTACAGATTCATCTCCTGCGAAAGGGAGTCTGACAGAGATCGGATGGCTGCCTTGGAGGGCGAGTATGGAGTGAATCCAGCAAAGCTGAAGAAGGACACAAAAGACCCAGTAAAGATGAGATGTCGTGCTGGAGGCCGTGACGGCGGTGATTCGCTGGATTCCGCGGAGGGACGCAGCCAGAGATTGAGAATGGCGTGAGCCATGTAAACGCAGGAAAAGTAGTTGCTATCCATCATGGTCTGGAACTGTTCAATGGGAGTGTCGATGAACAGCGTGGGATGCGCGCTGCCAGAGCAACACCAAACAATATCAGGAGGTGTGTCATGGTTCCAATCTGTGGCCTCTCTAACAACCCGGGCGCATTCGATAGCGGTTGTCACGTCCGCTTTGATGGCCAAAACGCGTTGAGTTTCCGACAATGCAGATTTCTGGTAACGTCAGCTAAAACGAGCTTGGTTTTTGGAGGTTCTTGGGGTGCAACCTTTATCTCTCCAACAGCGGCAACAAGCTTAATGGCATCTCGGGCAACAATCACCACATTGGCTCCCTTTGCAGCCAGTTGGCACGCTGCGCTGAGGCCCAATCCGCTGGAACCGCCCGTAATTAGTACTGTCTGTTCATTGTGTTAATCAAACAGGCTCAACTAGAAGGGATATTCCGTCACGCACCCTTCCGCTGACAGGCAGCGCATTCTTTGATATGAAGGATCCCATTATCTTCTCATTCATCTATGGGGCTCGTGGAGATTAGAAGATTGGAAAAGTGGAATCAAGTTGGTGCACAAATTTGCAATGCGAAGTCCATCGGATTTGGAAAGTGCGAAGCACGGGATCAGGTGTTCACGCGTCGTTGCCGCGTCGCTGCAGGGCCTCGTTTTGGCGCGACACACACAAGTTCCATGTTCACTCTGCCATTCGTAAATCTACATTTGACACCATATTTCTCAATGGGTACCCCAAGGATACTCTTTTCAAGTTAGACCAACACTTTCTGAGCCAATGCTCACTTTCTGGATGGATATCTCTCGCCCGAATCCCACTTTTGAGTTCAATTAGCTCCACGCGCTGTTTTGCAGACAGGGATGTTGACTTACGTGCTCAGCAATGCATCCTCCCTCCTATAACGGAAAAAACGGTATCGGTTAGCCCCCTAAATCCCAAAACAGACGAAGGAAGTCACATACCCAGCGGAAGCGATCGACAATCCGACCCATACCAGGTGCGTTGTACTCAACCCATGACATATCCCCGCGGATGGTGGATCGAAGAAGCTGATGGTTGTAATTGTGCCAGATGCCGCTCAAGATATCCCATGCCGACTTGGCACCGTTTTGCGCCATGGGGTTGTGGTTCTACAGCAGCACAAAGTCAGTTTCTTGCCATCAATTCGGGACATCTATTTAGACTTACAATGTAGTCGTTGACGATATACGTAAAGGCCTCGGTGATGTTCTTACGGCTAGAGGGCCCCACAAACGCCTGCACAAAGGTATCGAAGCGGACCTTGAGCTGCTCCTCGGTCGGGGGAGGGTTCTGTCGCACACACGGCGGCGGCTGTTGCCTCCTGGCCTGTCTGGCAAGAAGTTCGGCCGCATCGGAGTTCGACTCAGCCAACGGGGCGCCGAGCACCGCAACCGGGGCCGCAAGGGCAGCCGTGAGCCAGGTGAGAATCTGCATTGTCGATTGAAGGATGTGTATTCAAACGAAACAATTCCCCGCTTCAATGCGTGTCAACCAACTCGGCTCAAGAACCAGGAACCGAGACCGTCCCCCCCCGTTGTTATACTCGCCACAGCCCGGAACCAAGATGCCAAACAAGCGGGGGGCCGTAGGCCAAGGCACTTGGCCCAATATCAAGAAAGCCGTAGCATGCTCCGTTGTGTTTATCAACATCGCCACGGCCTACCATTCAGTTTGTGAGGCGTTCCATTACCCTTAGTATTACCGGGCTCCAAGACCCAGGTTAAGAAGTTTTGTTCTGATTCGGCTAAAACGTGGCGACAACGATGATGCTCTTGGCGTCGTATCGTGGAGCTCAGGATGAAGAAGTCCCCACAGTCTTGGTCCACGTGGATCTCCAACTTCCTACCATTTCAGGTATAAAAGCATCAAGCCTTCACAGTGTTCCACGCCCAGTACTGCGGCAATCTGGGGAACGACGTAGCGTCGGAACTTGATCAGGTCTCGCATCGGAAAGGAATGCGGGAAGGCTTCTAGAAGATACGCTCTGGAACGTGAAGGTACCTAGTCAGGCAAGACCCGTTTGTCTCGAGGATCTGGCATCGCAACAACCAGGTTCCTTTAAACCCGGGTCTTTGACGGTGATTATACAACAACTACACAACGGACCTAAAAGAAGGAGCGTAACCAAAAAAGCATGACATCCAAATCCGGCAAACACCCTCAGCTGAGCCAGACCAACCACGGCAAAACATCCCCCTCGCCCACCGCCAAGACTCAGTAGACATGACGGAGGCAGAAAAACACTCACAAAAAGTCCAGCCAGATATTGAATCCCCGGCTCCAACCATGCTTTTATTCATTGCCCAGAGCCCGGAGGTGCGGAGCTGTATTTAGCCTGTTTTACAGGCCCCATATGGCGGCGCTGGGGGCTCTAGCCTCTCAACCGTGAACATACTAGACTAGATTAGGCACGATCTGCTTAGTGGTCCGCACGTTCTACCCTCGAGTGGTACTGCAATCCACATGGGTTGCCATTTCGCGCAAGAGGGGAGCGGGGAGAGCTCGGAATGGGGCGCTTATAGACCCAAACCCCCGGTGGCAGCACAGGCAGGCTCCCAGTACCCACCCACATGCAACCCGACTCCCTGTATGGTGCAAGGTCACTGGATCCCTCCCCCCCAACATGAAGGTAATTCACGTGTTTACATGGTTGTCGATTACCACGGCAAGCCCCGCGGCATGTCAGCTAGACAAGTGGGCAAAGGCGGCAGGGCTCAAGTACTTTGGTACAGCGGTTGACAACCCGGCGCTGAACAACCAGGGGTACATGCGGATAGCGAGAGACAAGGACGAGTTTGGGTCCATTACGCCGGCAAACGGACAAAAGTGGTCCAACACGCAGGCCAGCCAGGGCCGGTTCAGCTATGGGAGTGGTGATGCCATTGCCAACGTAGCAAAGCAGAGCGGCCAGCTGTTGCGATGCCATACGCTGGTTTGGTATAACCAGCTTCCAGGATGGGGTGAGACATACCTATCAATCCTTACCTCAACTGAGTTCGGCTCAAGTGTTCTGAGAAAACATGGAGTTGATAAACCTAACAGCTGGTTGGTTATTCTAGTTGGTAGTAACGTCAACCGAGCACAAATGGAGCGCATCATCACCGCTCACATTCAAAATGTCGCCGGCCATTACAAAGGGCAATGCTACGCCTGGGATGTTGTCAACGAGTCGTTTGAAGACGATGGCAAGTTTCGACAAAGCCCCAGTAAGTCCACACATTGAACCATTTGTGCCCGTATTAATGTCTGGTTTGGTTCTCAGTGTACCGCGCCATGGGTATCGACTATATAACGCACTCGTTCAAAATTGCCGCCCAAACCGACCCTTCTGCGAAGCTATACTACAACGACTTCAACATTGAGCGATGTTGCAACGCCAAAATCAACGCCACCATTTCCATGGTCCGCACCATCCTCGCAGCAGGCGCTCCCGTCCACGGTATCGGCATGCAAGGGCATTCTCGCGTGGGCAAATCCCCTTCCAAGCGCGAACTTCTCGACACCATGGCCAAATTCAGCGAGCTCGTTGATGAAATCGCCTTTACCGAAGTAGATATTCGACATACCAAACTGCCCACCTCACCCGGCGATGTTGAACAACAAGCGAAAGATTACCTTGATGTCGTGGGTGCGTGTTTAGAAACGCCAAAATGCGTGGGCATTACCGTGTGGGATTTCACTGATCAGTATTCGTGGATTCCGGGCCAATATCCGGGAGAAGGGGAGGCATGCTTGTGGGATCGGAGTTATAATAAGAAGCCGGCTTATACGAGTGTGGTGAGCCTCTTGCAGAGTGCGGCATCCGCAGGGTTAAGGGGTCGTGCTACAAGTGTGGCGACAGCGGCGGTACATGCGGGGGGAACGGTTACGGCGGCGACGGTGAAGGCGAGGGCGACGAGGGCAAGTTAAGTGGAGGTTAGTCCCCTGTTGTGACATTGAAAGAATGTCGAAAGTTACTGAAAGCTGGAGAATATAAATAAGTCGGGCTGTTGGAACTTGAAAGTTACATTGGATCAATGTCGGTGGAGGTGGGAGGAGTGGCATCGCCCCTTCAGACCAAAGTCTTCAGCTTTAAACTGAGAATACGGTAACAGAAAACTTTAACATGGGCCATTAGTCCATGCATTGCGAGACAAAACAAAGATAAAAGCTAGAAATCCACATGGTGGTTCGTCAGACATGGATGACCGTCTTGGCGTTCACTTTATAGCCTAAAATAAGAACTGCATATCTCCCAAGGCGTGGTGGCAGAGTGGTCTAATGCGCAAGACTCGAAATCTTGTTCCTTCGGGAGCGTCTGTTCGAATCAGGCCCACGTCGATTGTTTTTTTTTCTTTTTTTCGCCGACTTTTTTGTTTCTCCAACATGCCCTCCCCCATTGTAACCTGCTTTACTACGTTCTTGAGCGGATGCACTGTCACATTTTGCAGATCGCAGTTGGCTAGACTGGCGAGTTTGTTCTATGGTTCAGCAGTGTCATAGCGACATTTGCTCGCCTACCAAGTCTGGCCAGAGCCCAGCGCTAGAATACATGGCTAGGCCCTAACTGGTGTATTTTCCATTGAGTTTATCAGACATCCAGTGGTTCATGCCGGCCTAGAGCCTTGGACTCGTCGTGTTCAGCCCATTAAGTCACAACAGGTGCTCGTCAAACCAGTGAACGGCCTGCAAGAAGGCCTGTTCCTTGGCGTATTTGGCCACTTTGTTGGTGATATCACCCCGAACTGCGAACCCATGCTCAACCCCAGAATACAGGTTGATCTGGTAAGGGTGGCCGGTCTCTTTGAGGATAACCTCCGACTTGTGTCGCTTCTCGGTGGGGAAGATGACATCTGTCTCGGCCGCCGAGATAGCAAGGGGGCCTGTAATGCCGGCCAACTCTTCCTCTTCGACAAACGAGGGATGCGCAAAATAGCCAACCTCAATGCCGTCCTTGTAGTGGCGAGCAACATACTACCGAGCATGTTAGTATGATAAGCTAGCCTCAGGCCTCGTCCCCAATGGTACTAACCTTGGCGCCAAAGCAGTAGCCCAAAGCTCCAAGCTTTTTAGCCCCATATTCTTCTTTGAGCGTCTTGATGGCATCCAGCACAATGGGGTCGACAGCAGGAGGCGTATGTGGATTGTCGCCCGTCGATCCTTTGGTGAGCCAGGACATGAAGTCGAAGTTCTCGGGGCGGTTGAGAGAGAGGGCATCGCCATTGAAGACGTCAATGATCAGAGTCAGGTAGCCGTTGGCAGCAAGCTGATCTGCCATGAGCTGGCTGTTCTGCCAAATACCTAGAACATCCGGAATGTAGAGCAGGCCGACGCCCTCGTGCTTCTTGTCGGCCGGCGGGGTCGCGAGGTAGCCGTCGTGCTTTCCAGCAACTTTGATATGCTTGCCTGTCGGGGTGCCCCTGAATAAGTAAATTTGTCAGCACCTGGAGCTCTCTGTCCCGCGCTTGAATGGCTCGTCGACAACGTACTCGTGGGTCACACCGATGGTGCAGCACCTAGCCGGCGGATTGGATGCCATGATGACGTGAATCGATCAAATAACAGGGGAAATCTCGGTCTCCTGGAACGGGTTATACGTAAAACTGTCGAGGCAGCTGGCCGAGATGAACTCGTGGAACTGGGAGGAGCCCCGCATTGGGGATTTATGCCCCTCCGTGCCCCGCAGCGGCAGTCTGGTGGGCAAACGCCGTCATTGCGGTGCTCTATGGCGCCGACCGCGGAAATCAGGGGATTGCTGCATGATGGGTACACAACGGCTTCCCTTTATGGAATCGGACACCCTGGCGACTGCTTCGCTGAGGAACATCGGTCCTGGATCGGAGACTCCGTCAGCAGCCTCCTCGTCTAGGGTCCAAAGTACAGAATTTTTGAGACATGGGAAATCCCGTGGCGGCCTTGGCTTCCGCAGCCACCGATTCATGGCAGCCGTTGCGCTACAGTTGAATGCTTGATTGCAATTGCCGCCAAGCCCCTGAAGGGGGGGACTGGCGGGCTGGCCAGCCAGAGAAAAAGTGGGCCACGGTGTTCATGCCAAGCCCAGGAAATCTGCAGGGCGCCTGCGGCGGGAATCCAATCCGCTGCCTTCAAGGTGTCCTTCCATCTTGACATCCAACATTTGGCCCAGATTTGACGACTTCTTCCGCGACATGCCGAAGTCGCATACATGATTCAGACTAGACCACGACAAACCGCGGACGTAATGGTCTAAGCTAGATTACGCCCAACAAAGATGGAGACAAGTGGCCGAAGCGGGGATGCTGACTCCACTGACAAGATGGCTTCATATCTTCCCTCGCCCGACCTGACGCCGAGCGACCTACCGCACCCACGGTCGACTGCCAAGCCGCCGCCAGCAACGGAGAAGCCAGTATCGAGCCCCACTAATGGCGTCCTGACCCCCGACCCCTCGAGCGACAGCCAGAGCGACCCCGAGCCGTCGACAGCCTCTGCAGAACCGCCTACTGAGGTCTCAAAGACACGAAGCCGGTCGAGCACTAAGACGAGCAACCATGGTGGCATCAGAAGGCTCTCGGCCTCCAAGATGCAGGAACTGACTTCTGCACCCGAGTCACTTCCAATCGCCATGATGCCGGATCGTCACGAGTTCGAACTCCCCCTCACCGCCGGCATCGCAGAGTCCAGCAACCGACCATCGATGGTCGAACAACTACAGCCCGCCCACCTGGGGCTGTCGCTACTCACAGACCCACCAGATTTTCTGCAATCCGGAGGTGGTTCGGCGCTTAGCGATGGCTCGAATTCACGGGCAGCGTTCCAAGGACGGCCGTCCGCTGGGACAAGAACTCTCTCCACGCCGCCGACGAACAGACGGAAATCTACGAGCCAGCCTCCATCGCGCGGCACTTCGACCCGACGGAACTCATTCCAGCCCCTCCCCCGACCAGCGCCCCTGGATCTCGACGGCAGGGGCGGATTCCCTGCAACCGCAACACCTAGCGCTACCGCGACGCGGAAGGAAGATCCTGATGTACGGCCTGTCTCTCCTGTCCCTCCAGCGGTCCCGCTTCCTCCAATGTCGATCCCTACACTGCTGCAACTGGAACTGGCAGGGCAACGGCCTAGTCCGCTGTATATCCACCATTCCTACACCAGCGATATACCATACGAGTCTAGTGCGGTGAAGTTCGAGCGGCTAAAGAATTTCCTACTCTTGCCGGGATTCCTAGAAAGGACAATGACATTCGGAGTCTTGGCCTGCTTGGACGCGTGGCTCTGGACATTTACAGTGCTACCAATGCGCTTCTGCATTGCAGTTTCTGTCTTGGTCCGTTGGTGGGCGTACTTGGTTGGTAAAGAGATAAAATGGATGGTTGGATTTGTATGGTACGGATTAGGACGTATGTGGAAGCGAGGCCGACGAGGTCGCTCTGTCTCAACCTCGAGCAGCCACGGATCATCCCACAGGGAGGCTTCACGGAGCCGCAGTGCCGTTCGGGAGCCTATGCCTGCTGGACAATCAGGCAATGAGCGCGCAGCGCGACGCCCGGAGAGTCTTCGGCCGACCACCATAACCCCAATGCCCAGAAGGCCGGATGCCAGGTCGACTACTGGATACACACGCCACCGGCGCACCAAGTCGAGTCCTTCAAATCTGACGTCGTTCCATAAGGCGGATCTTTTACAAGGGGCAATCCTCATCTGCAGCTCCATCGCTCTCATGCATCTGGATGCCAGCCGCACCTACCATGTTATTAGGGCGCAAACTGCCATCAAGTTGTTCGCCATATACAACCTGTTGGAGGTGGGCGACAGGCTCCTCTCTGCGCTCGGCCAGGATGTTTTCGAGTGTCTCTTTAGTACCGAGACGCTTTCTAGAAACAGCTCCGGTCGGTCCAAAGTCATGCTGCCGTTTGGCATGTTTTTACTTGCCCTGATTTACAACATCTTGCACTCGGTCGTTCTCTTCCACCAGGTCATTGCGTTGAATGTGGCTGTCAATTCTTACTCGAATGCTCTTCTTACACTGCTTCTCTCAAACCAGTTTGTTGAGATCAAGAGCACCGTATTCAAGAGATTTGAGAAGGAGAACACTTTCCAGCTGGCCTGCGCTGACATCGTGGAACGATTCCAGCTTTGGATTATGCTATTGATTATTGGCATGCGGAACATTGTCGAGGTTGGAGGGCTATCGGTGCCTGGGGCTGGGACCGGCGACGGTGACGGGGGCCACATCCCTCTGCACTCGGGATCTAACCTGCCTGCTAGTTTCACCCTGCTGCCGTCCTGGCTGTCGTCGGGGATGGTGTTGTCACCATTTTTCGTTGTCATTGGGAGTGAGATGATCGTCGATTGGATCAAGCATGCGTATGTCAACAAGTTCAACAACATCAAACCAACCTTCTACAGCAGGATTCTCGACATCTTGTGCAAGGACTATTATACCAATGTACGTTCCACCCTTTTCTTGGATCCCCGGTTGTTCTGACATTTTCCAGGCATTCGTCACTCCCTCTCTGACACGACGCCTCGGCTTACCCGTCCTTCCGTTATCCTGCCTCTTCATCCGTGCCTCTGTCCAGATCTACCACATGTTCTTGGCCATGCATCTGCCCACACCACTACCGCCGTCAACACAGACATCGCTATCCGTTGATGCAGCAACGCCTTCGCCCGCGATGTTGGCCGCCCTAGACCGCTTGGACCATGTCATCAGGAGCGCATTGGGCCGTGCTGTTTACGGATATCCATACGCGGAGGGGGTTGGAGAGACTGAAATCCCTGCGGGTCCAGGTGCCGCCACCAGATTATGGCTTCGCTGGACAAGCGACGATGCGATTGCCGCGCTAACCATGGTTGTGGTGTTCTTACTCATCTTCCTTGTTCTGCTCATCCTGAAGCTCCTCATCGGTATGGTCCTGCTTCGCTACTCACGGGATCGCTATGCGCGCATGAAGGCAAAGGAACATGCCGTCGCTACAGGCAAGGCAGAAAAGGAGTCGTATGACTCCAAGGGGAAGCGGGTTGGGGGTTACGGCCAGATTGAAGTGGGCGAGGATCGCAGGAGGTGGATCTTTGCTGACGACCCCGAGGGCCTGAAGAAGGTTAGGGAAAAAGAGAAGCGAATAGAAAAGGCAGCGGAGAAGGAAAAGGACAAAGACTTTAGCCACATTACGCGATATGAGATGGTGGCGAGGAGGATATGGTAGTTTCAGGCGTTTTCGTCCCCGCCCTCTCTTGTCTGTGGCATTAGATGTACTCTATCGGCGTTGGGTTGGGTTCAGGAGCATTATTGGCGTTGGGCGAGCTTGTACCAGTACAAAAGTACGATACCGCAGGATGAAGCGGCATGGCATTGTTAGCGTTTGTGCATTCCACGTTTCGTGCATATCGAATGATCTTGGGAGATGAGATATCTTGTGCGTCCAGCTTGATGAACTGCGTAATGATTCTCTTTTTATCTGTATATCTGCTATACTCTTCGTCGGTCAAGTCTCGGTCTCGCTCTTCACTGCAGGCTTTTCTGCTGTCTTCTCTGCCGCTAGCTGGCTTTGCAGCCCCTTCTTGCCAACCAGCATTGCCCTCTCCAGCTCTCGCTCTTCTTCCCGAAGTCGCGCCCGCTCAAACTGCAGCTTCTTCTCCTGCTTGCGTTTCTCCTCCGCCACGGCCCGTTCACGGTCCTCCAGCGCCTTCTCTCGTTTCCTCCTGTCCTCACGCGCCTTCTTCGCTGCTGCGTCCTCGCCTTCGCTTCCCCCGCCGCCTGAAGGCGGTGGGCCCAGCCCTTGGATGTATGCGTCGATGAACGGGTCCCGAATTTGCGGATCCAACGAGATATAGCGGATGTCGCACAAGACCTGCGATGGCAGGTGGGATGCCATGGTCTGGTTGTTGAGCGCCGACAGCGGCACCGACTCGAGCAGTTTCTTGAGATCCGTCTTGAGCGTCGCCTGTGGCAGCTTGAGCCGGTTGATGTGTTCCCGGTAGTACTTCTCCCTATCCTTATCCGACAGCTTAGTGTCGCGCATGGGATCTTCGCGCTTGTACTTGCGGCGGAACTCAGGCCAGTACAGCTTGGGGGTGGCTTTTTGCTGCAAGAAGGTGAGGTAGGGGATGCGTGGGTCGAGCTTCTCTTCGGCAGCCCGCTGTGCCTTGTGCTGTTGGATGCGCTCCCGTGACCACTCCTCCCAGACGTCGCGCCGAGCTTTCATGGTGTGCAGGACGGTGTAGCGCGGGTCATCGAAAACCTTGCCCTCCTCAATGAGCTTCTCCCACGGGCTATACGGGCTGATGCGGTAGTCGTCGAGGAGGTCTTTAAAGAGCTCGCGCGCGTCGTGTTCAGATAAGGGAGCCGTTTCTTGTTCGTTTTCGTCATTGTAGTCGCCGTATTCGTCGGCGTCGCCCATCTCTTCGTCCTCGCCGTAGTCGGCGCCCATGGCAGCGAGCTGCGCGGCGATATCTGCTTCGGTGAATTCAACTGGCCTGTCGGCACCAGGTTCTTCGGTTCGCTGGCGTTTGGACGCACTGCCGTCCTCGTCGTCTTCGTCGTCCGTCACTTCAACCTCTTCGTATTCCGAACTGTCGTAATCATGGGCCGGCGCTGCCGCGGGGGCGACCGGGCGGGGAGCAGCAGTAGGCTCTTTTGGTGGTCCAATCTCATCGCCCTTCTCATCCCCAGAATGCTGACCTTCGCCCGCACCGGCCTTCTGGCGGATCCTCGCTTGGTCAAGTTCGAGAATGGCGGGCATCAGCTTCTCGGGGATACGCCAGTAGCTGGCGTTCTTCACGGGGTTGTAGGCAAACCGGCGACCATATTTTGTGTAAACAAGTATCCACGGTTCGCACCCGGGAATGGCGACCTTGGACCTGGGCTTGTCGATGGGCTGAGGGCGCGGTCGCGACTGCATTCCACCGCGACCGCCAGGTCCGCCGAAGCCGCCCCTTCCGCCGTGTTCATGAGCCGGTGGCGCAGCATATTGCTGCATAAATGCGTTGGCAACATTGGGATCGGAGAGGTTTATTTGGGGCGCGAGCGGCGGGGGATTGGGAAGTGACGGAGGGAGTGTCGGTCGCTTGTAGGTCGATTCTTTGGTCTCGGCATTGTAATAGTACGTGTGCCCAGTCGGCGCCTTGTGTTCGGTCCAGCCGGGTGGAAGAGGCTGTGAAAGGGCGTCAGATGGTTTGTAAGTCGACTTGAGCATGATGACGGGAGAAGGAGGTCGAATTCGCGCGGCAACGTGGATGTGAACACTCAGGGCAGCAAGCTTGACAGCTCGGCAGATAAGATCGATCTGCAAGAATTAAAGTGGGGCACTTCCGCGCTGTCTTGGCATCATTGCGGCGTTCAACCCCGCTAAAACCTTGGCCCTCTCGGAACCCAGCGCAATGTCATCATGGCCAGCACCGCAAGCATCCTATGCGCCATAATAGAAGCTGCGGAGGATTACGGAAGTCTTTCCAATGGTTGCGTTAAGGAATCACGATGCTTGTTCGAAGTTTAGCCAAGCCGTTCAAGGTCGCATCGTGCGGCCACTGTACACAAACTCGGTGTCCGCGTCGTGATGTTGGGATTGGTAAGCACGCCGCAGGACCTAGATGCTCGATTTCATTGGCCTGCTGGCCTGTTGGCAAGGCTTGAGTCGCTTGACAAGAAAATCGTAAGGTATTACAAGATCAAGCCACTGCGAAACACAATGTTTAAATTTTTCTTGGTCTCGACAGAGTCGGTGAGAGATGGACTTGGCTGGCTGGGCGCGTGCGAGTGACGACAGCGGGTGCGGGTGAGCAGCCATTAATAATACGCCTCGTTGCCCAGCTCACTTCCAGTCGGGCATCACCTTTGGTCTGCCACGCTGGCACCCACCCAACAGACAAAACCCAGAGCTGGCTCCAGGACGCTGTAGAAATGGCTCCCTCGTTGTCCAACCTCGATCCATCCGTCACCCAGGCCCGGGACACTGAGACAGACATGACAAGATCACACGCAGCTGCTGTGCAGAAGCGGTGCTGGAACTGCCGAGGTGAGTTTTTAACGGCTATATCTGAACCTTTTTGCTGACAGTTGCACAGCTCGGAAGACAGCATGCGACAGAACGCAGCCCTCGTGTAGGAACTGTCTGCGTCGTGGCCAAGAATGCCTGGGATATGGCCTCAAGCTCTCATGGCCCCGTAAGGACGACACTCGGCGGAGTACACGGGGCCATCATTACCACATCTTGCCTGTCAGAACTCGAAAACTCGAGTTTGTGAACGCGTCAACGCGGGATGTTGAGGCCAGAGACACAAAGATACGCATTGAGGAGCAACCAGGTACGGTGCATCTCTTATTTCCCATTTGTACTTCAGGGATTATGGCCTAAGCATATACTGATCCCTGGGCACTTACCTCAGGTGAATATGGGGATCGACGACAGCTCGACTGGCCCTGTAAAACCAGTCTCAATGATGTCAACCTCTTCACTGTCGGCACCAAGTATTGCACTTTCGCCGACTCCCTCTTCTCCACATGCCCTCAAGTTTCCAACCTCTACTCTCTTCTGCTCAAGATGTCTCTCGCCGACGAAACAGCCCCTGCTTTGGCTATTCGACACGCCATGGCGGCCTTGTCGTTCCAACACCTTGGGGATCGCGCCATGTCCACGATGCATGAGAACAAGTCCGTAAGCGCCCTCCAAGCCACGGTCAACCGTCTTGGCCGCGGCGGTCTGGTCGAACATACTGAGGCATTCCGTGCCATGGCAGCAAGTCTACTCCTCAACATGTTCGAGACAATGGAATATGAATCTCCACCCCTTGGTTGGGCAATATTCCTTGGAGGGAGCAAATCCATCGCCAACTTGGTCTATACCCCAGACACAACCTTCACCAGCGACTTCACGGCTATTATCGACTGGATCATGTACTACGACACACTGTACCGATTCAGCCTCCGCTATTGGCGTCGTAAGGCGCCTAAGCAGGTCCATGTCGCTCTGCAGCAGCGGATTTTTTTCTCGGCGGAATTTTCTCCCATGCGTCACCAGGTACGTTTCTGGCGCACTCCCCAGCTCACTTCACATAATTTATAAGTACTTCTTTTGACCCTGACCGCCCAGATCGTCCCCTCCGCTGGCTGCTCCCTCGAGCTGCTCGACATAATCTGTCACACTACGAGCGCTGTCTTTGACCGTTCTGACCCACGACACCTCAGCCCAGAACACCACAGCACTCTCCAATCCATCGACCACCGTCTCCAGACCCTGCACCAAGAATACCGCATCCAACCTACTATCGCTACCACTTCCCCCCCGGACGACGAGACCGCTAATGCAGCCACTCTCCACGCCCTCCGCCTCGCTGAACTCTACCGCATCGCAGCCCGTCTCTACCTCGCCCGTATCGCTCGCGGTGATGTCCGCGACAATCCCACCGTGGTATCTCTTGTATCCGAAGCCATTGACCTTCTTCGTGCCATGGGACGATGTGAACGGTCCTGGCCACTTTTTATCATCGCGCTGGAAGCACGAACCGATGACCAGAGACGGGTAGTACTGGATGCGTTCACGGGATTGGACAAGCGGCCGCTCTGGAACATGTCCGTGACGAAGAAGCTTGTGTTAGCAGCATGGGTGAAACAAGACTTGGGGAATGACGACGAAGGGGCCGCCGAGCGTGATCAGTTGGAGCTGTATTATTCGGTCGTGAGTGGCGTGGGGAGGATGCATCCGCCTTGTTTTACCTGAAAACCTGAACCTGAACCTGAGCCTGAGCCTGAGCCTGAACTTGACCTAGTCCTGTCAGATTCATTCATTCATTCATTCATTCATTCATTCACTCCTTACATGTATGACTTCCTTGGGTTGTGTTGTGTTGATTTAGAACCTTTCCATGCCGTGGCAGTTTCTGGTCAATGAGAATATAGAATATGGAGTTAGATTTTAGAGAATTGGTCATTTAGGAATAGGCAGTACAAAGACTTGTATTCAAAAGCGATATTAGATCAGACTCAAAGTCTGATGCCAAAAGAAAATAGAGGGCCATGCAAGTTCCAACCTAAGAGATCACCAGACCGACCGAGACCATTCAGCACGATATAGAGGCTCACCAAGTCTGTCTCTTCCCTAAACGCTGAAGCCATACTGTCACGGATACTAATTGATTCCGTTACTTGGTATCTGGTGTGTACTTGGACATGCTCATGCCGTTTCTTTCGGCAATTTCAGACGCGCAACTTATTCAGGCAACAGTCTAGTGAACAACAAGATGTATTAAATGAGCCCATTACAATAATTGCATTCAAGTCGTCCAATTCATCCCCCCGATACATATACTTACTTTTCCAGTCCAGTTATTTCATGATTATGTACCTAGGTAGTCATGACAGTTACTCCTCCTCCTCCTACTCCTCCTCCTAGCTCAAGCATCAGGTTTAAACTCCAACATCAGTTAAGAGCACGTCGTATTTTTGATACCATCATTCCCCCCGCACCAGATATAAATACGGTCAAACTCCGCCGTGGCATTCGTGCGAAACCGCGTGTTGCACCACCACCCCGTATCGTTTTTTAATCCCTTGCAAAACGTGAGGCAGCAGTTGGTGTCATCCTGCAGCCACACGTAGCTGCGTGCCTCGATATTGAGGTCGTGGAAACCTTCATCCTGGATAACGTTGGTAGCATTGCCCGTGTAATTGAGGCCGGTGAAGCCCTGGAATGCGAGCCCCCTGGGCGCGGTTCCGTTGTTGAGGAATTTCTGTGCATCTGGCGTGGATGTTGGGGTCGGCGTGGGCAAGGGAATTGGAATTGGCGTTGGCATCGGCGTTGTCACCGGCGATGGCGAAGAACCACTGCTTCGTGAGGCACCGACGCCACCTCCGACCGCTGCGGCGATGATGACGAGGATGGCGGCGATTGCAGCAATGACGAAATTGCGCCGGGACATTCCGCAGATTCGTTTCGGATCTTCCGCTGGCGGCTGGTCACGCGGATCGGACGTCTCGGCGTCGCCTCCTGCCGGTAACTGCTCCCAGGGCGAAGAGCGCGTTGTTTGCGTCAAGGCCGAAGGAGGGTCGCCGGCGACCCAGGCCTGTCCGGTGGGCGACACTTCATGCGGCAACATGGGTGCATTGTCGTAGATGGCGGGGTATTTGTCTCTTTCATGGCTTTCCAACCCCTTCTCCGCCAACTCTTGCTCCGAGAGGGCTTGTGGGGTTGAATCGAATACATGATGGACTACTGGCTCGAGTGTTGAGTGCGGTTGGTTCGGTACCGCCGGCACCACCTCCGGCAAGTTCTCGTCCAGCGGTTTCGGTTGCCCCATGTCGGAATAGCGTCTTGGGCCGAGAAGCTAGTTGAGTTCAAGCTCGAAAAAGGTCTGTGTTAGGCCGTTGATGACATGCTTCTGCCCCGGTGGGTGCAGCATGAAAGGAACGGACGGGGGGGGCAACAAAGTGTGGCGTCCGGGATGCGTCGTCGATTACCGGCGCTGCATGGCAAAAACCGTTGAACGAGGGAGGGGGACTGATGGATCTGGCGTGTTTATGGTCCAGGTTCCCCCGCAACTTTTGATCGGAGCACGATGCCGCCGTAAGACGGGATAATTGTTCTCCATGTTTAACGTTACAGTGTGCGGCTCTCGGCTGGTCGCTGCAAGGGGGCGACGGCGCCAATCTCAATATAAATTATCCAACATTTGGGGTTTGGTCCCTGGGGTCCCGGAACTTCGCAACAACGTCATTGATTTGCTGGAGGCGAGTCTGATGGAGAGACGAGCTGAAGAGGCGCGGATGTTTCGTGCGACTGCCATGTTTCGCCTTCTTGTGTGCTGTCAAAGGCAATTGGAGACGCTACGCCCCTCAATCGAGACACCGGGACGAGTCGCTTGGCGAGGGAGACCGTTCCATTTTTATCCCGTCAGGGACTTGTCGTTACCTCGAATCCCCGCTTCAATTTCCAGGAAAGGAGAGAGGCCCGAAGATCCTGGGGTGGTCAGCTCATTGAGAGCGCAATCGAGCTCAAACTGGTATTCTCGCTCCATTGACCGGGCAGGCTGGAGAACTTTTGGCTCGAGGATTGTTGTTCAAGTTGACATCTTGAGGCTGATGCTTGATTGAGGTTGGTGGGGTCTTGCAGAACGCCCAGGCCCCAACGGGTGGCTTTCCGGGAGCGGATTAGTGCGACCAGCTGTTGCTGCGACAGTGCAGGCATCGAGGATGAGAAATCCCGCCCAAAACCTCATTCGGCCTCACCTTTTCAAGACTTGCGACGGATTAGTTCTCGATATACGTATAATACGGCGAGCAATTGGATGGAATACATGATTTGTTGTTACCCTCAATTGCAATGTCGCCCAGTTCCATCCTACGATGAGGCCTGCCCAAACTGCCCGACCAATCGAGAAGGCGGTGTTTGGTGGCAGATAACAAGAACGCCACAGGGCTCGAAAGTCGGGGTGCGGACACGAAAGGTTGGGTGACCGCCGCCTTGTTGACGTATTGCCAGAAGCAGCATCGCCGATTTTCGTTCTCTCAACCGTGTGTCGTTCGCATTGTGGACGGTCTCGGTTGCTGTGTCCGCTATTCGGAAAAGCTGTCTGCAACTCAGCTGTCCTCCGGAGAGGTGCGCGAGGATCGACACCTCCTTTGCTTTGCCGAGGTGGTCGAAGGCCCACGAACTGGGAGTTGCACGTGGAAGACTGAGCCATGTGGAAACGAAGACCGAAATCGGCTCCAGCAGAAGCAATATTTGCTCCCAGCAGAGAAGGAAACGCACTGGCCGTTCAAGTGTGACTGCCAAGTCCTCGAAACAAGGGTATTGATCCCTTCGCACCACACCGAGCCAGGAAATAATCTTATCAGATCATCAGATAGGCAGGGATTACGCCATCTTCGACATCAACCCCCACCCCTACAGCTGCAAGCTGTCAAAGAGACCGCTCAGACCGGTTTTTCACAGTGGATCGCACTGCAGCGGGGCCATGGGCAGGTATGGGCAGGTCGGTATTATGGAGACACCTCCATGGAGTGAAAAATTTTCACAGAGAGCTCTCGGTAGGACTGCGAGTATTATTCAACATTTCGAGAAAGCTGATGAATCTGGCTCTCCTGGCTGGGTTTCGATTCTCGGCGTAGGAGGGAGGCTACTTCGTACAGGCTCGTGCAGGCTCACCCATTCCATAGGATCCCCCTCTGTGGTCAGCTCGGTGGAAGTGATCACCGAAGCGGTGCCCAGTCTTGCGAGCCGCCTTCTCCGCCCTACCGCTGCGTCGGATATCGCACCATGCACAACGAAGAGTCGCTCAAAAAGGGATAATTGGGTCTGCCTAGGACCGCGTCCAGCCGCAAGGGGCAGGTGCGGTGAAGTGCGAAAAAGAGCGTGGTGCCAGAAGCGAGCGGCCCCTTGCCATGTCATACGATCTAATAAACAATACTGCTCGCCAGCCAAGGCCAGAGTTCCGCTTTACGGAGCCAGAGCCACAGGCCATATGCAGCTGGCGTCGTTGGTGTGGAAATGGACCGCCGGAAGATGGAATCGGAGTGGTTGGATCCCCCGAGTTCCATCTTATCAGATCCGAAGATAAGGCCGATGCCGCTGGAACCCCAGCAAAGATCCTGGCAAAATAGCCATGCCGTGCAGCAACATGCATCGGTGCACCGTCAGCCAGCACCACTTAGCATCCTCTTTACCACTTCCTCGCCAGCTCCGCGAACCCCAACGCGGCCGGCCACCTTGATCTCCGTCAACGTCGGCCGGTCTGACAAAAATTTTCTCACGTTCCCCCCACCAGCAACAATTTGATCGCGTCACTCTGTTTCTCGAAACAGCATGTGCTCCGCCGCGGCACAGGCGCTTTCCGGCAGTCGCTAGCACTGGGCACTCCCCAGTGCTCCTCAATGTTCTCCAGTGCTCCGGTTTGCCTGCGCTTTGCGGGATAAAGCGGAGGTAGTTGTGGGCGCTTTGGGTAGAGGTACCCCGTTCCCACTGCTCTCCTTCCTCGGCTCATGAGCGTCTAAATCTTCCATGCGACGACTCGTCTTGCGCTACGAGTTCTGGGCAGTCCCTTTATCAAAATGGCAGGTGCAACCACGTTTCCCATGCGGGCGCCCTTCTTCCCTCGTTTTTCCTCCACATTTCTATAATTCCTAAAGACTGGTCCTCTTCTCCTGCCCCGCAAAGACGCTTCCCCCCCAGTCGTCTTACGTCAAAGCCGTTTTGCTGTCGCGCGCACCCGCACCGTCACCCTCCATCTTGCTCCGAATGCGCTAGCAAGCCGAAGCTCCCATTCGTCGCTACAACCCAAGCCATCTGCCGCAAAGACCCTGTTGTCCGCCAGACCTTCCGCCTCCCACTCTCGTGCTCGGTTCGAAGTACCCACTTTGGGTTCATCAAGTAAATATTGGAGGTGATCCGATACTCGCGGTCCACCTTCACCATGTCACCACACCGGACTGACAGCATGGATGAGATCACGTCCTTGAACGGCTCCCACCCGGCGCCCAACGGCGTTGCCGTTCCTGAGTCGCAAACATCATACGCACCAGTGGCTCAAGCACCGGAGAGCATCAACGGCGACTGTGTCCCTGAGTTGGTTGATGGCCCTATCTTCCCCGACACATGCCCTACGGCCAATGTCATGAACGGCGTCAATGGAACTAGCCACGGTCCTGGCCGCCCGCACATCCGCAAAAGTCAGTATATCAAGCCGTCGGATCCGGATGCAACTTACGACTTGGTCTGCATTGGTTTTGGGCCTGCCAGTGTGGCTATTGCTGTTGCGATGCACGACGCTCTCGAGGCCGGAAACCTGGAGGTTGCGCCCAAAGTCCTCTTTCTCGAGAAGCAGGCCCAGTTCGCGTGGCATGCAGGCATGCTTTTACCAGGGGCTAAAATGCAGATTTCTTTCATCAAAGATCTCGCTTCGCTCCGGGACCCGCGTTCCCACTTCACTTTCCTCAATTACCTCCACAAGAACGACCGGCTGATCGACTTCACCAACCTCAGCACTTTCCTGCCCGCCCGCTCAGAGTTTGAGGATTATCTACGGTGGTGCGCCAGCCACTTCGATGACGTCGTCAAGTACAACAATGAGGCCGTGAGCGTATCACCAGTTCATGAGGAGGTGGGACCTTCCCGGACTTTTGTCATCACATCCCGAAACGTCAAGTCTGGAGCCACGACGTCATACAAGTCCCGAAACGTCATCCTGGCAGTTGGAGGTCAGCCCGCTATGCCCATGATCCTCCCGTCCTACCATCCTAGGGTGATCCACTCCTCACAGTATGCCCAGCGCGTACCCCAGCTTTTGACCGATCATTCGGCTCCCTATCGCGTTGCTGTGATTGGTGCGGGCCAGAGTGCAGCTGAGATCTTCGACAACGTCCAGAACCTTTATCCCAACAGCAAGACGTTGATGATTATGCGGTCCGAGTTTCTCAAGCCCAGCGATGACTCTCCGTTGTAAGTTTCACGTAACCCTCTGAAATAACATGGCCGCTGACTTTCACAATCACAGCGTCAACTCAATTTTCAACCCCGAGTTTGTCAACCGCATTTACAACAAGTCTTCAGCATACCGCCGTAGCCTTTTGGATGATGCAAAGGCTACCAACTACAGTGTCGTTCGTCTAGAGCTGATCGAGCATCTCTATGAGAAGATGTACCATCAAAAACGGCTCCTTGGTGATGATGAGAAGAACTGGCCGCACAGAATCATTGCCGGGACGCAACTTGTCGGTGCTGAAGAGATTAGAGATAGGCTACACATCAAAGTAGCTCCTCTGGTAGCTGGGGTTGAGCTACAGGACGGTCCTCTTGAGGAAGAAGTCTTTGATGTTGACCTTGTCATTTGCGCCACTGGATACCAGAGGATGGCGCATGTGGATATGCTAAGAGAGCTAGCACCTTTGCTTCCCATCCTGGACAGCACCAACGGTGAAATCCCAGTGACTACCAAGGAGCGCTGGTTGGTTAACTCGGAGACGCTGGTCAAGAGCACAGGGCCGCGGGTTCTAGAAGTAGGCCGTAACTATGGTGTTCGTTTTGCGTCTGGGTCAGTGGCGCCTGGCTCTGGCGTGTGGCTCCAAGGTTGTTGCGAGGCAACCCACGGTGTGAGTTGTTACTCAAATGTCTGTGGAACTAAAGCAAAGTTTGAACTAACACGGACTAGTTGAGTGATACCCTTCTTTCTGTGCTCTCTACACGATCGGGAGAAATGGTGGAATCTATTTTCGGGGCTGCGGCATGATGTGTGTAACCAGACAGTTTGGATTTCTGTTGGGGTTTTTTTTTTTTTTTTTTCGCTATGTACCCTAGGCATTGAGCGGCTGGATGATTTAGTTTGCGTTAGACATAGGGTGTAGTCATCTTGGATTTCACAAAGCTAGCTGGCGTGGCATTGGTGGAAAAAGAGATCCGCATGACCTTGTTTGGAGCATCCAGGGCTGTCTGTAGATGCGCAAGCGTGGGCATTCACACACATGGACAATTTCAAGGCTCCAGACCGAGAGAGGCACTATCACGCGAGTCCAGCCGCCCTGTGTCTGCCTGCAAGTCGCCTAGAAGGCTTCGATAGTGCAGACGAGGAGGGTGTGAAGAGGTGATTTTTCCGCTTCGTGCATTAGCCTCTCTGCAATGACAGCCAACGACCAGGATCTAGGCTCATGGAGGCTCACAGGTTCTTTCGCTGAGTCCGCGGAGTACACAGGCAGGCACTCCTTTAGGTAAGCCCCGGGCATTAGGCTCGGTTCCAGCGGTCTCGGCCGAAAATCGGGTCTCCACTGATGCCGACGAACCCGCTAGGGTCGTCGGGGGCCCATGACTCCCGTCCCTGGGTGATTTCCATCCGAACCTTGACCTTGAATGAACCGGGCCCCAGAGCGGAGGGGGGAGCGGGACATGGGGGGTTCTCAACCACATAATGACGCAATGCCAATTCCTACCATGACTAACAAGCAGGGAGAGCGGGGGAACACCCTGCCCCGGAAAAGAAACCATAATGTTTCCCCAACGGCTTAGTTGAAAACACGAGTGACTGCCCTAGGGAGGGTCCCTTCGATGGCAAACGGCCTACTACCGTGAAGAGGCGGGCTAGTGGCAGTGACACCGCCTCCTGATTCCCCTGCATTCCATGCATGCGAATGGTTTGATGCAAAAGGTTCGCTCCGTCTCCACGAACCCCTCAACGCAAACGCCGAGCGTTGGCCGGGACCGGGAGCACTGGCATTGAAGCGGTCTGATCCGACCTCTTGTATGGAATTCAAATTCTAGGGGCTCTGAGATCTCGCGCAGATACGCAGCTCGCAGCAAGGTGTACAGGATGAGACAAACGCAGTGGTAGGTGTGGTCAACTGCAACTTGGGAGTCACCACGCGCCTTCCCAACATTGGCAAACAGAAACCTGCACGCGCGACAAAACCTAGGAAGGCACGTTTTGACGCCCACCACCCCAATCGTCCACCAGTCAATCTCTTTCTCAGATCACATCACCAGTTCTGTCTGAAGTCAACAATCTCCACACCCTCCTGCCTCCTAGGTCGGGTTGCCGGGAACGACTCTGGAAACCGGGTCACGTTGCCCGTGCCAGTGTCACATTGCATCCGGACCTTCACCTTAATTCTCCATATCCATCAAAACCAACCCGCATTTGCTGCAAAAAGCGTGGTAAGACGGCAGGAACCCACGCTTTTGCCCACTCCCCCAAGTTTCGGCTGCTGCGAGGCGGCTACCGGGACATGACCTAGAGCTACGCACGCTCCACACCACAATCTTTTTCTATCAACGGCATCATACCTCGACTTATTGACTTACACACCCTCCACAAAGGGTTCCACAGCCTTGGCCCTCCAGCTGACCAATCGCCCTCTGCCCAAAACAAATCCACCCGGTTCAACTCGATCGCTTGTGGATTGCTGACCAATCAGGAGCCACCGAATTCGACTTGTCGCCGTGCCTCGAGAACCCCTTCCCAGTCTATCCCGGTCCATCCCTTATGCAACTCTGGTGCCGAAGCGATCTCAGATAGCCGGTGGTTTGAGAAGTACCGGTACTCGTACATGTGTACTACACCTTTATGGTCCTCTTATCAACACACTACAACTGGTGAGGGCGCACCTGAAGCCCGTCTGGGACAGCTTCCACTTTGTGCTTTGGTGAGTATTACACACTGGTTCATGAACAGCAATTTTCAAAGTTAATCAGTCTCAGGTTACCTCTGTAGCGCCAAAACGCAGCGATGAGAACCGCCCACTATCGTGGGGAAATCCCACTTTCCATCATCAATCACCCGCCCTCGAGACTCCCGGGTCCGTCTTTACTTCATCGCCTAGTTCGTGCTTCTCCAGTGCTCGACGGCAATGATGCAATCGATTTCCTGGCCGCAGACGGAAGCCGTAGATCCTTGTCTTACGCAGATCTGCATGCTTCTTCAGACAGCTTGGCTGTGAGGATTGCAGAGTTGGCTCACACACGCTCAGACTCGGAGCAGTTTGTTGTTCCTCTGCTTTTGCCTCAGGGCCCAGAACTCTACATTGCGCAATTGGCTATTTTAAAGGCGGGAGGAGCCTTCTGCCCCTTGAACCTCGATATACCAGCCGAGCGTGCCCGCCTCATACTGGACGATGTCTCAGCAAAAGTCGTTATAACCGTCTCGGGATTAGCATCGAAACTTCCTGCAGTCAACGGCCGGGATTTTCTGGTTCTTGACAACGAGGACACAGCTGATAGGTCTCTACCATCATCATTAATCCATAGGCAGGCAGCCCCATCCGATCTGGCCTACGTGATGTACACATCAGGGTCCACCGGAACTCCGAAAGGAGTGGGAATCTCTCACGAGGCTGCCACACAGAGTCTGCTTGGTCACGATCGTCATATTCCTGACTTTTCCAGGTTTCTTCAGTTTGCTGCGCCAACGTTCGATGTATCTGTATTTGAGATCTTCTTCCCATTGATGCGAGGCAAAACTCTTGTGAGCTGCGCTCGGTCTGCCATGCTTGACGACCTTCCTGCAGTTCTGCGGACGATGAACGTGGATGGGTGTGAACTCACGCCCTCGGTAGCAGGGAGTTTGCTTCGGAGACGAGACAACGCCTCCAACCTTCGTCTTGTCCTTACAATTGGCGAGATGCTAACCATACCGGTCATTGAAGAGTTTGGGGGCCGGGAAGGACGCTCGAGCGTTCTTTGGGGGATGTATGGCCCCACAGAAGCGGCAATCCACTGCACAGTACAGCCTGCCTTCTCTTGCGACTCGCCGGCAGGGAATATTGGTGTTCCTTTTGACACCGTTTCGGCTTTCATCGTTCCAATTCAAGAAGGCAAGTCCACGTCATTCAAATTCGACGTCTTGCCCCTTGGCGAAGTTGGTGAACTGGTTGTTGGAGGATTTCAACTTGCGCGGGATTACATAAACCGCCCGGAGCAAACAGCCGCAGCTTTTATCGACACGCCTTATGGACGTCTATACAGAACCGGGGATAAAGCGCGGATGAAAGCAGATGGAACAATAGAATGCCTCGGGCGTATAGGGTTTGGCCAAGTCAAGCTTCGAGGTCAGCGTGTCGAACTCGGCGAGATTGAGCATGCTGCCTTGAGAATATCAGGATGTCACGGCGCTTTCGCCGTCATAGTCAACAACATACTCGTCCTTTTCTGCGCTGTTGACGACCTCGATGGTATGCAGGAAGCCATTGCCAGATCATGCCGCGAATGGTTGCCTGGGTTCATGTATCCCGGAGACATCGTGGTGGCCAGGGATTTTCCACGCCAAGCATCCGGAAAGGTGGATCGAAAGCTTCTCATCGAAAATTACACTAATTTACTCGAAGGCGGGCCTGGGGGTAATACGACTTACGTGGATGATCTTGTGGGACAGCTTTGTATTCTTGCTGGTGAAGTACTGGGAACTCAGCCTGGTCCCAGCCAGCGTCTTGCCGGGCTTGGCATGGACTCACTCGGTGCGATCAAGTTTGCGTCCGCACTTAGAGCTGTAGGCGTTGTCGTTGGCGCTTTGGATATTCTGGAATCCCAGACACCTGTTGTACTGGCGAATCGCATTCGCCAGAGAGCCGAGACTCTGCCGATCCAAGAGAGCCGAACAAAGTCAATTGACCTCTCTCATATCATTCCACTGTATCCCGAGCTTCGAGGCCGTGAGTCGGAAATCGAAGCTGTCATACCAAGCACGCCACTTCAAACCTCAATGCTCGCCGAAACAAGCGCAGATCCAAGGGCTTACTGGAATTGGGTCGAGCTTGAACTTCCCCCTAACTGCTCAGAGACAGTGATTCGTTCATGTTTCCTCCAAATAGCGAGCGATAATGAATCCTTGCGGACTGGATTCTTACATCATGAGGACAGATTTTTACAAGTTGTCTTCAAGGGCCTCCTGGAGTCATGTGTCACAGCTGGCCAGTACTGGAAAAAAGAGATTGAGATTTCTGAACAGCAGGACTTACTCTGTCCTCTTCGAATTAGCATCTTCGAGCCCGGGCAAGGGGTCTGCAGCACTGTTCTAATCCAGATTCACCATGCAATCTACGATGGATGGTCAATGGACTTGATTTTGGCTGATTTGGAGATGCTGATTCAGGGGAAAACAACTCACCGTCGACCTCCTTTTCAACTCGTCACGGGATATCAGCAATCACCGAGGTTCCAACAAGAATGCAATACCGCTAAAAGATTCTGGGCCAAGCATCTGAGCGGGTTTCAATATACAGCGTTGCCGAATCTGCTTCCGGAAGTAACCATGGATAGTACTATCCAGTCACTCCAGATGCCTCTCAGCCTCGGCACAGAACAAACCAAAGCATCCCTTCGCCAGCTCGATTGTAGCGCTCAATCACTGTTCCAAGCGGCCTTAGTCTGGCTATGGGGAGCTTTTCTCGGCACTGATGATGTTGTGATCGGCGTTGTCACGTCTGGGAGGACTTTGCCGATTCCTGGGCTGGAAGACATTGTTGGGCCATGCATTTCGGTTGTACCGACCAGGATAATAACCTCCCATAGCAGGACCATTCGGGATCTTATAACCAGTGTGCATGCGACAAACCGGATGGCTCTTCCCCACAGTATTCTTCCTTTGGCAGAGATTCAACGGACAGCACAGACTTCCCAAGGTCGGTCGTTATACGACATCCTTTTTGTGTACCAGGAGTCCCTGACGAGCAAACGTCGGTACGCAGGCGCAATCACTGAGCTGGGCCGCCAGGACTTTCTGGAAACCAAGATACTCGTGGAGGTTGAACCAGGTCCCGAGGCCTTCACATGCCGAATAACGTGGCATTCCGATAAACTTTCGCGGGCCCAAGTCGAAGATTTTGGCGGCTCATTCAGAGCGCTTTCGTCTTTTATGCTGGAGAATCTGGATTTGAGCCTCCCGGCCCTCCAGAGCGCTTTTCCTCCATCAATACTTTCCGTGTACAACCAGTATCCGAAGTCATTCTGTGGAGTCCCAGACCTTGCTTACGCTGTGGAGAGCGTCGCTGCTCGGTGTCCTGATAAAGATGCACTTTGCTTCGCTGACTGCATCACTGACGGGACACTTACCACAACCACGGTGACGTTCGATGGTCTCAACAAGCTTGCCAACCAGATAGCTTGGTGCCTCAGAGAACGGGGCATCCGGGAGGGAGATGTGGTAGCAATTGTCATGCAGAAGTCTGTGCTCCTGTATGCCAGTATCATGGCAATACTCAAGGCTGGGGCCGCGTATTTACCACTTTTACCCAGCACACCGACAGCACGTGTGCAGGCAATTTTCGGTCAGGCAAATTTGGCAGCATGTCTTGTTGACAGAGCTGCGAGGGAAATGCTCGGCTCATGCACTTTCGATGGCTTCATCGATGTTGAGGCGACCGACTTTCGGGACTACCCTCGATCCAATCTTGGCGTGTCTCCGGACCCATCAAGAATAGCGTACGTCATATTCACCTCGGGTAGTACGGGAATCCCGAAGGGTGTCTGCGTCACCCAGCTCAACATCATCAGTAACCTTGACGTACTGTCACGGATATACCCCAGGCGAGAAGACTCGAGACTGCTTCAATCCTGCTCGCAGGCATTTGACGTCTCTGTCTTTGAGATTTTCTTTGCTTGGACAGAAGGCATGTGCCTTTGCTCTGGCACTAATGATACAATTTTTGAAGACCTCGAAAGGTCGATTCGAAAACTGAAGGTTACTCATCTCAGCATGACACCCACGGTTGCATCGCTGATCGAGCCGGAAAACGTACCAGGAGTTGAGTTTCTTGTCACTGCTGGCGAAGCTATGACTGGCGTGGTTGCTCAAAAATGGTCGAGGAAGCTCTACCAAGGTTATGGGCCATCGGAAACGACTAATATCTGCAGTGCTAAGAAGATGGACCCGATGCAGAATATCCGGCATTTGGGGTGGGCTTTTGAGAATACTTCAACTTTTGTACTCTTCCCGGACAGCGAGGATGTGGTACCTCGGGGCTGTTTTGGTGAGCTCTGCTTCGGCGGCGACCAGGTTGCTCAAGGCTACCTGGGCCAGCCGGACCTTACCTCAGCCAAGTTCATCAACCATCCCCAATTCGGGAGGCTCTATCGATCTGGCGACTTGGGGAGGATGCTCCCAGACGGATCGATGGTGATAATCGGCCGTGTAGACGAGCAGATCAAGATCCGAGGCCAAAGAGTCGAGCTTGGGGAGATTACTTCCCTGCTCAGACAGTCACGCGAGGTCGTCGATTCTGTCACCCTGGTTTTTAAGCCGGAGGCTCCACCAAGTCACGACATGATTGTCAGCTTCGCAGTTCTGAATCACGGCGATTCATCAAGTTTTCACGTGCTAGGTCTCGATGAAAAAGTCAGAGTCGCGGTCCGGGCAGCTCATCAACTGCTTCTCACGAGGCTGCCAAGCTACATGGTTCCATCGCTCATCATACCGATTTCAGTGCTCCCAACCACAGCTTCTGGGAAACTGGACAAGAACCAGCTGGTTCTGGCCTTCAAGGGGTTGGTGCAGGATTATCTGTCTCAGATTGGGCCGGCGTTGGACGGTGGGCGGGGCGAAGGGGAATGGTCTGATGCCGAGAAAAAACTGGCCAATGTCATTTCCACGGTATTTGGCCTTCCCACGGCCGACATTCAGAGGTGGTTACCACTTAGCACAATCGGCCTGGACTCCATCTCTGCGATCCAGTTGGCGAGGGATATCGAGCGGGCCTTTGGAAGACGCCTTGCCCTCTCGGAAATCCTTCAGAACGCGACCGTTGCGCGGCTTGCAGTCGTATTGTCAGAAATGCAGTCTCCACCTATGATAACAGTTGGGAGACTCCTCTCATTAGATATCAACAGAGAGATTACAAACAGGCTCACGAGGGAAAATGTCAGCGTCAAGGCAATACTTCCTTGTATGCCCCTGCAGGAAGCGATGCTTGCAACTTCTGCCGGCCAGGTGGCATACGTTAACAAGATGCTTTTTGCCATTAATTGCGACCAAACACAACTCAAGCAGGCCTGGAGCACCATCTACCAACGACAAGACATCCTACGGACGCTTTTTGTCACAACATCTAATCAAAAATGGCCGATTGTTCAAGTTATCCTCGAAGATTGGCAGCTGCCTTGGTATGAGATGGATGCTTCCGCGACTACGGTTGAGCAGTGCGTTGTTACCCAGACTAGCAGCCTACCGACGGCGCTTGACTCCCTGAAGCCAGCAGTGTCCTTTGCATTGATCACTCAAGGGCCTGCCGTCTACCTGTCATTTGTTTGCCACCATGCTCTTTATGACGGTGTGGCAATCCAGAGGTTGTTGTTCGAAGTTGAGCAGCAACTTCTGGGAGAGATACTTCCTTATCCACCGAGTTACGAGAATTTTCTCCAGGAAGCCTTGTCGCTACCAGCTTCGACTGATGACTTCTGGTCAACATATTTTCGCGAGTTTGTTCCTAAACTGACGTCTCAACTCACCATGGGCAACTTGGAACAAGAGCCGGCAGTCCTGGCAGGAGAAGTGACCATGCCGCTCTCAACGGCGTTGGAGAGGATCAGGGATTTAAGCGCATCATTGCAGTGTTTGGGCCAAGCAGCGTGGGCATCAACCATTGCGTGCCTGTTTCGGGACAATGACATTTGCTTTGGCAATGTTGTCAGCGGCCGATCGCTGGCCATTGAACGGATCGATGAGGTTGTGGCGCCATGCTTCAACACGATCCCAATACGGATGGATTTGTCTGACAAAAGACGCAATATTGATCTTATGAAGGCCTTTCAAGAGCTTGGCCCAGATTTGATGGCGCATCAGTTCTCACCCCTTCGACGCATTCAAGCATTCCTTCCGTCACAGGGTAACCGGCGTTTGTTCGATACCCTTTTGCTTGTGCAGCAGCCAGCTAGACAGCTTGATAAGTCTATCTGGCGGCTTGAGCGCGATGACGGAGAGATGGACGTATGTTATATCTTGCGAAACATTGATACTGTCCTGACATTTAGTACTGCAGGTTCCTATTGTTTGCGAGTTGATACCCGACTCCACCAGAGACAGCCTGCTTGTTAAGCTCTCTATTCAGGGGTGAGTTCTCTTGTCTGTTAACCCATAAGATTTGTGGGCTGACAATCATTGGAAGAAATTGCCTTTCCAGGTGGGCTGCAGAATTATTGTTGGACCTATTCTTGCAGTCCTGTGAGTCGTGTCTCCAATTCCCCTCGTCCGCTACTTTACTCCCCGAGACACTCCCAATAAATCTCATACAGAAGATCGGAAGAATCCTTGTTGAGCCGGCGAAAACCCCGAGTGTGGTGGCTGCTTTGCCTGGCAACGATGAGGAGTGGACTGAGGCCGAATTGGCGATACGGAACGTACTGTCGTCCCTAGCGCCATCACACGCAAAACGCATGCGGCCAAATACAACGATTTACCAGCTCGGACTGGACAGCATTAGTGCTGTCCAGGTGGCTTCGATGTTGCGCAAGCAGGGCCTTGGGGTTTCCGCTAGTGATGTTATCGAGAACCCAACCTGCGCATCTTTGGCTCACAGAATACAGCGGCACACATCAGATCTCAACCGCTTGGCAAACCTGTTTGATCTGGGAGAGTTTCAGGCACAAATGGCACCTGGCGTCAAAAAGCAAGGTTTCCAGTTGGAGGCTATCGAAGCAATTCTCCCCGCAACACCGCTTCAAGCTGGGATGATGGCCCAATTCATTAAATCGGAGGGCCGCGACTATTTCAACCTCCTCTCATTTGAAATCAATCATGCGACCGACATCAATGCGTTGGTGCGCAGCTGGACGGTCATCTCGAATACTCACTCCATCCTGCGAACCGGTTTTGTACCGACAGAAATTCGAGACTTCCCCTTTGCCATGCTCCAGCACCGTCCAGAGCACTTCGAGGTACCGGTCACAATTTTCTCCGAGGAGCAAAGCACAGTTTTTGACCTAGACAAGTGGCATGTTGATATGGCGATCCGCACGTTACAACACATGCCCAGCAAGCTGTGGGGTGTGGCAATAACTCGAAAGGGCGGAGCAGCCGCAATGCACCTCGCAATACACCACGCTATCTACGATGCCATTTCCCTTCGGGTTTTGTTGAAGGATCTGGACGGGGTTTTACGACACGGGAAGACACTCCAACAGACCTCCACTCAAGCGGCTGTGGCCGATATTTTGGCGCAGCTCTTTGTGGCTGACGAATGCGAGATCTTTTGGAGAGAACGGGCTTCGGATATTGCCATCAACAAGTTTCCGGTCATGACCACCTTGCGAGAGGAGTCTAAGAGTATTGCAGTTGAGTCAATCACAGGAAAAGAGTCTTTTCGATCTCTAGAGCGTGCCTGTGCCTCTGCAGGTTACAGTTTCCAGGCTATGCTCCAAGCGGCATGGACTCGAGTACTCTCTTCGTACATAGGAGAAAGTTCAGTCGTATATGGGGTGGTTCTCTCAGGAAGAAACACTGAGGCAACTCGACAAGCTCCCTTCCCCTGTATTACCACTCTGCCTGTTGTGTCAACAAACACGAGCTCCAACCGGGATTTGCTCGAAAACGCGTTCGCCTACAATACCGGGCTATACAAGCAGCAGCATCAATCCCTCACCCAAATTCAGCAATGGCTTGGTCGCTCCGACATGCGGCTCTTTGACACCATTCTAGCATACCAGAAATTTGATCTCGGGGATGGGGAACCCTTGCCCTGGAGAGTTATTGAGGATCGGGCCACCGCCGACTATTCTGTTTCGATCGAGGTCGAACCAAAGCCAGACAATTCCCTCAGTTACCAAATCACTTTCCTCAGCGATGTACTGCCAGCTGAGCAGGCACGGATTCTACTCGCCCAGCTAGATGCCACCGTTCGACATCTGTGTTTCAACCCTGGCGGAGAGGAATCCGATCTTGTCGCAATTTCCCCAGAAGTGTTCTCGGTGCTTCCCCCACAACTATCCGAGCTACCCTCACCTGTCCGCCTTCTTCATCAGTTTGTGGAACTTCAGGCACGAAACAGTCCAAGAAACACGGCTCTTCAGTTTATCGATGGATTCGCTGGAACTGCGCCAATCTGCCGCAGTTGGACATATGCTGAACTGGACGCCAACGGAAATCGAGTGGCTAACGCGCTCCTCAAATATGTGAAAGTCGGGGGCATCGTTGCGCTGGATTTCGACAAAAGCCCAGAGGCTTTTTTCTGCATTCTTGGCATTCTCAAGTCAGGATGTGCTTTTGTGGCGCTCGATCCTGGAGCCCCGGCGGGCCGGAAGAAGTTCATTCTTGAAGATTCGGGCGCTGCTGTTGTTCTGGCGTCTGCGGATGACAGATCTGAAATTGCCCAAATTGGCCCAATTCCCGTGGTGCGAGTGAATAGTGCTTTTCTCGACAGCCAGTCAGCCACGCTCCCGATGCTTGACCGAGCAGTTGAGCCGAGTGACATTTGTTACTGCTTGTACACATCTGGGACAACAGGCACTCCGAAAGGATGTGAGATAACACACGACAATGCAGTTCAGTGTATGCTTGCCTTTCAGCACATCTTCGAAGGACACTGGGAGGAGAACTCAAAATGGCTTCAGTTTGCGTCTTTACACTTCGACGTGTCAGTGTTAGAGCAGTACTGGAGCTGGTCGGTGGGCATCACGCTCGTCGGTGCTCCCCGAGATGTGATTCTCGAGGATCTAGCCGGCACTGTTGCAAGATTGGGAATCACACACATTGACCTGACGCCAAGTCTCGCCCGGCTTCTCCATCCGGATGACGTGCCAAGTCTTTGCAGAGGCGTTTTCATCACCGGCGGCGAGACCCTGAAGCAAGAGATACTCGATGCCTGGGGCTCCAAGGCCGTCATTTACAACTTCTACGGACCCACGGAGGCTACGATCGGCGTAACTGTTTTCCCTCGTGTGCCGACGAATGGAAGGTCATCTAACATCGGCCGGCAATTCCTCAACGTCGGCTCTTATGTGCTACGCCCTGGCACCGAGGTCCCTGTTCTGAAGGGAGCGGTTGGTGAGCTCTGCGTTTCTGGGAGATTGGTGGGCAAAGGTTATCTCAACCGCGCCGACCTCACGGCTGAGAAGTTTCCAATCTTACAGCGGTTCGGCGAGCGCGTGTATCGGACAGGCGACCTTGTCCGCGTTCTCCACGATGGCTGCTTTGACTTTTTAGGAAGAGCCGACGACCAAGTCAAACTTCGGGGGCAGCGGCTGGAAATTGCGGAGATCAACCATGTCATTAGGAGCGGCATCGAGGAAGTGGACGATGCCGCCACCCTTGTCATCCGGAATGAGGCGCAGCAAAAAGACTTTCTCGTCTCTTTCGTAGTCGTCGAGGCACCTGAGAAGCCGAAAGGGGACTCGCAAGATCTCGCTACTATCAAATCGCCGGAGACATCTGACCTTTGTCGGCGTGTCAGACAAGAATGCCGATCGAGACTTCCGGGCTATATGGTTCCCACATACGTCTTTCAGCTGCCCTTCATCCCACTATCGCCAAACAACAAGGCAGAGCTTAAAGTTCTCAGAGCTCTGTTCAACGGCCTTTCTCAAGACGAATTGGTTTCGGTATCTACCACTCCCGAGCGTTCTCCTGGACAGCTGAGCGATACGGGGAAGAAGATTGTCTCGGTACTTGCGAAGATGAATGGCGTCGATCCATCGAAGATTTTGACGTCCTCTACCATCTTTGATCTTGGGGTGGACTCGATCTCTGTTATTAGATTTTCCCGCGCACTCAAGGAAGCTGGTTTGCCACAGGCTAGCCCAATTACCGTTCTTCGGCACCACGTTATTGAGGATCTGGCTCACGCGCTGGAGACGCACAATCTATCAACAGTCGTCGCCTCTGTTGCAGCGGCTCGGCAATTAGTGCAAGCATGTTCCCATCGGTATGCACTGCAATCATGCCGGGAGCTGGGCATCTCACAAAGCGAAATTGAGTACATTGCTCCATGCTCTCCCTTGCAGCAAGGCATGATCTCCCGGTCGGCGGTTGATGGAGCTTACTTCAACACGTTCCGCTTCCGACTCACTGATGGTATAGCAATACTAAGGCTACGTGCGGCCTGGCAGTCAGTTCTTGATGCCTTCTCGATTCTCAGAACAAATTTTGCGAATACAGCCGACGGTTGTGTTCAGGTTGCGCTCAAGTCATCGAGACTGCCATGGGAGGAGCTACGGTTCGACAACCAGTTGCAAGCCGAGAAGGCCATTGCTAATCGGAGAAGGGGGTGGATCACTCACAATCAGGCCTGTTTCAACCGTCCATGGGAGGTTCTTCTCCTTCAAAGCGATGATGGAGCAGACCATAGACGACTGCTGGTCTTGAACATCTTTCACGGCCTCTACGACGGAAATAGCCTCAAGTTGCTGGTTGATGCGGTCCTGTCCTCCTATGTCTCAGCATCGAATTTAACGAGTGGAGCATCGGAGACAGAAGACATTGCCCCGCCCTCTTTCTTAGAAGCCATGTACCATGGGCCTCTGCGAAACTTCAGCGGCTGTAAATCTTTCTGGCTAAGCCACCTTGAGGGAGTGTCCGAACCGAGCCCACAGTTCGAAACAACAGGCAACACTGGTTGCTCCAGCTGCGAACGACTGCTGGATACGTTTCAGGACTCTTTGAGACACAAGCTGGGAGTCACCCACCAAGCCATAGTCCAAGCTGCGTGGGTACTCGTTTTAGCAAAACGTTACGGCTGTAATCCCACCATTGGGGTAATCACATCTGGTCGGACGATAAATCTTGACGGCGCAGACAGAGTTGTTGGGCCCCTTTTCAACGTGTTGCCGTTCCACGCCCGGGTTTCTTCGACAGCCAATACCTCAACAACAGCATCCATGATTCGGAGGTGTCACGACTTCAACGTAGCCGTGCTTGACTTTCAACACGTCCCCCTTCGCGATATTCAGAAATGGTGTTCGGGCGGCAGGGCACTGTTCAACGTCCTATTTTCGTTCCAACGCGAGGAACATTCCACTCCCACCGCCAGTCCCCTGTGGACTGAAGTAAACTCTGCAGCATCGGCGGACTACCCCTTGGCACTTGAGGCAACACTGATGCCAGATGGGCGTCTTAGAGTTTTGCTCGTCGCCCAGGACAACGTTGGTAGTGTCCCACTATCAAAGCTTATGGATGATCTGGAAGACATGCTAGCTACAATGCAGCGGGGCGGTGTCGTTGAGGACGGGCACACACCGGTTAACGTGAACAGAGCAACTTGCCAGAGCCTCCCAGTCAATGGAATAATGGTCAATGGAGGCGCAAGTCCCAAAGATAACAGCTCTGATGCTCAATTCATCTGGACGGACAGAGCCATCACGATACGCGAAGAAGTGGCTATCCTCTCTGGCTTATCCCGCGACCTCATTCTTGAGTCAACGTCACTTTTCGAACTTGGGCTTGACAGTATCGACCTTATCAAACTGTCTGCAAGACTGAAAAGACAGGGGATTGCGCTCAAACCCAGCGAATTGATGAAAGCAGGATCTATTTCAGGCATCTCACAACTAATTGAAGGACACGGCACAGATGGCCGTGTGACGACAAACGGACACTCAAACTCGCACACTGCCATTGAAACCCTGAAGAGACATCTTGCCAACTCCGGACATGATCTCGATGGCATCCAGGCACTTTTCCCAGCCACGCCTCTTCAAGATTCCATGGTTGCTGACATGATCGACTCCGACTTTCAGTTATATTTCAACCACGATGTCCTCAGGCTGTCTCCTGACGTCGATATTGATCAACTCAAAGAAGCATGGAAAACTGTCATTGACCAGTCTTCAATACTGCGTACGACCTTCCTACCAGTGGACGATGCCCAGTTCGACTTTGCATATTGCCAGGCTGTAAACATGGAGTCGGCCCACCATATCTCAGAACTGGCGCTGGAGAGCACTGAAGACATACAAAAGATTATCAATGCCGCTATTCAAAGAGCCCGCGACGGTTGCGGGCGCTCTAGTCTACTCCAACTTTCCTTCGTTCGGGTTTCGGATCAGAGATTCCTAATTCTATCCATTGCCCATGCGCTTTACGATGGGTGGTCGCTAAGTCTTTTGCACAGAGATGTGCAACTTGCCTATCACGGACAGTTTGAGCCGCATCCGGCATACACGGAATACTTGGATCAGATGTTTTGGGTTGCTGATGCAGCGGCCACCGAGTTCTGGGCCGGATACTTGGGCGGTGCGGCCGAGACGTTGTGGATGCCAAAGAACGACACTTTCCAGGGTCAGAGGGCTAGATCCCACCGAGAGGAGGCAATCTCATTAGTCGCGATGGAAGACATCAAGACATTCTGCAAACAACACGCCATCACACTGCAAGCACTGGGCCAAGCCTGCTGGGCCGCCACGCTGGCCAACCGAGTTCAATCCTTGGACGTCACCTTTGGCGTAGTTCTTTCTGGCCGAGATTCAGAAGCCTCAGAGGATTTCATGTTCCCAACCATGAACACGGTGGCAGTTCGCAGCATACTCCATGGAACCGTGGGCTCGTGGCTACGGTACATGCATGAGAACATGGTCAATATCTCTGCTTACCAACGCTTTCCTCTTCGCAAGGCGCAAAGGGCAGCAAAAAACACACAGGGTCAGTTGTTCAACACGGTTTTCATCCAACAACGGTCGCCTTCGCCTCTAGGGGACGACAAGGAGCTCTTGATGACATCTATTGATGGATCTGCGTCTACAGAGTACCCCTTGTGCATCGAAATTGAGGCATCTGAGCAGTATCTAACGTGGACGGCCGCCTGCGACGAAAGCTATATCTTGAGTGAGGAGATTTTTCCTCTTTTGCGGCAACTTGATGCGGTCCTCGCTTTCTTCATCGCCAACCCTGAAGTCGCTGTACTCGAGTTCTCGGATCAGAAAGTTTCGATCTGCGGTTTACCGCCCTTCGTTCCGCAGGCAAATAATGGCATGAAGGCCCAGGTGACAAATGGGTCCGTGGAGCACTCGGATAGTCAAGAATGGTCGCACCTGGAAGAAATGATTCGTTCTGCTCTCGCGGAAGTTTCAGGAGTTGCTTCCACATCGATACTCAAAAGCCACAGCATCTATCATCTCGGACTTGACTCGATCAGCGCTATCAAGGTGTGCTCGGTTTTGCGCAGACGGGGCATTTCAATCTCATTCCGTGACATGTTGCAAGCGACAACGATCTCGGAGATGGCTATCCTATCGACCGAGACAGCCAGAGTAACAGCTATTGGGAATTGTGATCAATCGTCTTCAAGTTGTGGCTCTAGCTTGCTGTCGAGAGTGGACATCACGGAAGCTCTCACGTCGGCAAAGGTCGACCATGCGGATGTTGAAGAAGTTCTGCCGGCAACAGGGACGCAAGTACACATGTTGTCAGTTTGGCAAAATTCGCATGGCAGAATGTTTCGCTATCAGTTCAGGCTCCGCCTTACTGGGGAGGTTAGCTCAGAGAGAGTGCATTCGGCATGGGAATCTCTGCTCCAAGAGCTACCAATCTTGCGAACATCTTTCATCTCCACCGCCTCCCGGGATCTGCCAGTCGTCCAGGTTATCCACAAAGTATTGGCGACAAGAAATTGTGAGCTTCCCCAGCAGTATGCCCAGTTCCAGCTGGTGGAGGAGAGTGAGGGACAATTGGTGGTGCAGCTTGGCATCCACCACGCCCTCTATGATGCCATCAGCCTGCCACTGATTATTCGGAGATTTGCCGATCTCTGCGGCGATATACCAGAGCAACGCAGATGTCTGGTAAACTACTTGGAGAGATGGAAAAATATCACGTCTTTAGATACGCGGGACGCGAACAGAGATGCCAGGAAGAAATTCTGGATAAACTACCTTGCAGGATATGTCCCGGTCACTATTTGGCCTGCAACTGAGCCCGCAAAGTTTGAGCCCCGAGTCTCTTTGGTTGACGGATCGGCGGTCTCGAATATGGTTCGGATTCGAGTTATCTGTGCCGAGCAGGGGGTCAGCGTCCAAGCACTGTTCTTTGCGGCCTATGCATTCTTCTTGGCCTCCAAGACTAGCGCAAAGGATGTCGTTTTTGGAGTCTATCTCGCTAACCGAGCCGAAGTGGACGAGGCTCAGCAGCTGCCGTTCCCAACATTATGTTTGGTGCCCCTGCGGGTGTATCTGGGGGACGAACCCGACCTCTTTGGGGCAGCATTGAAGATCCAGCAAGATCTGGTGGCCATCTCTTCTCCGACGAATGTGACGGTGGGGTTGTGGGAGATTTTGGACTGGACTGGCGTTAGAGTGGACTCGTTTGTCAATTTTCTAAGCGTTCCAGCCCAAGGTTTTGATGGGATGGGGCATGAGGCTAGGGCGATTTTGGTAGAGAACATCACAGGCGAGAACGTAGTCGGTCTAGGGAATGAGGTCGAGTATAGCGAGCCGGTGGAGATAGAGGGGAATCTCGTCAGGGACGCTTATCCGGTCAGTGGATTTTGGGGACACAAATGACGTCCGCTAACGTTTGCACAGGAATCCGTGGACATTGAGGTTTCGATTCAGGGGGATGACATGACAATTGGTGTGTTTGGACCGGGGAATCTGGGGGAAGGAGCAAGAAATGTCATTGGAGGTATTGCTGATGTGTTGAGTGGGATTTGAAGATTAATCTCTCATCGTTGTATCGTCTGTATTGGCCTTGCCTGTTTTTTCCCTTTCTCTGGCATACTTGCATGTTTCTAGATCGTAGGGTTAGGGTCATGAATTTGTTGAAGTTTCCGAATTCGTCATCAACGTCATTTTTTCAAGAGTTCACAACTCCACCATCACCATCGTCAATCCCATCATGGGCCGCACCAAACCTTCGGCGGGCCTGCCGCCTGCATCCTTTCGCAAAGACGCGCGAGCGAAGAAGGCCCGGGCCACCATCAACAAGGTGATACCGTCACTTCTCCCATCACACCCCCGCACCCGTGACGGCATTGCCCGTAGCGAAATGTTTACCCCTGAATCTTTTCCCCCTCCGCCCCCGTCGACGACGACACCAAAACCCCTGCGCATCACTCTCCGTACCACTACCACTCTCGCCGCCGCCTACGACCTCCTCGCCTTTTCTAACTCCAATTCCACCTCCAACTCCACCACCACCTCCACCACCACCAAGTCAAAGTCAAAAGCAAAAGTAAAAGAAAACGTAAAAGTCGCAATCCTAAATATGGCCTCGCCCCTCTCTCCAGGGGGCGGGTTTCTCTCGGGCGCTTCTTCCCAGGAAGAATATCTCTGCATGCACACGACGCTGCTCCCGGCGTTGCGCGACGAGTTTTATCGTCTGCCGGAGCTGAGTGCTGTTTTTACGCGGGATGCTTTGGTTTTTAGAGCAGACGGCCATCACCAGGGGCTGCAAGGTGGGGGTCAGGGTGAAAGTCACAGTGGAAAGAAGAAGAAGAAAAAAAAAAACTCCGAAGAGGATATTATCCCCCCCAAGTCTGCGAGATGGTATACCGACATAGTTACCGCCGCGATGCTTCGCCAACCAGAAGTACAACTACAAGATGACGAAGAGGTCTACGCCAACGAAGCGGACAGAGACTTGGTCAGACGGAAAATGCGTTTGGTCATGCTTGTTTTTGGAAAAGTCGCGAGGGCGAAAAAGGTCGTCCTCGGAGCCTGGGGCTGTGGTGCGTATGGAAATCCCGTAGACGAAGTGGCGAGGGCGTGGAGGGATGTTTTGACAGGGGTGCGAGAAGGTTGGGAAGATGTGGAGGAGGTGGTTTTTGCGGTGAAAGAAAGGGGTATGGCGGATAGGTTTGCGGAAGCGTTTGGGGAGAGTTTGCTAAGGGAGGATGACCCGCTCGAGGAAGAAGATGACGGTAATGATGATGATGATGATGATGATGACGATGACGAAGAGAATGAGAGTGGGAATGGGGAACTAGGTGACAAGATTAGAGAGTTGGAGATGGCCATGGAGACGGCGAGGTCACCGCAGTTGAAAGAGGGCCTGGCAAGAGCGGTGGCTGGGCTAAAGGAGCAGATGAGGAATAACGGAGAGGAAGATTGAGTTTGGGACGGACAGGACAACCAGAAGTCGGTTGCACTATGCTACCTACGTATCCTCACAACACATTTCTCTCACCCTCGCCATTTCCCTCGGCCCTCTCCGAAATAGAGAGGCGCAAGGCAAACAAAAAAGGCAAGCAATTTATTACGTAGCTGCCGGTTGCCGAAAGCCGCTTCAGGTATCCGAGCCCCAATCGTTTCATGCGCAGCTTTCTTCCAATCAGACCTGACAAACAACCGCGGTCCCCATGCGGCAGGCCTCACTTGGGAACCAATCAGGCACGCCTTCGAATTTGCTATAGATACCTAACCAATTCTGAGATTTCTCCAACAAAGCTTTGCTTCACTTCAAAAACTCTCCAGTCTTGATTGTCCGAACCCAACCAAACTCCTGCACCTTGTACGGTTGGACTAAACCAAAGTCATGTCTCACGACAATTGCGGACAGCCGAGCGACCGTTATCACTTTTCCGACTATAGCGACACAATCCTAACCCTCAAGAATCCCAACCAACGGTTTGCACCATGGAATAAGAGTCACGCTGATTTCCCCCCACCTCAACTTGGCGAGAATGTCGACATGGAAACTGCGGATATCGTTGAGGACGCTGCTGAATTGACGGATGACAACGACGGCGACGACGAATACAACCCCTCAGTTCTCTTCCACGTCGATTCCCAATGTTTGATCCGATCATCGCGGGTTTTCAAGGCCACCCTTACCGGCCCGTGGACGGAAAGCTCGCTGGAACCTACTACTATTCAGGGCCACAAGTATAATCTCACCGCCCATGGGTTTGATCCCGAGGCCTTGACAATCGTCTTTGACGTCCTCCATTATTGCACTTCTAGAGTGCCTGCCTCTATCTCACTCGAAATTCTGTGCAAAATCGCCGTCATTGTCGATTACTACGCATTGCATGAAGCCGTGCACTTCTTCGCTCGTTCGTGGTTGACAGCACCGCTAGATGACAAGCCCCCGACGAAATATGGGCGGGATGCAATCATGTGGCTGTGTATTGTGTCGGTTTGGAGGCTCGAGACAGGTATCCAACTTTCCACGGCTGTCATTGTGAGGGAATGCAACGAGGAGATTCGCACTCTGGGTTTGCCTATTTCAGACACGGCGGTTGGTGAGTTATGTGTCCAAGCAGCTTTTTTTTTTTTTTGGTTTTTCAACGGAGGCTTGCGCAGCTAGATAGAAAGCAACGGCTAATAACAGCTTCAGATGCGGCGAATTTACGCAGGAAGAAAATCATTATCAAGCTCTTCCAGGTCCTAGAAACGACAATGCGCGACCTACTCGAAAACCACGCGGGCTGCTCATTCGACTGCCGGTCTCTGCTCCTCGGGGCACTCAACAAACATCTTCACGATCAAGGTCTGCTCAGACGTGTTCTTGGTCTGGATCCTAACACCTGGCCCTTTGAGGGTCTTAGTGCCAGCGACCTAGTCAAGAAGATCGACCAGATTCCTTCGACCCCACAATGCGAAGGCATATTGAGGTGCACACTAGGTGGGTTACTAAAGCCAAAATTGAGCGCTGCCGTGAGCGAGAGTGGTCTGCTAGGGATTCAGTTGGATACAGATGCGGCAAATCAAATAGGAGGAGGAATAGTTGAAAAGAAAAAGAAAAAGAAAAAGACCGGCCTGTGGTGACCTTTTATACCTACCTTACCTTACCTTACCTAGATACCTAGGTAGCTACCTACCTACCTACCTACCTACCTAGTCACAGCATATCCACGACCTCTGCATGTGGCGGCGGGTTTTACAGGGTTGAATTAGCCCAGGCAAGATTTGGCTTTGGATTTGTTGATCTGAAAAAACTACCGTATTTGTGAATCCCTCAACTGGGACAGGGGCTTTGTCTGCAAACATTGAACGCTCGGATAGTTTTACAGCTTAGAGCGGCCCGCGCCGCCCCCAATACATCCAGAGAACCTCAGCACAAGGTATATATCCGTATTTTCCCGGGAAACACTACATAGCTCCCCACACTTTTTTATCACCACCATCATTGCTCCGACATCCCATACATTTCAGACGCAGCCACTGACATCAAGAAGGGGGAGAGAGAATTTTAAAACCACCAAAATGCCTAAACAACAAACCCGCGAGGAACATGAGATCGCCGCCGCCGCCGCAAAAGCCGCTGCTGCCAAAGCCAACGCGGCTATTTACCTGCCCACCATCCCCTCTGAGATTCTCGAGCCGGCGCGTCGTCTTTTGGAGCAATATAGCGGTATCGCCCCGGACGATGTTGAGGCGCATATTTACGCCATTGTATGACGCCAGCACTCAATCCCTACGCCATCAAATGCTATTCTATCCCGTCCTATCCTCTCCCCGTCTCTTCCTCTCTCAAATCCGACGACATAGCTAACTGACTTCTTTTAATAATATAGAGAGAAAAAGCCTGGGCTGTCTTTCCCTACGGCTTCGTCGCATCCTTCCACTTTCTACACCTCCCACCCACTTTTTCCGACTCCAATCCACTTTTCCGAGAAATCACCACCCGACATATACGTGCACCGGGTTCAACCGAGAAATTTCTGGATCTAGCCTGTGGAATGGGCCAAGTTCTTCGACATTTAATATATACCGAGTCAGTTGACAGTGAGAGACTCTATGGAGTGGATATACAAGCGGGGTTTATAGATTTAGGTTATGAGCTTTTTAAAGATGGAGAAAAGTTTAAAGGGGGGATTCTACAGGGGGATATTTTAGCTGATGATGAGCAGGTTCCGGAAGGAGGAGGAG
>Ga0247765_1000253_pt1 | contig 43307 bp, 31 predicted proteins | sample UWRJL106311C6_FD_179949 | JGI IMG/M metagenome (GOLD analysis project Ga0247765, IMG submission 179949) | Plant litter microbial communities from Arlington Agricultural Research Station in Wisconsin, United States - UWRJ-L106-311C-6 | ecosystem: Environmental > Terrestrial > Plant litter >... | reverse complement strand
TTTTTTTTTTTTTTTTTTTTTTTTTTAAATAAAAGAACGAGCGCGTGATTGCGTCCAAATGTGTACATGTGGCGGACCGAACTTGTATCCGCCATCGCTGTCCTCTCCATCATCGGGCGTCCGACTTACATACAATGGCCGAATGTCTCTCTATCTACATGTCCTTATCAGACCTAGTTTTCCTTGTGATACTTGAGCCCGTTTCCGCTTCTCTGATAACTTTGAAGGAAAACGACCTAATCTTTCTGTTTAGGAGCTACGAGAAAGACTTATGCAGGTCATGGGTCTTTTGAAGAATGATTGGAAGACAGCAACCCCGGTTCGTCAGCTGCGATCCCAGTGTGTCGCCTATCAGTTCATGCCATTTTCTTCAGAATCCGGGCCGTTGTGCGAGATTCCAGAGATGAAGAGCTCTCAATATCCCATTGGTGGACATATTACCTAGGAATGATGCAATCCCGCGTTGCCGAGAGTTACGGCATCTAATAAGAGTCGCCACCCGGAGCATGCTGATTGCCGGTAACCGCTAATAGTGGCACATGTGGAGAGAGATAGAGAGAGTTTTCGCATCGCGTGTGCACAAAAGCCTGAGGACAACAACACAAACTTTGGAACAGAACTGCTTCACCGACGGCTTTGGCAACCTCGCCTACTCAGCGCCCTTATCATGGGACTCTGGCCCATATCTATCGTTAGTGATTCGCACGATGGAGAGCGATTGGCCAGGTAGGTAGGCAGGTAGCTGAGGACAGATCTCACAAAAAAAAAAAAAAAAAAAAAAAACATCCTAGTCCGATATCCTATATTTATTAATTATTACCTCCTGGGTTGACCCTGAAGATAACGAGAGGACTAAGAGTATATAATTGCCGCGCAGCTATCTTGAGGCTTTCTAGAGCTACAGCCTCTAACTCTTGCTACACCCGCTCCTTCCCCTTCTACCCCTTTTCAGATAATGTCAAGCCAACGCACGTCAACCCCCTTCGCCCGAAGAACCTCAACCTCAACGTCGACCAAGACTGGTTTGCCAAGGCCCCATTCCTTCCTGTATGGTCCAAGGTCAATCCCTAGACTGCTAAGCCTGGGATCCTCCCACTGTCTAGCGTCGGTGTTAATATCGATGAAGGTCAAATCTGTATAGCTAGAATTATCTTCGGCATCTCTTGTCTCTACTGCGGCATAATACCTTTCGGGTAGTTTTCCCAGTAGCGCTTCACCGTGCATGAAACCGGAGAGGTAGCATTGTCCGACAATGACGTAGCTCGGACTCTCGGTAGGTTCGCCAGTAGCTGGCCTCAGAACAAGCGGCCGCTGGCAGCCTAGCACCACACAGACTATATCCCCAGGCTGTGTAGCCCTGGGGCCCATTCCCACGTATCCTTTGAACGTCATCATGGGTATGTACCAACCACCCAAGTAGATTCTCAAATAAATGTCATCCTGGGACCGGGTATACGAGCCCCCTTGCCAGATATTACTGATTGCTTCTTTGTATTTGTCGAAAGTTCCGTTCGAGAGGTCGAGAAATGGCCCGTAGGCTTCCATAGTATTCCCCCACACGAAGGCTCGAGTGTAGGCCTCGAACAAGCTTCCGCCTCCAGCTATATAGGGTGTTGTTGCGGCATCATGTAGGATTGCGTGACGGATGGTGTTTTCGATTTTTTGGTCCCAAGGCAGGCCGAGTTTGATAGATGTCGTACTCTCGATGGTGTCGAGCACTACTGCAGCAAGTGACAGAACGTCATCCTGCAGAGCTACATGTGAACCAACCTGACCGCTTGCGCGAAAACAGTACACGCTCTCATTGTAAAAACTACCCCCTTGGGCGTTGTTCGACCAGTCTGGAACCCAGCTTGGGTTGGTACGGGGTTCCTGTAGTTCGCATTGTGCCAGAATGGTTGAGTCCTTCAGGCCACGAAGATAGCAGACAACGGTATCTCTGTACACGCTCATCTTTGGGAGAGAATAATCGCTCGAGATGCCAAGTTGTTGTTCTTCAGCTGGCAACATATTCAACACGGCGAAGATCCTATCCCTGTCGTCCTCACACTTTGTCCCATATAAATCGTATCGAAGAGTCTTCAAGGAAGGACGTTCGCTGGCTGACATGGAGTAGATGACCCAAAGTCCTGAATCGGATGTATCCCAATAACGTCTCTCTTCTTGATCCCAGTTTAATGAACAAAGGCATCTGATCCAGTGTAGGAGCATCCTCGACCGAACGCGGTTTCTACCACAGACCAGAATGCCTGACTCGAGTCTGAAAAATGCTTCTTGGCGAATCCATAGGCGCTCAAACCATGATCGATTTGTAAGTGCCCGCAATGCATTGAGCTCTCTGGCACCATGATGAACCGGCTTGGACGGACTGAGCCATTTCGCTTCCTCCCAAGATTTGCCACCAACTGGCTTACACGTATCGGTAGTTGGATCGTATGAAGTCTTTTCACCTAGGTTGTGAATAAGCTCAAGGGCGTAGCTGCTGTCATCCCCCTCTGGCCCAAGCCAAAAAACCACCATAGGGGCGAGACAGAAGATATCTTTCATCAAGGCAACCTGCCTGCTCCGCTCGGTTGTGTTGGACTGATCAATGCATATAGCATCAATCCAAAACATTGCGTCTTCGTCGTTGTATCGAAGATGGCGCAAGGCTATGGCGAGGTTCTGCGTTACCGGCAGCATCCTCTCCCCAATCCAAACGAAGGCTGGGTTGTCTCGCGGGCCCCAGACGTACGAGAGTGCCTCGAAGTAGGGTTTCTCGGAGCCTTGATCTTCGAGTTCGTCGATGGTCGCATTTTCTAGCTCGACGCGGATGTCATCATCGAAGTTGCCACGGCGCAGACGCAAGAGGCGAATGGGGCGCTGAGGCTTGGGTGTCTGTGGTGCCGCTGTTTCCGAGCTCACGCCAGGTGTGCTGTAAAGCGGCGTATATTGATAGTGTGGTGCATCGCACATTTTGGAGCAGCGCAGAGAGAACAAGGTTATTGGGAGTTTTTGGTTCGTTTGGTGGTTTTCTAGATAGCAGGGGTAGCGAAAGAGGTGGAGAGAAGCGACTTTGCGGGGTGAGGTGTTTTTGGGAGAAACATTTTTGCCCAACTGGGCCCAAAGCCTTACCGTCGCCCCCATGTTAGTGAATTGCTGTGACGCTAGGCAGCTTAGTTAACTAGCACGTGACGAGACTATGCTACCCAATGGATATCCTCGGCTTTTTGAGGCGCAACTTGGGGCTGCGGAGGGGTAACATCACCACCCGACCAAAGCATTTGAGAAAATTACAAGTTGTCGGCAAAGATAATATGTGCCTGTAGTGGAGAGGGAATCATCAAAGGCACTGTTGTTAGGGAGCCACTGCTTCTGCCAAAAGAGTGACATCAATGTTGTCATTGCCATGTGCTGAAAGAGCCGCCACGGAGGCTCAATTCCTCGAGCTGTTGACCTCGGTCCCTGGGCTGGGCTATGTTGATGATGGGATGAGAAGGTGGAGGACGATTGCAGACAGGTCAATGTCCAGCCTGGCACGGACTGGCCTTTTTAATTGGCATTTGCTAGTCGCGCATCCCCCCAAATAAAAATAATTATTACCAAGTATCCAGACAACACCTTAGTCTAACCTTGGTACCGTTGGAAAGCCTGAATTTTGTAGAATCTAATGATACCATTCTCGTAACTGTCGGTATACTAGTATCAGAGAAAAACCTACTATTAAAGATCGAATAAATAATTATATAAAAAACTAACGAAAAATGTTAGCTAGATAAGGGTTTGGATTCTTAATTGCATTTATTCTCTTCTATCCCGTTATAGAAAAATATCATCTTGCAATTTTTGAGCTTAAAATCTAACTTTTTACTTTGCAAATTTTTGATTTTAATAGCAACGTAGTGGTTGAGAAAAAATGTTAAAAAATAGAAGAAAAAATTAGCTATTTAATGGTATTGCTTTTATGCAAATAGCTGGAGAAATGCTTGTACAATCTTAGATTTTTCAATGTGGGTAGGTGCACGAATAGCAAAAATGGGGGTACGCGACTAGCAAATGCCTTTTAATTCTGCAAAATACGTTTTGTCGAGCTAGCGCTCAGCGTGTCTGGACTTTTTATCGATAAGCGAGTGGGTGCACGGGTCTGCAAAATGCGTTTTGCAGAGTTAACGCTCCGACTTCGGGCAGTTATCACATGTCAGGTCGCCTTGCGCATATCCGCGAGACACTTTTCAGCTCTGCACATCTCAGTGGTAGATCCTTACCACCACGTCGCTGATCCGGCCAACCTGGTCATTGTTGCGGCAGGCGACACCAAGTTACTCTCCGCCACTCGAGGCCCTGTGGGATTCTTGGGAGGGCGGCGGAGGCGGCGCCTTCAGTCACGACAGAGCGTATGGGGATTCCCAGTCGAACCTGGCGTCATGTCCATCCCCGCCAAGCCCGGGCCAAGGTTGCCTCCATTTTGCGAGATAGTCCAGACATGTATCTCAGCCAGCTTAGACTCTTTGATGGTGCTGATGTACCCCCTCTACCCCCCTGTATGTCACGGAGAGGGCATCTGGATGGGCCAAGGCCCGATGAAGTGGCCCAATGGTGCAAATTCCCAAGATGAAGAAAAAGAAGAGGAAGTCCTGCGGGGCATCCTGAGCCCCCGTGGTGCGGACCTGACCAATCAACACGCGATCAAGGTCCAGCGCTGGTGTCACCGTCTCTCGGCCCTTGCGTGTGGACTGCAGTGCATTTGAACCTGCCCGCTCGAGGCGAACAACTACGGGGCTGACTATCTCGCACTCGAGTGTGGGGGAGACTTCGCTGCACCTGGCCCTGGAAGCTGATGAACTGGCCTGGTAAGACGCTTCGGAAAGCGCCGTGGACAGTCTTTGGCTTGCTCGCTCCCGAAATGGTAGGTATTCTACCTTTGTGTTCACCGCCATGAAAGATTCTAAGCACTGTCCCAGGTCGCATTATCCGCGTATCAACAATGGGAGGATGCGAGCGAGCTCACTACAAAGATGAAGGCGACTCTTGTAGTCAGGGCGCTGAAGCAGGAGGAACACCGTGGAAAAACGAGTGGACCATACACACAGTTACTTTGCCGTTATGAGCGGCTTTGAGATAGTCTTGGACGACGCAAACATGGCGTTTTCCCCCGAAAGGTTCAGCCACTTGTGCAAACTCATCCCCATCGCGAGCTCTCTCTCGGCGTCGCTTGGGAAGGAGCGAAGTATCGGCACCTGCACCTGCCACTTAACAATAATGGAGACGGAACTCAGAACTGCGACGAGGCCATCTCCAAACTCCGCCTTCAGCCCCAAAAGAGTTTTAGTTCTCCCTAGGATCAATAGTCTTGCCCATACAGGTAATAGCATTGTTGTTCTTAAGCAGCAAGAGCGAGACTCGAAGCTAGAGCTAAACGATATTATAACAGAACCCATCTCGACAGCGGCTCAGTCTTCGATCACCTCAATACCGTCTAGTACAACCCCAGCATTTTCTGCTTTCTGCCCATACACACCAAAGCTGATCTTGTTCACATCTCCTTTATAGAGGTTGAGCTTGACCGGTACGATGTCATGGTAGCCCGCTCGAGTGTTGAGGGATGAGATATTGTACACGAGTTCATCGTTTACGGATACGTAAGCTTCGCCAAGATTACTGTTCGCGATGCGGTAGTGGAACTGCACCCACTGTTCGCCGCCAAGGCCCCGGACATTATGGAAAGTTGCCGTGGAATCGCTTGAGACTACACACCATGCCTGTGTTAGTATTTGATATCGACAGAACGAACTCACAAAAGGGCAACAAATCATGATCTAGCTCATCAAGCTTTCGGGAGGATCAAACAAACTTACAGTTTTGCACTGCACGCTTGCTCGCGCAATGTCCGCAGTCAGCGACCGTGGCCCGGCCCTCGGTGACTGCATGCTCTGCCTCATATCTTCTCTTTTTCTCTGGAACTGATACTACTCCTGTCTTGACATCGATCTTCCATTGGGCGTGATAGTCCAGCGTAAGCGTTTTATTGTCAGAGTCAACCTGGATAGGGAGCCAGATGTAGTTGCTTCCTGCGCCACCATCCTTGACCCAGCTGTCACCCATGTAGATGTACGTGGTTTTCTGGCTGCCCTTGATTGTCAGCTCAAAGGTATTTTGACTGTTGTACGTGTTGGTGTTGGGGGGTGCAATGTCGGCAGGCCCGCTCCAAGTACCGCCCTCCAGCTTGTCAGTCCAGAAGACCTTGTTGGGGTTGTTGCGATATCCGGTCTTGCCAGAAACGACCATGTAGTAGGTGTTGCCAACCTTGAGGATGCCAGGCGCTTCCAACGCACCCTTGCTTAAGCGGTTGACCTGCGCGCCGATAGTCCCGTCGTCGTTAATTCGGTTGACCTGGATTGTGTTGTGGTCTGCCGAAGTCAAGAGGTACCACTTATCGGTCCCGGGCTCATTGAACATGCCAGTGTCAGAGTACGTGTAACCATTAGGCGGCAGAGACGTGGCTTTGCCCGTCACCTTGTAGCCTGAGGTGAGTGAGTTCGATTTAAGCCCCTGCACGAGGCGATCATTGTTCTGGCCATACATCTATGCGCAGTACGAGTTAGTTGATAGAGCGCCCAAGAGAGATTGACTCACCCAGTACTGCCCATTTGGTTTCGCGAATTTTGGTCGCCAAAAGTATCGAATTGCGTAGTCAGGTTTAACGAGTTCCCAGTCGAGCATGTCCGTCGATTGGTAGATGTACGGAGTCACGCCTATATAGTTCATTAGCAAACACTCACAACTTTGCGGTAAGCAACCTAACCGTCGCTGACACCCTGGCCAACCCAGTAAAACTTGTCGCCCTCTTGATAAACCATGCCACCATGGGCATCAATCTTAGCACCCGATCTCGCCTTCCATTCTGCACCTGGCACAATCCAGGACGTGGCTGCGTGCGTCGTAGCAAAGACGCTGCTAAGCGTAAGTAGGATCCGAATGGTATGCATGATTTCCACACAAAATGGATGTCGTTGCAAGCAAGTTTGGCAACTGATCTAGAAAAAGGCCTGAAAGAACTTTCTTAATTCCTATATTATATTATATTATCCCCCCCCCAAAAAAAAAACACTCGCCATGCTTTGCCGGGATATATACCGTTTAAATATACACCAAGTCTCCCACTCTACCGCTCTAGCCGAAGTTTGGATATCTCTCCGCGAGCCCCTCCCAAGCTACATCCCCACCAACATTAAATGAATGCGGGGAGCATAGTCTCCTTCACATGGCTTTTTGGTTTCCCAGCTTGAAATTGTAAGTGTAATGCGAAACTTGTTTCGGAGGTGTTTGTCAAGCATTTGATGTCATGGCACGTTCGACTCGCCGCCGGATTAGATTAACCGCAGCCGAGCAATTAGGCTTCCAACCATGTATATATTAATTTCTTCAAATGGGGGACGTTTCCTGGTATTTGGAGGCACACATTTTTCTAGTTCTTTAAAAACTCCATGTCTTCAAGGTGGCGTAACTATCTGGTGAGATACTACATCGAAGAGTAGGCCGGCCTATCCAGTCCGAGTACAAGCCCGGCTGTCTGAAGACGGACAGAGTATGACTTGTCGCTCTCTATTACGGTAGCTGGGATCAGCGGCCATGGGCTGGCTGAGCTCGTAGCAGGGCAGTTGAGGCAGAGTTGAGTATCTCTGATACTGAAAACAGCTCTGGAGAGTCTATCGGATCTCCAGTTCCCGGAGCTCCCCGTTGCGGCTTACTGCTCCCGGACTTGGCGGTCTGCCTGCGTTTGCCGGCTAGCTTCCAGTTCCCTGCAGGTCTGAGTTGCGGACTCAAAAATGCAATCGTAGGTGCTCAAAACTCTGGATCATCTTTCCTGCGACCCGCCTGGCCGGGGCTAGCTAGGTCGAAGCTGTCTAGAATTGATACCTGAGTCGAACATGGTGTTGGGAAGAGCGGTCATTCTTGGACAGAGAGGCATTACTCCAAGTCTGTGGTATACTAGCCTGAAAGAAAGTGTTTGCCGCCGACTACTAGGAGAATTTGACGGGGAGCTATTTAAGCCGGGAGCAGATAATGCGCGAGTGGCCGGCGTTGAAGCTTGTCATTTGGGGGTAGAACAGCTCATCCTTGGCAGACTGACCATTGGTCCTTCTAGACGATGCGAAGTCGCTGGGGGAAGCCAAGGGCGGGATTAAGTTTGCGTCTGATGACTCCACGTCGCAAACGCTCCAGAAGCCGCAACCCCCGTCCCAAGTTGGGGCTAAACTTGCTCCTTACCAGTGCCAAGAACCCCGAGTCAAGGGCACTTAAGTGTAAAAACTCGCCCCATATCGCGTCAAGGCGTTTGGGGCCACGTGGAAGTAGAGACCCAGCGACGAAATGACGCTAGAAGGAAAGGGAAGCACCGCCCCGCGTTCAGCAGCGCCGCCGCTAGAAGGAAATAGTCTCGGTTCAATATTTCAATCTATAAAGGGTAAGTCGTGAGTCAAGACGACATATCACCCCCCTCCCCCTTCCTTCCCCTTCCCCTCCCTCCTCGTGCTCCAGACCTGAGGAGCGTGCGCAAACTCTCTGGTGGCCTGCGTTCCTGGTAGTCGCTAGAACGGTTGCTCAGGTTTCTGAATTTCCAAGCATCTTGCACGACTAACAGCATCTTGAGATCTATTGCATCCTCTTTCTTCCCTACAACATAGTAGCCCCTCACTAGGACTTTCACACTATGCCACCACTGTATAGATGCATCCATCCCAAGGGGAATGAACAGAAAGCATCATATTTTAGTTTTCCGGGATGTCACAAGCCCTCCAAGAAGAAGCACTAGCTGTGGCATTCCGCTCACTCGCAATGCAATGCTATGAAAACGCTGATAGCTTAGGTACTTTCTGGTCAAAGCACTGCGCCAGCATGTTCGGCGTCCCACGTAACAGCACTATTAAATTAAAATACCCATGGTGCCTGTCTGACTTATCCATAGGAAATATGCCATTGCCTTGATGTTCACCCATAACTCAATACGATGGGCAGCTCCGTCCGTTGTCGGGGGGATCATAACTCGCCCTGCTAGCATAACTGAGTGCTAGGGACTGCGGCAAATGGGCTGTCTCCGAGAGTCCGCATGAAAAGACCAATTCGAGTTTCGACGGCGTCAGACCTAACAGTTCGAGATCTATCTATCTCTGAAAGCGCTGCAGGAATGTTGAGAGGCTTTGTCGCACTGGGCTGAGAGAGGTGGGCAGCAGACGGCATAGCTCGTGCAGAGAGATGTTAAAAATTCTCATCACCTCGACTTGGTGAACCTCCTCCTCCGAGGCGGTAGAGGTTGCCGAGACTCTCCGCAAAAACAGCCATGATCTTTCCGTAGCTATCAATGGCGGACTTAATCATCTCCATCTTTCCATCCCTCATCTATGGGCTGCTGCCAAAAGTTATATTGGGGGTGAAGCTGGTAGGTTGGGCACAGCGTATCGATAGGTACCAATGGCCTTAATATTAACTCTAATTTTGTATTCGATCCGATCGAAGCCAGAACCTTCTATACTACAGACAGCCTCTTAGCTGAAAGTGCGGCTTTTCGCCCGGTATTGGCCCAATGCACCCCAAGCAGTCCAAAAGCGGAGCACTCTAAGCGAGCACAGAGTTTAGGTACCGAGCGGCTTGCTTGGAGACGGGCAACGGGGCTCTGCAACAACGCCGCGAAAAGCCTTAGAACTCACACATGTTCTAGCCCAGTAATATCCGTCTCCCTCCCTTGAGTAGGAATTGTGCAAATAAGGTGAAATAAGGTGAACTATGGGTGGAAAGCCCTATAACTGGTGGAATGGGTTTTTGCATCCAGAAAACGGCCCCGCTTTGCGATCACTTGCTTCGGTCATCCACTTACCGTGGTATGTTGTTTCGGATTCTAAACCTGGAGGCGAAGGCCTAATTTAATGGTGCCAAGGACGGGCCCCGCGGCTGGACCTTGTGGTCGGATGCCTAACATGAACGAGTGCCATTGGGCGCACTGACGCCCTGAGCCGCTATGAATGGTTCACCCGCATTAATGAGCCAAGGGAAAGTCACGTAGGGTAATATTAATATAGGTCCCGGAGCCTTTTGGGCTGAACTCCGCCCAACACCGATTGAGAGATACTCTTAGTTTGAAGCGGATTGGTGGATCTTCGCTGCTGGTGGCTATCACAACCTGGCCGGATTCCGGGCTCGGTGTTGCACTGCACCGAACAACAGCAAACAGTCCCTGAATGCCATCGAGGACTCCGAGAACTTACGGGCCTCTCTGAGCCGCGGAGCAAAGTCGTGTTCCGCTTTGCAGGCCATAGAAACTCTTTTGACAAACTTGACTGGATCGATACCAGCCATTTGTTTTATGTGTGTCATGCTCTTCACCCACCATGGTCCCAATGCAAAGTGGTTGAATGGAATCACTTTGATGCTTTCGGGGCTCTTACACATTTGCCTGACCTGCAGGCTGAAGCGCCTTGGGTGACAGCCGTTTTTCGGACTCGAAGCTCCGGATCTTCTTGCTTCATATCATTATCTAGAAGTTCACACATATCCACTAGTGTGACTTCCGGAAGTGACTAATGGAGGGACTCTCTCTTCCCAGGCATAGATGTTGCTAGTGTGTGTAATGGACAGAAATAATGTCTGTTGAAGTTACCACACCTTAACCAGGATGGTTACCTGGAGCTAAAAAGCCTCAATCGAGAATATTGAAGTAAACTAATGACCCATCATTTCAACGCTCTTCAGATAATCGCTCGTTCCACCGCTGGGATCAGCATCCCCTGGTTGGCACGTAGCTCCAAGGTCGCCCCTTCCGCGAGGTCCATCAATCCGCTGCCAGTTCTTCTTATCCTTAGCCTGCATCAAGTTCTTCATGGCATCATCCAGCCACCCGTTGATGAAATCGCCATGGAAGCAATACCCCTCGCCAACCTTTCCACACGCAAGCTTAAGCGGCGCCGTCCCCTTCCACCCCTGCGGGATGATCTTTCGTAGGTTGTACCTCACAGAGAAGCGCAACGCAGGAATACGCTTCATGCCGCCAGGGCAGCGGTTTCCATGTGCCTTACTGTAAGCGTAGCTCTTGATATCTACCGGATCAACGCAGTCGGGGAAGCGTAGGATGACCTGCATATTGCCGCTGCAGCTGGTACGCGGGAACAGGGCCCTGTCGCGGTTCTGGCGGTCCTCGGGGCCGCCGTCGCACCACCAGGTGATGCCCGTGAGATCCTCGTCAATGTCGCGCTGGCTGGAGGCGCTGGCATTACCGGCAATGGCGAGGAAGTTTGGGGGGTACGGTATCTCGGCGTATTCGGTATGATAATAGGTTGAGAACCGGAAAGGAGGGACCTCAACGAAGTCGGTTGGACCACGGACGTAATATAGCGTTGGGATCCCTCAAAGAAAACATATGTTAGCGCATGTATTCAAAAGTATTACAAGCATTTGGCTAAAGTGAGGAAACTCTGGACATGGAAACACTTGCAGTAAACGGACAGATCGTTGGCGTTGCCACTGGATGTGCATCCCTTTTGAAGGTCTGCACTGGTTGGAAGATCCTTGGTCACGGCATCCGAGCCAAAAAATGAGTGCATATGAGACTTGTAACGACCAGGGAGGACAATAGGGTCAATATTTTTAGTCATGATTTGTTTGTGGCGGATGTCGGTGTACCCTCTGGTGAGGCCCGCCAGGATAGCAATGGTGATGAGAAGGAGATGCATGATGATGGTGCCAAAAGGATTTTGGTTCTTGTCAATGGAAGAAACAGGCCAGGCAATAACCTTGAAAGTCAAGCATGCTGCGCAACTGCTTTATGCAGAAACCCTCAATGCGGCTCGGCTCGCTGGCTCATTCTGATGTGGCGTCCTCAGAGTCATCTTTGTGATATCCAGTTGAGGCAGGCAGGCATGAAAACAACTCCGCACTTCCCTCACCGTTAGGTAGGCCCGTCGCGGCAGAAAACTAGCCCCCGAAACTAAATTAGCTGCCTCCGGCTGGAGCAAGTGCTCGGAAATACTTGAGAGCACATGCCAACCAGATATCCCGATTGTGCTGAAGAGGTGGTCTCCGAGACCCAATATCTATAGATGTGGCATATATGGTTATACAAACGCATTCCACCAGTTATGAGACCTGATCAGCCATCGCATTTTATTTGTCAATCTTTAGTCAGGGCTGGCTCAAGGTATTGTTGAGCATGAGAAATGGGCCTGGTTGATCAGTAAAGGAGGTCGTGGAGGAAGCAGGACAAATCATGAATGACATGATTGGTGGAGCATTGTTGTTTTTTTGAAGTGGGTATTTTCCCGAAGGCACAGCCGGGCCCGCCTTGTAAGCCGAGCGGCGAACCCACGCAGGGAGTCTCGGATAAACTACCTCCCCGGATGATAAGTCTCCATCACTTAGGTGGTCTGCTGACCCAAACGTACTTACATTGATGAACGTGTCGCCCAATATCGTTGTTGTTGTGCATTTACTTTACAGTTGAGAGTCGATTCGAGCTCCCGGCACCAATTCCGAGCCATCGCAACCTATTGAGAAGGCGCTCTATCATGTTAGCAAAGGAGGGATCCTCCGTACGTCGGACATGCAAAAAACTCAATATAAGGCACATGATCTTCAGTCGGTCGTTTTCATAAGCCAGCAAGGTAAGATGCAATGGGCAAGGCTCCCATGAAAAATGACTCCATCTTCTTAACTGTCCCTTTGCGAGACTTGACGTCGATGTTATTCTTTATTCTTACGTTGTGGTGATCACTTTCCGTGACTAAAGAGGAAAGCGTCTCAGGTCAGGGCCTAGGTTCTGGGAGAAGTATTAAGTAGCTGATAGGTGCCTGCTCCTGATGCCCGTAGTATTTGGGTTTGGGAGCACAGGTGTGTGGTAATCTAAATTAAAGTCTATCTTTTGAATAGATTGTTGTCTTTCCAAGGAATACGAGCCACACCCCTCCACTTTCCGCTCCGTACCTGCGTCACCCCTCTAACACATGGTGTTATGATGACACTACGAATGTATTCAAGCCGCCGCTACGTCGTGTTCCAGCACAGTCACGTGTAAACATGGCTAAACCCGCCCTAAGCGCGTAAGAGTTAGTGAACGAGGTGGGCGTCTCGTAGTATGACTAGATTGGACTCAGAGCGCAAAAGACTTTCCCTGCATGTCTTTGTCGTCTTATATTATCTGGGATATACCTTACCGGAGCGGCTTCGGACGAACAGGTGGGAACGGCAGATGGCATCGGTAGACACTCCCTATCACCCACCCACAGCCAGCGTGTATATAGACATGCATGTTTAGCGCCTCAACGTCACAGCTAACGTTCAGCAGGCCAACCCCGTCTTCCTATCATCACCGAGACCTCTGAGAGTATACCAAACACCATGAAGTTTTCCCTACTATCCCTCATTGTTTATGGGCTTGCGGTGGACGCGCACGCTATTTTCCAGGTCAATGATCCCCCCTCTTCCTCTCTTGCAAATGATACAGGCCCTAACACTTAGTTGTAGAAGATCTCAGTCAACGGCAAGGATCAGGGGCAACTCACGGGATTCCGAGCCCCTAGGAACAACAACCCCGTTCAAAATGTGAACAGCCAAGACATGATTTGCGGCTCCTCTGGAACCAAGTCGCAAACCGTTGTGAAGGTCTCGGCTGGTGATAAGATTGGAACATACTGGGGGCATATCATCGGTGGCAAGCAGTATGCCAACGAGGATGGCACGATTGCTAGTTCACACAAAGGACCTGTCATGGCCTACATGGCAAAGGTGGATAATGCAGCATCCGCGGGGTTGAATGGGTTGAAATGGTACCGCCTTACCCCTTTCGGAAGTTAGAAAATTGAGCTGAAATTTAGAACTAGGTTCAAGATTTGGCAAGATACGTTCGACCCTGGCAGCAGGACTTGGGGAGTTGATAACCAGATCAAGAACCAAGGTTGGGTGTATTTTGACATGCCGACCTGCCTTGCTCGCGGCGATTACCTCCTGCGCGTGGAAACGTTGGCTCTTCACTCGGCCTACAAGACGGGTGAGGCACAGTTTTACCAATCTTGCGTCCAGATCAACCTCAACAGCTCCGGCTCCAAGGTTCCATCCGAGACCGTCAGCTTCCCCGGCGCTTACAGTAGGTTGCTAGTTCCTCCCCCCAAGAATGAAATAAAGACTGACCGTTTACTACAGAAGCCAGCGATTCCGGCATCGCAATAAACATCTACGGCGCCAACGGCAAGCCCGACAACAATGGCAAGCCGTACCAAGCACCTGGTCCCGCGCCGATCACGTGCTAGACAAGTTACGAGGTGGTATTTGAGTGTATTAGTTTGTTAGATTTGAGGGTGAGATATTTGAACCGATTCTCGTGACGTAGTTTGGGGGCGTTCTAAGCACCCCATGACGGGTGTTGTGTGGCTTGAGCAGATCCCTCGTTTTGTGTATATCGCATCAGTATATCAAGTCATATCTATCTTGCGCCTACCGTGAAAAACATTATAGGGGGTTTGATGGTTTTTGGAGTCGTGCTGGCACCGTGCAAATGTGAACTTAACCTGGGGGGAAAATCGATTTCTCATCTTTAATGTATGAAAATCCTGTAACCGTGCAAGTGGAAAGCGCCGTATTACTCGAGCGATGGTTTACACGAAGGCTGCGTCCCCAGCATAGGTATCAGCATCCGCTGCACTAAATCAACCTCAACCTCTCATCTCGCACCACCTACACCACGGCTATCTTCGTTATCAATTCTACCATGTTCTCCAACTCGATGGCCTCACCTGAGGACTGGAGACGGCGGACTTTAATGATATCTGTAGATCCAATCATTATTCTACAGGGGACGGAGCAGGGCGATAGCAGTCATGTCGCCTTTCAAGAAGGCGCTAGGTAGTGTGATCGACATCAGGCATCTATCCCCGCTCGGGCTTTCTTCTTCTGGTTATGTCCTTCAAAGAGTTGAGACCACAAAGTAATAACAGCATCCGCATTACAGCAAACCACTTGTGACACCACAAGGCTGCCGTCGGCCATTGATCTCACTTCGACTCGGGTTAGATTTTGAGTCCCTAGATACCTACATACCTTGCTAAGGTACATGTAACGTAACAACCGGGGACTGGACTTTGACAGTGTAACGGGGCTGGGCCTAGCTGGAAGCTGCCTAACAGATATGTAGACGCCGACGATGGACATGTTGGCCCGGCCGTATACCATGTCGCTCGCCGACCAAAGACATAGGGATACAATCGTATTCTACTTGACAGTAGGGCGCCACGTTTTGACAGATCATGCCATTATGCACGCTTTGATCGGGACAGACAGTCCCAGCCTATTTTATGTAGTGAATTGTCGCGAAAGACATGAGAAGAGGAGTGCCAAAGTAGGAAACTGTTTTGCACATCGCCTTCATGTTGTGGAGATGTACAGGGACTAAGCAATCTTGGGACCCCCATCGAGCCGAACCAGTCCCATCCCCCTTGGTATTAGAAGCGACAAGCAGTCCGTATCCTTTGGGCCGTAGTGTATTGGAAACATCTTGGTCATGAATCGCGGATTAATGGAGTAGGATATTGGGATTTGTTCCATGTCGAGTGCACGTCTTGACTGGAGCTGGTAAGTATCTGTCATTTCATTTTAAAAAATTCCCCAAACTTTCATGTTACGACAGGACGTACCTATCTACGAGCGAAACTAAAAAACTAACTCGACCCCGTCGAATGTAAACTGCAATTCCTCGAGAAAAAAAAACGGATAGGAAAGTTTCTTATTCCTCCTTAACATCGGCCATGGCCGCGACAATGTCATTTTGAATCGCGCGCCATTGCGCGAGACAGGCAGTGCGCTCGGCATCCCACTTAATGATATTCCGTTGCGCTTCCAGAATGTTTTCCTCGAAACCTCCTACCTTGTCAGCGCAGGCATGGAGCTTATCCACAAGCTCCCGGAGCAGTACTTCTTGTGCCGCTTCATGTTGGTGGACCCTTTTTTGGTGTATAGGCGGCGCTGCTACGATGGAGATGCTGCTACTACTGCTCTTGGGGGGCGCTGGTGTTTTCTCGAACCAAGACTCCACATCGCTTGACACGTAGGGCGGACGGTAATGGTGGACGGTTGCTGGACTGTGGTGTTGCGGGCGCTGAGGGGGCTGAGACGTGGGGTATTGCCAATGTCGCGTGTCGGGCGCCCCTTGGTGGACAGGTGATGATGATGCTGCTGCCACAGGCTGACCATCGGTCCACATGGCTTGACGGCAGCGGTCCACATACTTTGGGCCGTTGTCGAATCTCGATCGGTACCGATCTAAAACAGCTTTCTGGTCTTCTGACAGCATTCCTACGTCTTCGGGGAGCTCCGTCCCGAAGAGGCTGGAAGGCACCGTGGATGGAGGCGAGGTAAGGTAGCCCTGAGGAGAGAAGCCACCGGGGAGGAGGAAAGAAGGGCTGGGCTGGGCTGCCATGGTGTGTGTGTGTATATGTGTGCTTTTGGTTGGTTGGTGCCTAGGCGAAATGGAAAACAAATGAGGGAGCGTGGCAAAGGAAAGGCGGGATTATATGCAATTGTCGCAACAAAGGAAAATGGAAAAAGTGACATGTGCATATGCGGTCGTGCTGCCATGTGATGGCAGAGCTTTGACGTTGCCTCAGAGTGAGACAGCCCCAACAAATACATGTCCTCACCCGTCCAGGGATAAGTGGTACTTTGCATCTTTGCATTGGCCACCAAGCTCTAGGGCAGGTGCGCCGTGGAATCCAGGGCGAAGCCAGGGCACGCCCCTTTTCCGGGCGACGATTTCCTCCAGCTCCTTGATGGTGATTTCGCGCCCATTTATGCTATATGTAAGGGTCTCTCTCTCGAGCTCTTCCCTATGCCTCGACGGGATCCGGAACGGCCTGCGCACATATTGTACTTGCACATGAAGCGCCCGACAACTCACATGCTTCGCTCTATCTCCTTCCTCTTTCTTCCAGTGGTGGATGCAAGACGTTTGGAGGAGCTGTCGGCTGTTCTACGGGGAGTACAGCAAAGGGGGGGGAGGGGCGTACTTGCCTGTGAGAGAGATGGAAAACTCCAAAGCCGCCGTGTACCCAGTGCCCGCATGTGCCGAGCCCGCAAATGGCCCCTACTGTCTTGTCGCTCAGGTACTTAGCTAAGTCTCCGGAAGGCCTCCCGTACGTGCACGTTTGAGACGTGGATCTCAACAAAGGGAACATCGATGCTCAGAAGCGCGTCGCAAATCACAATGCTGGTGTGGGTGCACCCGTGCATGTAGGCGCCGGTTGAGAAAAACAAAGCTTGCCAATGCCCAAAATACCCATCCAGGCAACAACTACCATGGGCCTTCTAAACATGCCTTGATCTCGCCGAGGCCTTCCTCCGCAGCGCCATCAGTAAGAGCTACCTACCCAACCTATGCCTTTCCTAGGGATGAGTCCTACTCTGCCTCCTGCGGAAAGTACTACCTTATCGACGATGCAATACCAACCTGGTGTGTGGATCCTCTCGATAATACCATCAACTTTATCCATCTTTGTCCCCATGTGCTGTGTTTCCCATTGGCTTGATTCTCGGCGACGTGCCGGCCATAGGCTTTATACATATGCACCTCTACTCGGGCAGTTGTTCTCGGCGCGAGAGGGGCACGATGCATACCTCAATGAAACGCAGCAGCTACCCCCATGATGCGCGCCCAATGGGTGTCTTTTTGCTTGTGAGTGGGGCACGGATAGGAGGATGCGGAAGGTGGCAAGCTACACCGCAAGATGGAGAGAGCTTTGTAAACATGGCTGCGGGGGATGGCGGGAGGGACGGGAACGGTGCTATGGTTCACCGTGTCAGGAATGGGGGCGGTCGATATTTTGGTGGAAGGCGAGTGCTGGGAGTGGCATGTCGCAGCCGGTCTTTTCATTCCTAAGGAGGCCAGCGGGTTGGTGACTACGGCGAAACCACCACAGGATTGAGAGGCTGCAGGGGTGGAGAGGGCAAAGTTGGGAGGGAGGCTAGATAGGTAGATTTGGCTATCCGCCCAGCCGCGAATAAATACCCAGGGAGAGACGAATAGGCAGGTGTAGGAAAGGGTGGTGAGGGAAGGTACAAGTTAACTTGAAGTATATGTTAACTTGAAGTATATGTTAATTTGAAGTACATGTTAATTTAAAGTATAAGCTAACTTAAAAACATATGTTAACTTAAAATATATGTTAACTAAAAGTTAGATGGTATATATTAACGTACCAGCATTTTAACTCTCTTTTTAGGGCTAAGTTTACCATTTCCAATGTCGCAATCCTAAGCTGATTGATTGGTTGTTGGCGCACAATCAGCACATGTCTGTCTAGACACCTGGAACAGGCCCCATCGATGTCATTGCAGCTGTTTCATCAAGGCTCGCGCGCTGTTTCCTGTTTATAGTGTGTCCACAAATCGAACCTCACTTTATTTCAGTATATTTCAATGTGTGTACCACCTGCTTAGCCCTGCCCCCGGACCTCAATTTGGGCTTAATGATACAGAGCCAGATGATTAGACGTCGTGCCTTACAATGCTGGGAAGTGCACTGTGTTCTAGGCCGTCCAGAGCAACCCGTGCGTGTGATAATGTTGATGATCAGATATCATATCTAGCTATCACTTGGTGCTAGTTTTTGGTTGTCGACCCGATATCGCCCCAGCGAATGTTGGAAAACACAACGTGGGTGTTGGGGTTCTGAGATTGAATGTTGGCAGGTGTGCCTTGTCCTTTGGGACAAGGGCCGTTCTTCCCCTGGTCCATCCACTGCATCTGCTCTTTTGCATCGTTCCAGATGCTCATTGCCAGTACCATGCCACGGCCCAGAGCCTGGCCCATACCGGTCAAACCACCATAGGTGCCTTCGTTGCCACAGGTGGAGATTTTCCCACCTTCGGAAGTGCGGCCGTTCTGGATATACTTGCGCGTGATCTGGGTCAACTTGCCGCCGCTGCCTATGAACTGCGTGACCACGGTGACGGGCGATTTCGTATCGACAGTCATACCGAGACCCCACAAGTTACTTTGTCCATTGGCATAGGGGCTGAGCAAACAACCAGACTTGTCGCAGCTGTTGCCCTTGCATGGGTGAGGCGTCATGGTCGTTGCCCGGGAGTTTGCCTCTAGTATATCCATTTCGTTGCAGCAATAGCCCCTGGCGTACATTAGCACGGCTTTGTGTAAGAAATAAAATGAAAAATAAAATAAAATTAAAAGGTCCACGGAGGATACATACTGGCACTGTGCATCGCAGTAGCCGGTGCCGGAGGCGGCGTTACCCCTGCCGTCAGCGGCCATCTCCGACAAGTACAAAGCCCCGTTCTCGCCACAAGGGAGGGTCGAGTAATCCACGTCGACAGTAAACTCCTGGTTGAGGAGGCTCAGCATGGCATACTTGCCATTGCTGTCCAAGAGGTAGACCCGAGGGGATGCGGAATTGCCCTTGACGTAATGGTAGAGGGTCAAGGCGTTTCCAGACGTTGTCACACCCATGGCGGCGTAGTCGGCGATCGTTCTCGAGCCGGCTGCATTCTTAGCGTACTTGCTAGAGTCTTTGTCAAGCACGATCGATGTGTTCTGCTGGACGCAGCCGCCCGACGTTGTGCACTTCCATGTCGGTAGCGGAGGATGTTGTTCGGCAGCTTGCACAAAAAAAGGTAGAACCAGTAGTAGCTGCAAGGCCACCAAGCCGAAGGAGAGGTTGAGAGACATCTGGTCAAAAATCAGAGTTGATGCAAGGGTGTGCGTGGGACTTGAGTCCGTTCCGGCTGGGCAAAACGTCAAGTACTACGATATAACTTCTTTGCGGTCCCGTTCGCCGAACCCTAATTGGGGCGCTTACTAGATCGAGATCTTGTCCATTTCGCACCCATCCAACTCGTATTCGGGCCTTCCAATAGGCTAGTTGAAGGCCCTTTTTAGGTTTGGCGCTCTACCCCACAGCCGAGTACCAACCCGACGCTTCGGGTCCAGTTGTGTGGTGGAATCCGGGGAAGCGATACGGAAAATTGTGTCCCCGGTTGAAAGGTAAGAGCTGCCAATTAATCCGGTATCGAGGCTAATAGCGAGAGTTCATACCACGGAGCTTAAATCTCCGACTTTTACCGATCCAGTTTGAGCCAGCTCGTCTCTATAATCAGAGCTACCGCTCCACCAAAGGACCAGTCATTGCCGTGTGGAGAAATAACAAACAGCAGCTTGTTGGTCAGACCACAGCTGTTTCTGAAGGTAGTCTCCTTACCTAGGCGCGAATGAGCTGATACATCACTATCCTGATATGGACACTAGAAACTTGAAACTCTTCAACTGGCAGCCAGGATCGTTCTACCCGGACTCTATCACGGAGGCGGCGTCGGCGGGCGACTCACGTTGTTCAGATGCTGCTCAGGCACCGCTCAGGAGTTGATCAGGAAATGATCAAAGAAATCTCCAAACATGGTTTAGACGGGTAAGCAGTACACCGCGATTCGAATGGCAACTTTTCGCAAGGTCCCAGTTTTTGGGACATAGTAGCCCAAAACTAGAATCCCCCCTCCAAGTCACATAAAACCCAGTTTACGTCCCCCATTAGGTCTCCATTCCCGTTTTCCTCATTCACGAAGATGGAAAAAATCTCATCCTCAAGCCGAGACACTCCCCAAGCGGATTGCTTCGTTTTTATTCTTGTTAGATGTAGTCCTTCTATCTTAACCTATTAGCAGCCGACTCTGAAAGGAGAATAGCTTTAATAATAATAATAATACAGATGTTGATGACACTCCTAGTCCACGGGATATATTAGATTATACCAAAGGAAAATGCGACGTGCAATACACCCTAAGGTTACTACGCATAGCTTAAAGACGTTGAAAATTGTCACCGAATTTCTAGCCAATTCCATCAAAAGAGTACTTTTTGAAAGACACAGCAGGATTAAAAGGCATTGGAAAAAGTTGGTTGCAAAGTGCTTGATTATTTTTTAACTGAAGAGCGGGAGCTTGTTACAACCTACACCGGGTCAGACTGCGAGGCGGGACGCTGCGGGTAATTGATAGTGTGGGAATAAAGGTTGACGCAAGGTCCAGACAGGTCGTTCACCGTCGGTAATGTCAGATTATTGCCCTGCGCCGTGCGTGCAGTACAAAGGGATGTCGCTCAGGAAGATTCCAACAAGACAACAAAGGCACTGAATGGGCCTGCTTTTGTGGGAATTCCGTCTGGACGGTTCCATCTGTTGGACAAACAGGGTAGATTAGTCTACTTGGACGATGAGATGGCCGTCGCTGGTAACAGAAGATAGTTACATAGAATACACAGAAGCTCACACAGATCTCTGAACCTTTTGACAGGTAATAGGTTCGTTCTGCAAAGAGCTTGAAGAAGGTGCTTGCAAGATTGCAGACGTGAACAATATATTGCTTGCGTGAGGAACAAGAGCAAGTTCCTCACCGGGGGTGGCTATTACAACCCGTACCTAAAGAGGCATTAGCTAAAATCACAACACACTAGTGTTAGATATGTAACTTTCTCTGCAACCAACAGCGCAGTTGAAACATTGTTTTGTTCTGTGGCAGTCGGCGAAGAGTGAAGCGTTGGACCGCCTCCGAACGACAACTATGGAGCCATGCAGAATCTATTTACTCCCTCGAAAAGACCGACCGTTCGTACCGGGAGCGCACCCTCACATATCCATGTTCGTCAATTCCTCTATCTCGAATCTAGATGCGCGCCTCATCTTCATCTTCTCGCTCCTCGATTGCTACCACCTCGGACGCCCTTTATAAGGAGGACTTGAATGATAGGCCCGCTCCGGCTTTGGCCCGCTGATAGACGGTTCGCATCAGCCGCACCTGTTGATTCCTCTCATGGATATCGGTCTGGTTGATGCATATGGCGTCGACCAAGAGGCGTCGCGGTCGAGCTGCATCGCGTAAGGTTCGCAGTGCGTCACATAGGTGATGAGATATGGAAAAGGGGGTGCCGTTGATGAAGATGTTGGTTTGCTGTGTTTGGTCGCTTCACATATATGACAGAGCATCGTACTCAGGTGATGCAGCGGGGGCGAGCGACTGGGTCTCGAAGGCTGCCGAGATTTCGGCACTGCTATCGAGCGATGGAGAGACTTGAAGCACGCGGGTTTCGGTGGGCGTAGCCAGGGGCTGGTAGGGGAAGGGTTGCTTTGCCATTTGAATGCTAGATGTTGCATCTCTGAGGGGGAAGCTAGAGGTGAACAACGCCCAGGCGAAGGAAAGCGGGGAAAGAGCGGGGGCACAGCACACCAGCTACTCTAAATCCTCCAAAAGCACCTCTATTCTCGGACATGGATGGCAGCGCCACTTTGAGATGGAACGTCTGCACTTCGATATCAAAGAAGCTTTCTTCTCGGATAACCGCCGTCGGTAAGGAAGTAATTTGCACGTTCTGCGAGGCGAACAAGGTCACGACGCCGCCTGCCGGTGGTTGGACGCCGACATAAACATTGACCGTGTCGCTGCTCAGCCTAAGACCGGTGGTTTCAATTGAGACTCCACATAAACGGCGAGTCGGTACTGGTGGAAGGGTCGGCGCTATCCATCTGCACGCACGCTTGCAGCTGAAGCTGGAGTTCCACGCCGTTGGCGAGAGCCCGGTGTCATTGAAGATCCACCATGGCCACCGGGTGCGTGAGATCCTGGCAACCGATGCTCCTATCGAGGGTCTTCTGGGGTCGTCATCAACAAAACCAACCCCACTTCCTCGGTGCTCATTTTGGGGGTGCGTTGGCCAAAGTGTCGTCTATTCGCCCCCCAGCTTGAATATATACAGTTGCAAAGGGAAGCTTCACTTGAGCATCTTGCGCACAAACCCAGTTATCCACCAAGATAGCTGGCATTGGATCTCTACCGCCCCAAAGCCTGTTGTACCGTATGTCCCGCAAGCATGGTCGCCTCAGGTGCACTGGCGGACCGGAAATAACAACCAACGGCGTGTTTATCCCTGCGATACTTTCTGGCCCGCGTCGTCGGGTTCACACTGACAATCTCCTTCCAGTTGGCAAGGCACTCCCAGCAAAATTCCCAGCCACACCGCCGGCACGTCATGTGGAAGCAGCCGGCTCCCTTTTCCACAGGGGCTTCGCAGCCGGGACAGGCCTTGGTGTTGTCGCGTATCCACGCCCGGGTGGCTTCCAGCTGAGGATCCCCGCGCTCGGCGTCGTACTCGATGCAGTCGAGGCCCTCGTGCCACGGTGTCTGGTGGGCGAAGCACATGGCGAAACCGCACTCGTCGCAGACCACGCGGTTGCGCCGTCCAAGTGGTAGGTCGGTAGCGAAGCTGGGTAGAGTAGCAGCGACAGAAAAGTCGTACACTTGGCCGGAGTGGCAGCCCTCTCCGAGACACCAGCGGAAGTCGGCAAGGTTGCTCAGATACGAGAGTAGCCGGAGCTTGTCGTAGCGCGCAAATGTCTCGGGCGATGTGATGATGCGTAATTCCGAGTCTGTGTAGAGGTGGCTGCAGCCTAGTGAAGGACAGGTAAGGCCGAGTGAGCCCGAAATAGCGAGCCCGAGGGTCTCGAGTTGGGCTTCGACGTGGTGGGCGAGGCAGCTGCGGCAAATGTCGAGAGCGTGTGCGGCGCTGCAGACTGGGAGCGATGACGGCGGCATGAAGGGACGGATCAGGTGTGCCCAGTCACCCGGAAACAACGAGATGGCTACTTCCCAGCGGCTTTCTTGTTCAGGTGACCCATCCGTGACATCTGGAATGGTTTCGGCGCACACGATGCAGTCGCGGCTGTTCCAAAGGGACGCGATCAGGTCTACGAAGATGGGGACCTGAAGCGTCTCGGATCCGTCGACCGAGTCGACTGGCAACACCTCGATCTTGGCGTTCAGGGTTTGGTGAAAATCGTCCAACCTCATCGTGCGGCCCTGCCTCTGAAGATGTGTGTGGAGCTCGGCGGCACGCTGTAGGGCAGCGGAGGTTGGCTGGGGCTCTAGTGCGCAGAGAGCAGCTCGGAGTCGGTTAGCTCTCTGGAATTGGGCAATAATGTGGTGGACAGCCTGAGAGTCCGGTAGTCGACCGAGGATGCTGGTAAGCTCGATGCTGGGGGAGAGTGGTAGACGCAGTTGACAGGTTCGAAAGGGGCAGCTGAGCCAATACCGAGCGTCAATGTCGTGCCAGAAATCCACAGCGATGCTTTTCGTGATCGCACCTGTGTAACAACTCTCACAGATCTTCCGCGAGCAACACGGTGTCGAGCCAAGCGGTGAGTAGTGGAGCCCATACGTAGCATCTTGTTGTTGGCTGGTGTGTTTTGGAAGAGCTGTAGATCCAGATTGTTGAGTAGGGAATGGAAGGCCAAGGAGCCGTCGAAATCTTGGAACATGGCATATGTCACACGCCATAAGCCATACCGAGCCACGCAGCAGTACACCGGGACGTGCATCAATGGCCTTGGCAAGCTCGCTAGCTTCGTCCAATGTGAGCTTTTGGTTAAGGCCATTCTCTGTGTTGGAAGGCTGAAAAACCCAAGTCGGCTCCAATCCACGTTCCATGCCTTTCATGAACACGATATTTCGAGGTGTTAGCATGTATTGAAGGAAAGTCAGCCGAGCGTTGGGTTGCTGTGGATCCAAAGCTGTCGGTGTATTTTCGGGGAGAGTTTTTGGTGGAGCCGCTTCGCGAGGGGATCGTGAGCTTGACCGAGGAGAGGTATGGTTGGTATCATGTTCTATCTCTATCTGTAGATCAACCTTTTCATCGAGAGTCCCAGAGAATTCGGGAGCTTTGGGATTTGCTGCGTTGTCCAACAGTTGCAGACTGCTGTCACACGGTTCGTCGCCGTGACTGTATAAATCGATAATTTCCTCTTGGCTTGGTTCGACCGCCATCCCGTAACGTGACTCGACTGCAGTCTTCCGACGCTTGATAGCCTTTGAGCGTCGCAGCCCGGGCGTGTGGCGGTTGGGTCTACTTGTGTTGGCAGCCGTGGTTGTCTGGTGGCATGGACGTATTGAGAGGGGTTCGGGCTCTTCAGAAGGGCGGGGGAACAACCGCAGTACATGACCCCGTCTTCGTTCGCTTGGTTCATGATCTGCATTATCATGAAGCCCATGTCCGTAGTTGTTTGCTGACAGCACAGCGGGAAGCATGGTGTACCGTGATCATGTTCAGGTTTCGTGACCAAGAGGATACGTCAGGGGCGGTGATGTATGCATGCGTTCCGAGAGCAGAGCGAAGGAAAAGACTCATCGCGTACTCAGCCCATCAGTCGACGGTGGAATGCAGAGTGATCTGGTGGCAAATCGGACTTGAGCCAAAGCGGCTTAGGCGGCACCACGCGCAACGCCTTTGCGGAGATTATCGTTCAGCTGAATCTGCCTTGCGAGCACAGACCGGCCATCAGGGAGCCTTGGGTCTTCAACTCAATACAGGGTAGAGGATAGAAAAGTGTGGATGTTCATACCCTAAACATACTATTACGAAGAAATAAAGTTGTGAAATACATGAATGTGTTGTAGGGGCTCACATTTAGTGATGATGCATGGTTCGTCCCGAGAGGCAGAACCCAGTGGGTTTGAACGGATCTGGAAGACGCACGGCCTCGGTACTGACCCCTTTTTTTCAGCCTTGGTTAGTCTTCCTTGCACTTCCAGCACCGGTTTTCCCCCGGCTCTTGTGTAATTTCCAAATCACATCCTTCAGCTCGCCATTGCGCAGCCAAAATACCCCGCAAAGCCATTGTTTTTGGGTGCCTATTATTCGTACTTCGTTAAGGCAATTGCTGCGCGCGCACCCCCATTTTTACTGCGTGCGCATTTGCTTTGACAGCTGCATACCAGCTGCGCCCGGACCGGCGCTTTTCGCCGCTTGACTGCCTGTTAGGCAAAGCCCATTCAATCAATCCTGGAAACAAGCCAAATCAATCGCCCTGGTGCGCCCATCTGTTCAAGGTAAAAGCCACTTTTTCGGTTTCTTTTCAATCGCTAATTGACCGTATTCTAGTTACGCGACGGCTAGCTGTGACGAGGCCTGTGCGCGTAGTCGCGCGTGGTCCTTGATGATGATGGATACGAACTGCAGCGACAGCCAGCAGTAGTAAATTGGCTGGTAGCACGTCCAACAAGCCTACCAGAGGCACGGGTACGGCTTCCAAGATCCAGAGCACCGGGGCGATAAACACCAGGGTAGGGCAACCAACACCAGGGCAATCAACACCAGGGCTGAAGAGCCGGTCAGATCTGACCAATCAGGGCAGCAGATTTATATTACGCAATCAATCGTAATACAGTTTCGCCATGAAACTTTGCTGCAAAATGAGAAAAACTGGCTTTGGAATCGCTTTTGCGATGGTGATGGAGATGGCAGTCGTGATAGCAGTCGTGGTGGCTTGCGAGCATGGCAGAAAAGCCAGGCGGTGTGGGGACTGGGACCTGGGGTCGCCCCACCTGTGCGGCCATCAATGTACAAGTGTGGCCAATTGGGCTGGTGGCCAATTGCCAGCCCACACCGCCCTGGGCGATGGGGACCCACCACCTACTTCGGGAATTCCACACACTGCGAATTCTCTTCTTCTTTTCATTTTTCTCTTTAGCTTTCAATTAACGCTTTTGGGCTACGCTATCGCGTACAACTTCGTAAATTACGTGCCTGCCGTCACACAAAGTGACTGAGGATGACCCAAGTTTCCATTACTGGTTTGAAACGGATTTTATCGAGGAGATAAAATATTTAGATACTGGTACAAGTACGGTAGGCTGATATCACTGGTGGACGGTTGTGCCCACTGCTGAATAGAATCTGGCTCCGATACGACGATGATGATGCGAGAATGGTCTTCCAGCGGATAGGGCGGCCGGACTCGAGGTATCTGTGAATCCACTGCAGCGTTTTCAATCCTAAAAAGCAGGCCCATGCGCTGAGATACTCGTAGGGAGCGGTATATTCCCATCGTATACTCACACTCCTCAGCTGCCCCCGGTCCTCAGCGTTTGGCTGTGCAGGAGCGCCGTAAATCATGGCGTCCATCAGCTCTCTCACGTCCTCGTGGATGTTAGCGTCGGCTGTTTCATAACGCCGAGCCGCTCCCGACCGCAGTACCGATGCGCGGCGGTAATCGAGCTCGACGAAATTAAAAAGCCGGCCGGATAACGAATGACGCTCGTACCTATGGCTCCAGGAGACGCCCGTCTTGCCGCGAAAAATGGTGCGAAATCGAATTGGGACAGATTTTAGATCGAAAACAATCTGGAATGGGGGAAATTCCAATTAGCATTTCTTGTAGCAACGCCGAACCGGCTGGACACCTAGAAAACTCGAGGTTGACTAACTTGATGCCGGTGAAAGGTATTCAGGTTTTTCGTAAGGTCAACTCTCAGAAGGTAGGCATCGAATATCGTCGTGCTGGCCTTGTTGATGACGACGACGCTGTCGGGATCGGCGTCGGGATCGAGTTGGACACGCAGTTCCGAGGGACCCAGAAACTGACTCCGAAAATATCCGCTATGCGAGACGAGCCTCCCCCTTCGAGATGGTACGAGTGGCCGGCTGGCAAGGGATTGTTCAAATTATTACCAGACGTGCTCGTAGTTTAGATGCTTCCTCAGTACAATCTCGTCTTCGGGATCCCAATCGGAAGATATCCTCGAGAGGCAAGGAATATCTGGGCCGGGGGAAGATGGCGGCAATTCGGTTGTAGGGAGGCTGCCCGGGGCGATGGATTCAACAGGAGCCTGCGTCTCGGGTTGTTCGGGAACCCAAGTGATGGCGGGGCATCCGGCCACTACCTGCTCTTTCGCGGCCGCTGACAGTTTTGCCGGGTTAATAGTTCCCGGCGGATCGGCGCGTAACAAGATACTGCCCATTCCCACAACTGTTTCGACGCAGCGACTGATACTTTCTCCTCCTGGGCCGCCGGTCAGGCAAATGTCAAGATGGCGCGCACATCCGCCGATGTTGGATAAGGCTCCGTCGTGAGAGAAACTTTCCGATGCAAGCGGACAGACCACAATGCACATGAGCAAGGAGTTCTCCGTCGGCCCCTCCAGAACTTTTGCCTAGAATCAGCGCTAGAAGGCGTTCTGCAACTCAAGATAAGATTGTTGCTTTGATACACAGAGTAATCCTGGAATGGTGCGCATGAGAACTCAAATGACAAAGACATTCCTACCTAGATAAAAACAACCTCGTGAAGGGGGCTGGCTTTGGTTGAACATGAAGACAGGGGTTTTGTTCACAACCCGCGGGCTTTTTCCACGGGTTTCATTGTATCCCGTTGGCCTCCTCCGGCGCCCCTGTATTTAACAGTGGGTAGTGGGCGTTTAGAACACTCGATAGATGCAGATAGTAATGCAACAGAATCAAGCATGACCCACTTCTGATGGCATGCTGAAGATGATAACGGCCGAACAGATGCGGGGCAGTTTCAAATTTTCAGCCGCAAATACCGTCAGCGACGATAAAATGGGAGATTTTCCCCGCCTGCCCGCCCGCCATCCTCTTCCCACGATCACCACATTGTGTCACCATGTCGGCGTTCAAGAAACTTAAGGAAAAGGCCATCGCGCAGGGTACTGAGTTTTACCAGCAACTGCAAAGCGAAACTCAACAATTCCGAGAGAGACAAAATCCAGCGCCTCCTTATCATGCCCCACCTGCCAATCCTATCACTCCCGGACATTCCGGAGGCTGGCATTCTGGGTATTCCGTCCAGAACTCCGCCACATTATTAGGGCAGCAGCAGTCTGGCCACCCGATCTGGAGTGGACAGCCCACAAACCAAGGGCATCCACCACCTCCAGCAGCAGGACCTACACACGGCCCGACGGGGCAGACACAAACTGGGATGTATCATCCTAGTTATAATCCGGTGCCCCCACCGCCTCCGGCAGGAAACCCTGCGCCTCCGCCGTCGAGCCAAACTCGGAGCGATCAAGCACTCTGGTATCCCCCAGCCCCTCCCACGGTGTCAACTTACCAGCAGGCGCCGCAACCGGGATCATACCCTCCTCAGCAGGCTCAAAACCTCGCTGGTCCCAACGTTTCCGGCGAGGGTTCTGTTCCTACCTATCCGTTGCCGCACCATGCACCTCCGGGCCCTTCCTATCCCCAGCGGGGAGTCACATCTTCCCCAGGCGCGCTAAGCCACAGCCACGCTGTTGACAGTCTGTCTTCTCAGCTCACCGGAATCACCATCTCTTCATCGCCAGCGCAGCCGACACACCCGTTGACGTTCAGAGAACCCCCCATGGCTCCGCCAGCAATGCGCCAGGATGGCGAAGCGAACGTGGTGATATACGACTGTCCAGGCCCATCGCGCGTGGTTGACTACACAGCGACATGGTACCACATTTCTGATGTGCCTGGTTTTCTCGTCTGCACTCGGTGCCATGCCAAGCACATTGCCAATACAGCCCATGAAGCCACCTTTGTCGAGACAAGATCACAAGGCACTTGCCGGTTTAATGTCCCGCGAGTTATCAAATCTTTGTGGCCCGACGCGTGCCGGACCCGGGATATTCAACCTGTTAGAAATTTTGCGATTAAGAGGTCGACAATTCCGCCTTGTCCCGGAGGTTCTGGTGAGCAGACCGAGGACACGGCGTGGTTCGGAATTGAAGAACACGTTCCCGGGTTCAGAGCATGCGGAGCATGTTACGAAGACTACATTGTTGGTACGCCGTTCGCAGGATACTTTCAGTCTCGGGGAAGGATGGGCGGGGCTGGGCCTTGTCACATGCACTTGCCCTACATGGTTCGGCTGCTATCCGAAAGCTTTTCCAAGCCGGCCGATGGTTGGATGGAGTTCATAACTGCTGTCAGAGCAAGGATGGCCCAGCCAATGTGCAACGGAACTCCCGTGGCGGCAGACTCGCGAACTTGGCGTCGACTCCGAGTCCAAAGTCCAGCTATAGTCATGTGCGAGGCTTGTTTCCTCGACCAAGTGGGGATGACACCTTTTGGCTACCAGTTTGAGCCAATTGTGCCAGCATCAGCGCCGACTGCGACCTCAACGACGTCTCGGCTTATCAACGCCTTGGTCGGCCCGATGTACGGATCAGAACTCCGATCCTGCCATGCCCAGGTTCCTTCGATACAAATTCTCCTCTACACGGCTATCCAGCGTCAAGAATTTTCCATTTTTCTCCACGGGGCAACAATCATCATGTCCTCCCCGGCATGCACAGAGCATGGAATTCGCAATGGCAAGTGGCACACCCTCCGCGGTGCAGCCCCTTTTTCTTCGTTCATGATCTGCACGGCCTGTTTTGCCGGCTTCGTCGCACCCTATGGCCTCGGGCCCTTTTTCGTCCAGACCAACAACGGCGGCCCCGACCCAGAGACTCGTCTCTGTGCGTTCCATCCCACGGCTCCCCACTTCGCCCAGTCCTTCTTGCGGCTGCAAGAGGCGATCGAAACAGGCGTCTGGTCGCCCTTTTCGCGTTTCGCCTCTCGCGTCGACCTGCCTCCCTGCCCCCGGGCAACGCTCGTCCCCGACCGGATCTGGTACGGTTACCAAGACTGCGGCATCTGCCCGGCCTGTTACGCCGAGGTCTGCGAGGGGACCACGCTCGTTAACACGATGCCGATTCGCGCGGCTCGCGTCACGGGGCCGACCATGTGCAGCATGTACTCGCCGCGGATGCGGCAGATGTACGCTGACGCCTGCGCCCGGGGCAACACCGACGAGCTCGTGGAATACGCGCACACCCGGGCCCTGGCGCACGCCAACACGGTTTTAAAAGCCGAGGCGATGCGGCAAATTCGCGACATGAAGATGATGGCGGCCGTCCACCAGGGCAGCGTGGCGAGCATGTACAGCGCCGGGCAAAGCTTCTCGCTCGCGGCCGGGACAACGAGCGCATATGCCTATGGAAACAGCAGCTTAGGATGGCATCCCACCCAATCGGGGGCTCTAGCAGCGCAGGCCATGCAGAACATGCAGACAGGTTTTGCCACAGCCGATGCGCCGGGAACAGCGCTGGAAATTGCGGCTTTGGAGGCTAGGTGGTTGGAGTACGAGTGATGCTGGGCCGCGTCTGAGCTTCTACGAATGGTAATTCCGTACCTTCTTTCTTTCTGACCAAATCCTTGGTTTCCCGTTAGCTCTTTCTTGTACTTGGCCTTCTATTTTCGCGCCGGTTATCTCGATCCTTTAAAAAGAGTAGTGCCACCGCGCCTGTCCTTGGGAATTCAAGTAACCACTCTTAATCCACAGGACTCTGGTGTCTTACGCCGTATATCCTTCGTTAAAAAAAGCGTAGTACGACGAGGGGTACTTATATCTTAGTCGGGAATGCTACGTCCATGGTGTAATGAACGGTAAGCTCGCTAAAGTATTGATAAAAGGGTCATTGTCGAAAGAATGGTTCAGTATTTCTTAAGAGCAAGGAACTCTAACTTCCCGTCGGGAAGAGGAAAAGGAGGAACGTCGCTCCATGATGACACCCCCGTATGCCCTTGGCAGGACAGGTTTGCCAAGACACACCAGCCATGAACTACGGTTATAACTTCCCTCTCCTACGAAACTCAGCCACAACAACAACCCGGCCTAGTCAGCAAAACCCCCCAAAATGAACTTTCCATCCCCCAAACCTCTACCCGCACCAAAACCCTCAAAACCCTCCACATACCAGGCGACCCTCTCCTCGTTGCGAACGTGTACAATCCCTCCTCCGCCTCTCTCGTCGCCTCCTACCCCCGCTGCCGCGCCTCGCCACCGCCTCCTACGCCTTCACCCAAACCATCTCCAAATCCGGCGAAGCCCTCACCCTCTCCGACAACCTCACCCTCTGCGCACCCATTGCCGCCATCGCAGCTCAGCATAACCTCCTGTTAACAGTGGATTCCAAGACGGGTATACCCCTTCCGGTTCGTTCTCCTTCCTAGGGACAACATAAATAGGTCATCACCGAGCTCGGCGCAGCGGAATGTAACTTGGAGAATTCTTCACGTGAGTCTCGGACTGAGGAGAGTGGGAGGTAAAGAAGATGGTTGAGGGCGAGCTTTTGGTCTCGGGCCTACCTATCCGAAATTATTCTCATCTTATAGTGCAGGCTAACCTGCACCCACCGGACACGTCATAAGCCCATCTTGCAGCTCTTTGGCTTCACACAGAATAAGCAACTCTTCCCTTACTGCCAGATGCCCTTCTGGGTTTCTTAACCTCCCAAGGACTTGAACGCAGCTTCTTTGAAAGCACCGATAAAGCTAGGTACACTCGCGAACGAACCTCCCTCTGTTTCCTGATTCAAGGGGACGAAGACCTCCACCATCCACAACTTCGACTCACTCATCGATGGCAGGCGCCGCCCCCTTTGCCTTATTTTCTGATAAGTCCACACCCGTCTCGCCAATACGGCATTGCTTCTTCCTAAAATGAGCGCGACTCAGGGGGTGGCGTCGTTAAAGCATGCAGCAGACGACTTGCGCGACGAGCAGTGCTTGCAGTCGCTTAGCGGTTTGGTTGGAGTTTCCCCACGCAGAATTCCGACTAACGAAGGGTCTCAACTCATGGAATTCTTAAATCTGCCAGCTTTATGCCTGGCCTCGGTGTGCCTTCTCAGTTCATGCTCTCCCGTGAAGCTTTCTGGGTTTCGATACAACGCACCTTTCCATGCTTAGACCACTCGTATCTAGGTAGTCTTGGGACCTGCTCCTGATCATTATACAATCATCCTATGATCCTTCCCATGCAGGGGTTTATTTTATACCTTACTTGATTGTGTTTTGAGCAGTATTGATGACGCATAGGTCCCAAGAGGCACATTTGTGCCAATTGGACATGCTTTGGAGCACTGGCCGAAAGAACCAGCAGCTTGGTCGGCTCCGCTGTTTGAGGGCAAAATTAGCGCCCAGGTAATTACTACAACCTTGGGTGACCGGACCTTGAGCTTTTTACCCTTCCTAATAATTGAACACTGGCCATCTGAGAAGTAATGTTGAGTTCCCGACGAGCAGCAACGGCATCTGTGGCTCGTGATTGGCTCGGCTAGCATATACAGGCTATTGAATTCCTCGGGGTGAGAATTCTCCGCAGATCTCAGATAACGATATACGCGCGAGTGAAATGCTGAGATTTAAATGAACAGAGTCAAGCTCAATCCTTGAGATCCATAGAGTGGGATTGCAGCCCGTCTCTCAAGACAATCCCCCCGCAACTGCGCGGCAAATCACTTTCAACGAGTGACTCTCGGAGACTTAAGTCCTGGGCCTGATGAAATGATGCTGCTGCCCCCGTGTGGACAACTACTCTCCGTTTCTGCTCGCCGTTAACGCTAGGAGCAACCTAGCTTATACGACAGCAACCGACCTTACAAACTAATCAACACGATGGGCACCCAATCGCTGTTGGCGGGCGCAGTCCTCTGGAGCACAGCAGCCGCCCTAGTCGGTAAAGATGATGTGGGCCGACTTCCCGCCATGGGCTGGAACTCCTGGAACGAGTACGGGTGCAACATCAATGAGAGCGTGTTTCTCACCGCTGCCAGCGAGCTGGTATCTCTAGGGCTGAAGGACCTCGGCTACGTCTACGTCAACATTGATGACTGCTGGGCCGACAAGAATAAGAAGCGCGACAGTAGGAATGAGATCATCCCGGACGCACGCCGCTTCCCTAACGGCATCAGCGGCCTTGCGACCCAGATACACAACCGCGGCTTAAAGCTCGGTATATATAGCGACGCGGGTACGAAGTCTATATCCGGCTTGCAGTAAAATATGATTCTATGATTTTCTCACTGATGTTGTTCAGGCTCGGCCACTTGCGAGGGTTATCCTGCCTCTCTAGGCAACGAGGGGACTGATGCTGCTACATTTAATAAGTGGGGTGTTGACTGTAAGTGGTTTTTGTTTGTTTTTTGCTTCTCGACTTCAATCTACCTCCCTCCAAGTTAACTGATTTTAATATCTCGGATAGATCTCAAGTACGACAACTGCAATGTCCCTGGAAACTGGAATGGCCAGTACTCATGGACGCCCGAAGGAATGACCACCACGGCTCCCAAGGGCTATGATTGGAGCACATCCAAGACCGCTCAACGCTATGCAACTATGCGGGACGCTTTGCTGCAGCAGAATCGCACCATCCTTTACTCCATGTGTAATTGGGGCTTGGCACGTATCGACACTTGGGGCAACAACACGGGCCACAGCTGGCGCATGTCGGGCGACATCTTACCAGAGTGGAGCGGCAGATATACATGGCACCAGAGTTGGGGCATCACCAACATAATCAACCAGGCCGCCTTCTTCTGGAACACGACCAACTTCTGGGGTCACAACGACTGGGACATGCTTGAGGTTGGCAACGGCGCGCTGACTACCGAGGAGAACCGCAGCCACTTCGCCATGTGGGCTGCCTTTAAATCGCCGCTTATTATCGGGGCTAAGCTCCACTCCATGTCAAAGACGGTGCTTGAGATTCTCTCCAACAGGGAGCTCATCGCCTTCAACCAGGACCCCTTCTACGGCGCCGGGGCCATGCCATACAAATGGGGATACAACAAGGACGGCACCTACGACACGCTGCATCCGGCCGAGTACTGGACCGGCACGTCCATCGCAGGCGTGCACGTCTTTATGCTCAATACCCGGGATACCAGTTCTAAGATGACGGCCAAGTTTAACGAGATCCCAGCGCTCAAGTCGTTTAACTCGAGCACCCAGTTCATCGTCCACAATATGTGGACCGGCAAGGATATCGGCACCTTCAAGGGCGAGTACGGTGTTGATGTGGACAAGCATGACACTGCCGCTCTGAGGATTACGACCTCCGATGGTAAGAATTTTTACTCAGCAGATGGGGGGTTTTTTACCGGCTTAATTTGTAGAAAGCTGCTTGACTGACAGTAAATTCTAGGCAAACACCCGAACCCCGCGTGGTTGCCCAAGTAAAGTTTGCGGGTTCTTCTCTTATGAAGCATATCGCTTCTTTGAAATGGTCAACAGGTGCCTTCGCTGTGATTTTGGGTACGCGGCAGACTTACGTAAACCCCAGTTGAGGATGGCCGTTTCTCACTTGGGCGTCGCATAGGTAGGTGATGATAGGGTTTGTGAAACTTCCGAAGCGCCTGGTCCGCCTAGTCATCACCTCAGTTCATTTCTCTTGTCTTGGCTTCATTACTTTAGCTTATCTCTTGGAATGGAGGCCCTAACTCTACCTCTTATTCCTAAAGGATTTTGAGTCAAATCCCTTTTCCTGCTATACAAAAGAAGGGGCCCATTTTTAAAATAGAAACTTGCCACGAGAAGACCTCGGACTAAAACGGCCCGCTACAGCACCGAGACAATGAAAAGCAAGGTGAGATAGAAGAGAGGCCGGGAAACTGTACATGACCACATAACTGGAACTCGCTAGATCTTCAACTCGTCATGCGCAATCTGATTAAGTGAACCACAAATGCCGACATCCTCGTAGTTCTCTCTAAATCCCTGAAGTTCCGGGATGATGCGCAAGCCAAGAGTAACAAGTTTGAATGTAGTTCATGCCAACCACACCAATCCACTCGTCCAGCATAAAGTAGTCGGCTGAATAAGCCCAGTGGTTCGCGATGCCCTGTCCATATCAGCTGCTAGGACGGAAGCGCTGCGTGGCACAACACCGCGAATGATATAGCTTTCGAGAACATCTCCGCGGAGATGGTGACCGTTTATGCGCCCTGGCATGCTCTGTATTGGCGTGGTGATTAACGATCTTGCAGGTACTATAAGCCGCACCGGTCCCGGAGATGGTGTACGTAAGTTTCATATTGCTAGTGAAGAGCCTCTCGGTAAAGCTGGTGACGGTTTCGAGATCTCTCCGACATTCATCTCGAGGTGAGAGTGATACGGCTCGGCATGTATAGACATTAGGAAAAGAAATATCAACAAGACACTAATAATCATTCTTATGCGAGTAATGATAGGGAAATGGTATTTTCTCATTTTTTTAAGGTTAACCTGTCTGTCTCCTCGTAATAGATACTTCCACTGTGCTTGCTACATGCTTGTTGAGTTCCTTAGATCTTCACTCTTGATACCTGCACATATCCGAAGAATCTCAGAGTCAATGCTTTATATTGCACCAAGTGCAAACACACGGAAAGCGCATAACAGTGAACGGGAACGGAATTGCCAACAGTTAGTTACAAGCCATCTGAAGGAGAAGATAAATCTACCACAAGTGGCTTTGTTAGTATCTTTCGATTTAATAGGCTTAGCCCCTATTAGTAATTATTGGCTAAACACTAGCAGTATTTGCTGGGGAGCTAGACTGTGCGGGGACCTAATTTTAAGTATTTGGAAATTGTTATACTTAGCTGGTTTTAGCTGGAATATGCTTAGTTTACGCTCTATCCTAACCCCTAATCCCCAACGGATTTGGGTTAAATCCGTTGAAAAATGTATGGCCCCACTTATTTACCGGGGGGCAAAATCCGTTGAAACTATCGAGGTAAAATCTATTGACCTTTTCCGCTCCAAAACGTATAAAAAACACATATACGGGAAGATAAGTCTTGGGATTTCCTATCTAGTATTCCCAAATTAATTTGAGTCGAATTGATTTAACGGCTATACAAAAAAAAGGTCCTACTTAAAAAATAGGGAGTTGAATTAATTTAATTTCTAAAGTTAAATTAATTTGACTCAAAACGTATATTAAAAATGGTGTAACCAGTATCGTTAGATTTTATTGGGAATAAAATACACTGTACAGCACTTGTGCTGTACAGCAGCATAACAATGCTGTGCAGCCCGCTGCACAGCACAATAAGGCCCTGTAATAAAACCTCGTATTCTACCACACTAAGAACGTTACAGCGCTTTAGCGCCTCGGCACCTCGGCCTTCGGCTTTTGCCAGAGGCTGATGGGCCGAGGGTTACAATTATAATAACTACGGCTTGCCCTCTTTTAGATAGAAGAATTAAGCACTTATTTATCTTCTTCTTTATAACTTGCCTCCATTACTATTGTGACCTATAGCTTTATTAACAGGTTATGAGCCCGGAGCCGTTTTATATCTCTTTATTGCTGTAAGCTAGCCAATCTTTGGTTACAATTATTATTACTATCGTCGTTACTAACTATTATAATTTTCTATTATTACTATTATCGTCGCTAACTACTTTAACTTTTCAATATTATTACTGTTGTTACTAATTACCTTAATTTTCATCTTAACTACTGGCTATTACGAGCTATTTTCCCTACCTAGTATTCTCAAATGAATATGAGGCATATTCATTTTTCGCCCATACAAAAAAAAGGGCCCACTTAAAAAACAGGGGGTCATATTCATTTAATTTCTAAACTTAAATGAATATGCCTCACTTTGCATATTAAAAATCGTGCAATTAGTACCGTTAGATTTATTTTGACGAAGGCTATATATTTATGCAACCGGTTATATCGTACGAGTAATAGTTATTAAGATATACTGGATTGAAAATACTGGGTATATTGGAGGTTTGGGGTATGCCAAAGTCCTGCCCAAACCTCGCTTAAGCTAGCCAATACGTCAGGTCAGGCAACGCAGGGACTACACCACTACCCGGGCTAGCCAGCGCAGGGGCCACACCACCACTACCACCACCGCAGGGGCCACAGCACCACGCCACCACTGCAGGGGCTATAACACCACGCTACCACCGTAGGGGCCACAATACTACGTCTAACAGAAAAAAGGGGTTACTAAAATAAAAATAAATTATTACCTATAATAGACACCTAGCCCCATTTAATTTAAATTACTAAATAAAGTTGTATAGAATAGAAAATTCTAAATCTAATGGTAATCTTTATATAATTATATGATAAAGGGTTATCGAGAAATCGCTAATTAAAATAAAAATAACCTAATAAATCACATATTCCGTTACTAAACCGGCTACCTAGGGCATCAAGGCTATAAGAAAAAGCCGTTAAATTTAACTTAGATTTTATTAAATTTATACGATAAGGGCTGGGCCCAAAGTAATTAGTTAGCTTAAAGTTGATAAAACCAGTTATTAATTAATTCGCTAATTTCCATTATAGTAAGTGAAGACCTGTAACGAAATCTCCCTACGCCTTTTTTTCCAACCTGTAGGCCTTTTTTTTCTATGTAAAGGCGTATAGCAAAATCTCCCATACCTTTTTTTTTAACCCGAAGGCCTTTTTTTTTTATATAAAGACGTATAGCGAAATCTCCTACACCTTTTTTTCCAACCCGTAGGCCTTTTATTTATACGTAAAGGCTTATAGAGGAAATCTCTAAGGCGTTTTTAACGTTATATTAACCGTTTATCAAACCTAACCCCAGCGAAAAAACTTACTACGTAATAGGTAAAAAAGGTTACTATATATTATTCCCAAATACTAAACCTATATCGGATTTATATTAAATTTAAATAATTATATAACTTAAAAAATATAAAAATTCCTAAATAAATAGTAATAGCAAAAATTACACTTAATTATAACGCTCTGGGTAAGGAAGGTTATTAGGTTTTATTCCCAGGTACCGGACTTATATTAATTATATAATTTAAAAGATATAAAAATTCCTAAGTAAATAATAATAATAAAAATTATACTTAATTATAACGCTTTAGGTAAGGAAGGTTATTAGGTTTTATTCCCAGGTACTGGATTTATATTAAATTTACGTCAAATTTAAGTTAATTATATAATATAAAAAGAGAGGGTATAATTCTACTGTAGCCTCCCGCTGTTTTCCACTGTGATGCCCACATATAACCCTAACCCTTTTGAAATTGGTACATGCCCCAACCCAATACGCTGTAATTTTCCAGCATCACTACCACCATTTCAGCCATCGATCTGCCAATTGACCATAGCAAATCCAACACCACCATTACCGCGATCGCAATTACGACAATCTATTCATCAAACCGCCATACGTACGTATTAGTTGCGTTAGATGTATCGAGCCCTGATTGATCGCGCCCTGGACCGATCGCGCGCGCGTTGGATTGACTGCTGAATTGATCGCGCGATGGATTTTTTTCGGGCCAAAAATTAGTTGATCGCTTTGCTGTTCAATTGAATTTTGCGACCGTGGCGCCGACTGGGCGATGAAAGAATGGGTAAAATGCAAAGAAATTACTGGGCGTGGTGGAAATGTGGGGCGGGTGAGATGTACCACAGTAGAAAGAGCGGGAGGCTACAGTAGAATTATACCATCTCTATAAAAAACGTTTCAGGTAAAAAAGGTTATTAGGTTTTATTTCCAGATATTAAACTTATATCGAATTTACATTAAACCTAGGTTAATTATATAATTTAAAAAACATTCCAGGTAAGAAAGGTTATTAGGTTTTATTCCCAGGTACCGGACTTATATCAGATTTACGTTAAATTTAAATTAATTATATAACTTAAAAAACGCTTTAAGTAAAAAAGATTATTAGGTTTTATTCCTAGGTATTAAATTTACGTTGAATTTACATTGAATTTAAATTAATTATATAATTTAAAAGACGCTTTAGGTAAGGAAGGTTATTAGATTTTATTCCCAGGCACCAAACCTATATTAGTTACATAATTTAAAAAATATAAAAATTCCCAAATAAATAGCAGCAGTAGAAATTATACTTAATTATAACGCTCCAGGTAAAAAAGGTTATTAAGCCCGGACACCAGATCTACGTTAATTATATAACTTAAAAAGCATAGAAATTCCCAAGCGAATAACAGCAGCAAAAATTATACTTAATTATAACGCTCCAGGTAAGGAAGGTTATTAGGTTTTATTCCCAAGTACTAAACATACATTAATTATATAACTTAAAAGGCATAAAAATTCCCAAACGAGTAACAACAATAAAAATTACACTTAATTATAACGCTCCAGGTAAGGAAGGTTATTACGCCCGGGCACCAGATTTACGTTAATTGCATAATTTAAAAGGCATAGAAATTCCCAAGCAAATAACAATAGTAAAGATTATACTTAATTATAACACTCTAGGTAAGGAAGGTTATTAGGTCCGGGTATTAAATTTACGTTGGGTTTACGTTAAATTTAGGTTAATTATATAACTTAAAAGACGTTTTAGGTAAGGAAAATTATTAAGTCTTATTTTTAAATATTAAACCTACGTTAGATTTATATCGAACCTAAGTTAATTATATAACTTAAAAAATATAATAATTCCCAATATCTGGTTTAGGGGAAATAAAAATTAAAAAAGCTAATAATATTTTTTAAAAACTTTATATATTAAAGGTTAACTTTAGAAACCTATTTTATTTATTTCCTTACGGTATTTTTAAAATCTCTTACCAGATATTATACTAGGTTTAGGTTATACCTATACCATTTTACTATATATTATAATTATTTGTAATGTAAAAGGGAAGTTAAAATTTGGTTAACTTTATATTCCTCTTCCTTATCCTTTTTTAAATTTGGGTTAGGGTTATCCATTTTTAAACTGGTACTTTCTTAAACCCACTTTACTAAACCCCATTACCGCTTTTTACATTTTTTAATCCTATCTAGTATTCTCAAATCAATATGAGGCATATTGATTTAACGCCTATACAAAAAAAAGGGCCCACTTAAAAAACAGGGGGGCATATTGATTTAATTTCTAAACCTAAATCAATATGCCTTACTTTGCATATTAAAAATCGTGCAACTAGTACCGTTGGATTCGTCTCGACGAGGCCTACATAGTCATATAGCTGGCTATATCGTACGAGCAATGGTTATTAAGTTGTGGTAGGTTGAAAATACTGGGTGTGTTGGAGGTTTGGGGTGTGCCAAGGTCCTGCCCAGACCTCGCTTAGGCTGGCTAGTGCGTTAGGTTGGTGAACGCAGGAGCCACAGCACCACCCGGGTTGGCCAGCGCAGGGGCCACAACACCGCCACTACCGCAGGGGCTACAATACTATTACCACTGCAGGGGCTACAACACTATAACTACTGTAGGGGCCATAACACTACCATTACTGCAGGGGCTATAATACCATAACTACTGCAGGGGTTATAATATTACGTTTAACTTAGAAGAAAATAAAAACCCAAATAAATACAAATTACTACTTATAATACCTACCCAACCCTATCTAATTTAGACTATAAAATGGAATTATATAGAATGTAAAATTTTAAATCTAATAGTAACTTTTATATAATTATGCGATACAGGGTTATCGAAAAATTACTAACCAAAGTAAAAATAATGTAATAAATCACATATTCCATTACCAAACCGGCTACTTATCACCAGACCAGCCACCCATTACCAGACCAGCCACCCATTACTAGACCAACCACCTATTACCAAACCGGCTACCTATCACCAGACCGGCCACCTATTACCAGACCGGTTACCCATCACCAGACCGGCCACCTAGGGTACCAAAGTTATAAGAAAAAGCCGTTAAATCCAACCCGGGTTTTATTAGGTCCGTACGATAGGGCTGGGCCTAAAGTGGTCAGCCAAGGTTAGCTCTTCCACGTTAAGGCTAGCTACCTACCAGACATATTACGGCTGGCTACGTAGATACGTTAACGCTAGCTACTAAGACCACTAGCCCTGGCAATTAGCGTTAATTTTTCTAAATTCCTTTAATAGGGGCTTGAAAAAACCAAATTCAGCCCTTTTATATTAATACTAACTACCTAGGGACTAAAAAAATCCAACAATAACGCCAGCTACCCAATCTACTAGCTTGGGTAATTAGCGTTAATTTTTATAAGTTCAGAGCTCTTGGAATCGGTATTAGTTTTCCTAAACTCGTATAATAAAAACTGGGCCAAAATCAACTCTTCTACATCAATACCAACTATATACCGAACGCGAAAAAAATCTAGTAGCAATACTAGCTACCCAGATTACCAGCCCTAATAATTAGCGTTAATTTTCCTGGGTTTGTATAATAAATAGGTACTAAGCCAGGTAATTAACCAAGGTTAACTCTTTTACGTTAACGTTAGTAACCTAAACATATTAATACTAATTACCTATAACCTAAGAAAATCCAATAATAATAACGCTAATTACTTAAACTACTAACCCTGGTAATTAGTATTGGTTTTTTTAGGTTTGTATAATAAATGGGTACTAGGCTAGGTAATTAAGGTTAACTTTCCATATTAATACTAGTAATTTAAATACATTAACGTTAGTAACCCAGATACGATAACGTTAGTAATATAAACTATTAGTTTTAATAATCGGCGTTAATTTTTTTAAGTTCCTTTAATAGGGGCTTATACGAATTAAAAAAAACCTTCTAAATCAACCCCAACTACCTAAATATATCCGTACTAGCTACCTAAACTACCAACCTAGGTAATTTGCGTTAATTTTCCTTAATTTATATAATAAGGGTTAATTAAGTAATTAACTAAGGTTAACTTTTTTACGTTAATACTAATTACTTACTAGGCGCGAAGAAAATCTAATAAAATTAATAATAACTACCTAGGTTATAAAAAAAAGCTATATTAGCTTTCCTAGGTTTATACGATAAATAGGTATTAGGCTAAGTAATTAACCAAGATTAACTTTTCTACGTTAATACTAATAATTTAAATATGTTAGTATTAGTAACCTAAATATATTAATATTGGTAATTTAGATACGTTAGTGTTAGTAACCTAGATATATTAATATTAATTACCCAGGGACTAAGAAAATCTAATAAAAAAAGCTATTGGAATTTAATATTGGTTTTTTAAATTCGTATAATAAAATTTAGGCATAAAGTAATTAGTTAAATTTAAATCGTTTTATTTATATATTAAAAATTAATTTTAGATTTAAATAAAAAATATATATATTTTAGAAAAAAAGGAATTTTTTTTATATTAAAAAGAAATTAATATTTTTTATAAGAAAATAATTTATTTCCTATATAAACGAATTAATTTATAAGAAAAGCCGTTTAATATAATATTGATTTTAAAACTTGTATAATAAAAATTATACTTAAAGGAATTTTTAAAAGTTAACCTTTTTTTTAAAAAAAATAAAAGAAATCTAAATTCTTAAAAATAAAGATTTTTTAAGGGGTTAGAAAAAAGATTTTATATAAAAAGGTCCCCTAAAGTTTAAAGTTTTTTTTAAAAAAAATTTAAAAAAGGTTTAGTATAAAAAAAAAAAAATGAAAGAATATATTTATAGTAAAAATAAGATTTTATATAAAAGGGTAACCCAAATATTAAATTTTTTTTTAAAAAAAATTTTTTTTTCTAATATAAAAAAAAAAAATTTTTATTAAAAAAATAATATATTTATACTAGAAATAAGATTTTATATGAAAAGGTAAGTTAAATGTTTTTTTAAAAAAAATAAAATAAAAATTTTAATATAGAAAAAAAAAAAAAAACCAAAATTTTTTTTTTTTTTTTTAATTTAAATTATAATTTATATTAAAA
>Ga0247765_1000252_pt1 | contig 43392 bp, 65 predicted proteins | sample UWRJL106311C6_FD_179949 | JGI IMG/M metagenome (GOLD analysis project Ga0247765, IMG submission 179949) | Plant litter microbial communities from Arlington Agricultural Research Station in Wisconsin, United States - UWRJ-L106-311C-6 | ecosystem: Environmental > Terrestrial > Plant litter >... | reverse complement strand
CTACGACGTGACGCAGCTCAAACCCGACGAGCCGGAGCTGGTGCGTTGCACGACGGTAGTGATTTACGACCACAACCCCTCGACGTTCGAAGGGCCACCCGCCGCAACGATCGCTTCCGGTCAAGCAGTTTGCAACCCACTCGATCAGTGGAACCGCAGGCTCGGGACGACGATTGCCTTTGGTCGAGCGCTCAAAGAGTTGCATCGGCGGGTAGAGGGCGAGCGGCAGGACAAGGCGGTTGTTCACTAATGGAACCCGGAGGTCTCCAATGCTCGGTAGCTCAACTGTTCAAGACGATTCTCGTCGCTTTTGTATTGCTTACAGCCGCCGATTGGGTGGGCATCGGCCACCATTCGACTGGCGCCGTGACTGCCCCGGTGACGTCGCTCGACCGTTCCCCCCACTGGTCGGGCCGGGGCGGGGCGAACCAATGGCATCCCAGGTACGCGGCTACCTGCGCAAGATGCGGGATCGCCCCTTGACGAGGGAGACTGCGCCCGTCTAGCCTCCGCGGGCTGCACCTCTTCCTCGCATCGCAGCGGGGCCGCGTCGATTCACTCCCGACGCGGCCCCGCTTTTCTTTTCCGGCCAGCCGGACTCGCTCGATCCGTCCGCTGCCCCCCCTACGTTCTCGCCGTGCCGACGTCGAGACCGAAGGGGTGAGGAGAGTTGGAGAAGATCACGATGAACCAATTTCGAGACCCGGGGAAGGGCTGCTTTCTACCCTCTCCGCAGGTGGCGAAACAGACCGCTGAGGGGACGCACATCGTCGCGCCTGCCGGCTGGGATGGCGAGCGCGTCGTTCGCTACGAGTGGTCGAGGGACTACTTCCTCGTAGACCCCAACCTCCTGCCGGCGTGAGTACCCAAAGCGTTCGGCTCCGCGATTACCCGGCAGACACGCGGACCTATCTGGAAGCGCTGCTCGCCGGCCCCTGCACCTACTGCCACCGTCGCGCCGAGCAGCTTGATCACATCGACGCCCAGCAGCGAGGCGGCAGCCGCAGGTGGACGAACCTCGCCCCCGTCTGCGGCACCTGTAACCAACGCAAGGGGACCAAATCGGTCCTCGGCTTCCTCGGCTCGTTGCGGCTCCGACCTCACTTCCTCGAGGTCTCTGAAGCGATGCGGAATTGGGGTGCGGTATGAGCGGCAAGCTGGTCGGCTGGGCCTTCGGCCAAGAGGGTCTGTCGCCGACGCAAAAGCTCGTCCTCGTTGCCCTTGCTGACAACGCTCAGGACGACGGCAAGGCGTGGCCGGCGAAGAAGACGATCGTCAAGAAGACGGGTCTCGGGCGGTCGAGCGTCTACCGCTCGATTGAGGAGCTTGAAGACAAGAAGCTTCTCCGGTCGGGGGTGGATAGCAGGGTCGAGTGCTTCTGGCTCTGCGTCCCACAGGGGGACGACGATTCCCACAGTGGGAAAGACGATTCCCACAGTGGGACGCCTTATAGGGAACCCTCAGTTGAACCCTCAGATAACGACCCCCCTCCCCCTAACCAGCCTCCCGTCAAGAGCAAGACGACCAAGGAAATCGAAGCGGTTTGGGCAACGTATGTAGCTGTAATGAAACCCGGCGGGCGCGGCGCGGATCTCGATCCCGAGTCGCGCAAGTTGATTCGCGATGCCTTGAAGGTCGCCGATGTCGAGGAGTTGCAGCGGGCGATCGAGACCTGCGAGCGGAGCGACTTCCACATGAAGAGGGGCAAGCACAAGATCCGGCCTGGGGCCAAGTACAACAAGCTCCCGCAGATAATCAAAGCTCGGCGCGGGCGCAACGAGACCACGCGATCGAGGATCGAATGGTGGCTCGAGAAGGCCGACGAATTGGAGGCCGGCGCCGACGTCGCGTTTGACGTCAACGCCGAAGCCGAGCAGATCCGTCGCGAACAGGGGCTCGACTAGTGGGCTCTGTCACTGTCCCAAGCGCAGAGGTGCCGCCGCAGAACATAGAGGCCGAGGAATCGGTTCTTGGGGCAATGCTCGTCACCGATGTTGCCCTTCGAAAGGTGCGAGTTGAAACGGCGCTTTCGGTTGGGCATTTCTACCTAGACAAGCATCGGGACATCTATGCCGCTCTGCTTCGTGTCTCTGATCGTGACGGAACTGCGGACGAGCTCTTAGTGGCAAGCGAGATCCCTAAGCACCGACATTACATTTCCGAGTTGGCTGCCAAAGTGCCAACCGCGGCGAATGCCGTCTATTACGCCCGATTGGTCGTTGATAGGGCGAATCGTCGGACCAAACTCGAAGGGGCGTATCTCATCCAGCAGGGGGCGCGGGAGCTGGATGACGAGCGCAGCGCCGAGTTGATCCAAGAGGGCTTGCAGCTCGCCGCCGCGGACTTCTCGATCGAGGCCGAACCGACCTCGGGCGAAGAGATCATGAGCGAGGTCTACGACTACTTGAACGACCCGACCGACCCGGAGGTCTTCGAGCTGCCCTGGTCGATCCTCAACGAGTCGGTGGTCGGTGGCTATCGACGCAAGCAGATGTCGGTGATCGCCGGCTGGCCGAAGATGGGCAAGAGCTTCGTGCTGGACCAGATCCTCACGAGCTTTGCCGCGCAGGGGAAGAAGTGCGCGACCTTCGGCTACGAGGTCAGTCGGATGGAGAGGGCCATTCGGAATCTGACGATGCAGACTGGGGTTGCCTCCGAAAAGCTTTTTCGCAAACAGCTCTCCGAGAAGGAGATGCGGAAGGTCGTTCTAGCAATGGAGGCCGGCCTGCCCTTCGACTACTTCGAATCCGCTGCGTGGAGTCTTGAGCGGGTGTGCGAGCGGATCATCTATGGCAATTACGACATCGTCGCAATCGATCCGGTGACGAAGATGCCGGGCTTCGAAAAAACCGAGATCGCTTCGGCGACGGTGGGTCGTCTGACTGAGATCGCGACTCGAGCCAATTGCCATGTGATCTTGGTTTCGCACCTTCACCGCGGTCGGGGCACGAGCAGCGAAGGCGTGAGACCTCGGCCGGTCGCTTCCGACCTCCGCGGCAGCGGCATGATCGAGGGCGACGCCCACGCGATCATGTTTCTCCACCGCGACCAAGACGAGCGGGGCAACGTGAAGAGAACCGGCGAGCTGTACATCGACCGTTCTCGGCTTGGACCTCCTCGCAGCATTCGGGTGGCGCAGCTAGCCCGGACCTTGCAGCTCATATCGATAGAGGAGGCCGAAATGCTCGGCAAGCAAACTCAACTCGAGACCGGGAGGGAAGCAGCGCATGACCAACAAGCAGGCTGAGAAGAAGCCGAAACGTCGGCCGGCGCCGGTCCTCGTCAAACGGGCTGATGGCTCGACGGAGACTGTGCCGGCGTCGAGGTTTAGTCGGCGCCGCGCTCGGCGTCACGTCTTCTCGCTGACGGCGGCTCAACGCTCTGCCCTCTTCGCCGGGGAAATGCCCAGGATCACGGTGCCTTCGGGCGACAGCCCTTTTCAGCCCGGCGATGTCTACGAGATCCCGGGAACCAAGAACATGGCGATCGGGATCATCGGCATCGCCGAAGGCGGCAGCGGCCGGGATGTGCTGCTCTACAAGGTGTTCGATCGCCGGCCGCGGCTGCTGCGAGCGTCGGTCCACAGCGTTGACTTCGAATCCATCCGACGCAGCTTTGACGATAGGGGGGTGCCTGCCCCTCTGACCGATCCCGCCGACGTCGCCGACGCGGCCGAGGACAGTGCTTACACGTCGTCGCCGGGAGCCTCGCTGAAAGGCGAGCCCGAGGCGATTAGTCGCCTCGACCAGGAAGATCAGCTCCAGCGGGCGCGGGAGAAAACCGAGCGCAAGATTCGCTCGCCGATCGCCGCGATCGAGGAACGACTGCTTGACCTCGAGAACGACCCCCTCTTCGCCCAGCACGCTTCGACTCTCCGCTTTGTGCGGAACCGGATGGCGAAACTCTGCGACGATCGTCTGCGCGAGGAGGGGATCGGTTGAGTCCTTCAGCCGACCGGGTGCAGTGTCCTTTCTGCCTCGGCCATCTGAGGGTGAAGGGCGACGGCACGATGTACGCGCACGACCGCGGGCGCCCCGGGATGCGGAAGCGTTGCCCGGGCTCGGGCAAGACCAAGGAGCAGGCGAAGGCAGACCGCACTTTGCAGGATCGCGGTATCGCCATTCCGTCCGGCCAGCCGGATGAAGTAAGGCCCGAGGACATCTTCTGATGCCGAACTGCCGAGACTGCAAGGAGCCGATCAAGTTTGCCCGCGTTGGGGGTCGCACGATCCCGGTTGACGCCGAGCCCGATTGCCGCGAGGGCAGCTTCGTTCTCTACCGCGAGTTCGGTGTCCTCATGGCGCGGCCAGCGCGACTGCCGCGGGACTACAGCCGCCCTCGCCATCGCCACCACTTCGACACCTGCAAATCCCGTCGCTATGGAAAGGCGCCAGCGTGATTCGAGCGATCAGCTTCACTGAGCAGTCCACCCTGCTCACCTGTCAGGCCCAATGGGACTTCACCTACGGCGGCTACCTGGCCGGCACGACGCTTCGCCCCAAGGCGGTCCCGATCCGGTTGCAGGAGGGGAGCGGCTGGGGCGCTGCGGTCGCCGCCTTCCATGCCGCCGATGAGGACAAGCTTGACGCCGGGGTGATCGCCATGACGGCGGCGCTCGACAAGGAAGCCAAGAAGTTGGAGGAAGCCGGCTTCTACGACGCCGATGCGCACCGAGCGATGGTGGCGAAGCTTCGTGCTCTCCTCGAGCAGTACGCCGCTGAAGAGGACGATCGCGAGGTCCAGCTTGCGGGGCTCCACGGCCTCGAGCACGAGCTGATGGTTCCGCTGCCGAGCCGGTCAGGCAAAGGCGATTCGAGCCGCTACCGCTTGCAGGTGTTCTTCGACGGCGTTCTGACCGATGCCGAGGGTCGGAACTGGCTGGTCGAGTTCAAGTTGCGCGGCAGTCTGTCGCCGCTCGAGCTGATCGCCAACTCCCGCCAGATCCGCTACTACGCCTGGGCCTGGCAGCGCGAGACCGGCGAGGCAGTGACGGGGGTGATCGTTGACGAGCGGCTGAACGAGCAGCCGAAGCCGGCGCGGTGGGTGAAGCCGAAGCGAAAGGACGAAGGGATCTTCGTCAGCCCTGGTGAAGCCGATGCCCTCGGCGCCCCCTACAGCGCCGCCGAGCAGGAAGCCTTCGGCGAGGCCAGCGTCGAAGCCCGTCGCACGGTCTCCCACGCGAAGGATCAGGTGACGACGCCGGAGAGCTACCTGGACGCTTGCGAGCGGGCCGGGGTCGAGCCGGTGCCCGAGACCTTGGAGGCCATCGCCAACCGGAAATGGTCTCAGCGCCACCCGATCTTCCTGGCCCCGCAGGAGATCGAAGAGAGCGGCGTCGAGCTGGTCAGCCTCGGGCGGCAGGTCGCTGCTGTCGATTCCGGTCAGACCTATCCGGTGCGGAATGTGAAGCCGCAGAACTGCAACGGCTGTCGTTTCCGCGAGATCTGCAACGACCCCAGCGATACGGAGCTGGTCGATTCGCTGTTCACCCGGCGCCCGGCCAAGCGAGACAAAGACAAGGAGGCAACCCCAGCATGAGTCCGCTCGAGTTCGTCAAACCGAAGGACGTGGCGCCCACCCTCAACATGGCCCTGTTCGGCCCCGGGGGGACCGGCAAGACGGTGGCCGCGTGCTCGGCGCCGGGTCCGATCCTCTACGGCAATGCCGAAGGCGAGACTGCCCTGCTCTACGCCCGCGGCCTCTACGGCGACGACAAGATTCACGAGTTCCCGGTGTCGAAGGCGGCCGACCTCGACGCTCTCTTCCTGCACATGCAGGGTGGGTGCGAGGAGCAGACCTTCGTCCTCGACACGATCGGGGAGACCTATCAGCGCTTGGTTGAGGAGCTGGCCGGCACCGGCCGGGCTTCGCTCCAGAACTACGGCGACGTCAACACGAAGCTCGAACGGTTCATCCGGGCGATTCGCGACCTGCCGATCAACGTCGTGATCCTCGCCCATGAGCAGGTGGACGACGAGGAGGGCGAGGTCACGAGGCGCCCCCTGACCGGCGGGAAGAAGTTGCCCGAGAAGCTGGTCGCGATGATGGACGTCGTCGGCTACACCGCTGTTGTGCCGGCGACCGACGACGAGCCGACCAAGTACGTCGCTCAGCTCGTGGAAGCCAAAGGGCGGCGGGCGAAGGACCGCTCCGGTGCCCTCGGTGTCACTCGGGCGCTTGATCTCGGCGAGTGGATTCCGGTGGCGATCGAGGCCATGCGTGGCGGTCAACAGTCGCTCGAGACGGCCGCGACGGAGAGCGAGGAGACCGAGAAGGGCGAGATCAAAAACGACAAAACGAAAACCGCCACGGCGTCGACGGGCGACGGTGGGGGCAAAAAGGAGGGGAGCAAATGAGCTTCAAGCTGAGCCTGGACGACGTCGAGCCCTGGAAGGCCGGCGGCGTGATCCTCGGTCCCGGTACTCACCCGGTCAAGGTGGTCGAGGAAGAGATCGAATACAAGGGCGACGGACAGGAGAAACATCCGGTCGTCAAAGTCCAGCTCGTCGCTGTTGGAGGCGAAGAAGAGGGTGGCGAGATCCGCGATTGGATTCACGTCACGCCCAATTCGCTCGGCCGCGTCGCGCAGATCTACGAGGCGTTTGAGATCGAGGTTCCCGGCGGCGAGTTCGAATGGATTCCGCTGCTCAATCGGACGGCGAAGGCGATCGTCCGCAGGGTGCCACGCCGCGATGGCAAGAAGGGCGACAACGGTCAGGTGCTCGAAGTCTCTGAAGTCAAGAGCTATGTGCCCCTGACCGAGGAGGACAAGGCGGTCGAGAGCCTGAAGGACGCCTTCGGTGCCACCGAGGTCAAGGGTGGCGGCGTCGAGGAGGACATTCCGTTCTGATGGCCAAGACCCCGGCGAAATCGAAGCGGCGCCTCTCTCCCGAGGAGCGCGAGGCCAAGAAGGCGTTCGAGGTCGAGGCCAAAATCAAGAAGGGGGTGGGGGCGATCCGCGAAGTGTGGGTCGCCCTCGCCGCCTACTTGCACGAGTTCCATCAGGGCAAGATGTGGGAGCACCTTGGCTACAACCGGATCGAGGACTGGTTGGGGACGCCGGAGATCGGGCTGGGCCGCTCGCAGGTCTACGCCCTGATCGAGGCGTACGAGGAGCTGGTCGTGAAACGGGACGTCGAGCCCGCGCAGCTCGGCGGCTTGGAGGCGACGAAGATCGCTGTCGTGTTGCCGGCGGTGCGTCGCGGCGATGTCGATCTCGAGGAGGCGCTGGCCGACTGCGAGTCGCTGTCGCGCTCGGCGCTCCGCGAGAAGTACGGCCAGCAGGTCTCGGCCGAGCGGGTGCCGCTGATCCAGTGCGAGCAATGCGGCTGCATGAAACGGCCGAAGACCGAGGCCGAAAAGAACGAGCCGATCCCCGGCCAGCTTTCGACCGAAGAAGCCAATGGAGGGTGACGAATGCCGAGCATGGTGAGGCCTTTCAGGTGGTGGGCTACCGGCACCCTGAGCCCGAGGTTGCGGCAACGGCGCTTGCCATCTACCTACGGTTTGTTGACGGCCTCCACCTGGAGCCGGAGAGCTTCGAGGTCATGAAGCGCCGGCTTTCTGAGGTTCGCAGCGTCGAGCGCGGGAATCTCGTTTCGTGACCTTGACGCCCGAAGAGGCGGCGGTCTATCCCGAGCGCCAGCTTGAAGCCGCGGCTCGGCTGAATACGGCAATCGAAGTCGAGCAGTTCACGCGGCACCTTCCGCCCGGCAATGCGGCCCGCGAGTCAGCGTTGGAGGAGTGGCGCTGGGCTCGCGCCGTCGCCGCCGAGTGGGACGAGGACGGGTGATCGTCAAGCCTCCCCGCGACGTCGCCGAAGCCTTCTGGCAGGCGGCGATGCGACGGGAGCGGCCGGTGCCCTTCATCGCCGAGGCGCCGGCCTGCTGGCTTGCTTCCTTCGATCCGCTCGAACGGCTCTGCAAAGGGAAGTGGGAGGCGTTTCACTTCTTCGGCAAGCAGGAACTTCGCAACTGCCCGGAGCTGCGCGGCCTCAGCCCCGAGGAGCTGATGCTGATCGAATGGGATTCGCGCAACGCTGGCCCCGGCTGCGTCGAGCACCATCGCCGCTTCGACAAGCTCGCCGACGCCGGCCCGGGGACCGATCTCGTCGTGCCTCGATCGAGCCTGCCGGCCGACGTCGAGGAGTTCATCGCCGAATACGGGATCGTCAGCCTCGCTTCGCGCCGCTTTCCGCTCTGCTAAGCGCTATAGTTGGCGGCGCCCGTGAGCAGTCCCGGCCCAAGATCCCGGGACAGCCAAGCGCCTCGCAATCGACGTGCGCCTTGGGTCACGAGGCAGATGGGACTCTCCTCCCTCACCCGCCGCCGCCGCTTCCCTGGCGGCGTTGGCACATAGGCGGCGGGAGCTTCACCGGGCCGCGGCTCGCCAGAGCCAGCGGACTAAACAACCGTGTGGATTGCGCGCACGCAGCGTGGTAGGCGCCTGCTGGGGCGCCCTTGGGGTGGCCGCTGCATACGGTGCCCGGTGAGGAGAGTTCATGGCGGTCGGGACGCATTGAGGCAACGTCGCCGACGCGAGGCAGGCACCACGACAAGCCCGTAAAGGCATGGCCTGTGAGCCGTTCGGCAAGCCCGGTTCGATTCCGGGGACCGCCCACCCTCTTCGTTGGAAATCCGGCCAGCCGGATTGCGTCGCGCCGCGCCGGCGCCTAGACTCCTCGCCGTGAGTACGACCGTGGTAGAGCACAGCGAAGCTGATCGTCGTCAGGCGATGGCGGTCTACGCCTTCGTCTCCGGCCGCGAGAAGGCCGGCGTCAAGCTTCTCACCGAAGCCGAGTTGGACATCCCTTGGGGCACCGTCCGCTCATGGGTGACGCGCTACCGCGACGAGTACGCCCAGGTCAAGGCGGAAGTCGATGAACACGCCCGGTCGATGATGGCCGACTCTCACCGACGCCTCGCGACGCTTGCGATGGAGTCGGAGGAGGAGGCGCTGAAGCAGGTCGCCCGCCTTCTCGAACGGGGCGAGATCAAACCCCGTGAACTTCCGAAGCTGATGCAGTCGCTTGGCATCGTGGCCGGCGTTCACACGGACAAGTCGGAGCTGATGTCGGGCCACCCGACCAGTCGCGTCGCGGGGGACCTCGGCGACATCAAGAAAGCCCTCGACGCTGCCGGCATCGAAGTGATCCTTGAGGGCACGGCCGAGGACGATGACGAGGAGTCGCCGGGGGATCCCGACGACGTTCCGGCTCTGCCGGCGCCCGCGACGTGAGAATCGAAGACGGGCCTTTCGCCGGGCTCGAAATTCACGAGCTGATCGACCTGACCTTGCCGCCGGACCACATCAAAGTCCTCGTCGCCGGGCAGGCAACCGTCTTCAAGCTCGACCTCGAGACCGAGACCGCGACGCCGGTAGCTACTTGGCCCGAGCGTTCGCCCGACTGAGTTCGCGCAGCGCGGCTCTGTCGCAGGTCGACGGGATCGCCACTACTTCGGGGTACATGATGTTGCGTGGGTCGCTGCTGTGCTCGAAGCCGAGCAGGTGTCCTACCTCGTGGATCATCAGGGCGCAAGTCGCCGCAAACCATCGCGGCGCTGCGAGCGTCCGCTTGATCCACAGGACGCAGGGCGTCGGCTCGATTGGGATCGTCGCCCAGCCGTCTGCGCCTTCGGGCATCTGATCGTCGGGGACAATCTCGCGGTCGATGCTCGTGCAGTCGGTCGGCTCGCGGTGCCAGAACCCGATCGCCACCGCGTAAGCGCGGTTCAGCTCAGGGGTGAACGGCGCGGCGAGGGCAGGTGTCGTACCTGGCATCCACGCCGCGATGGCGACGGTGAGGCCGACGAGGAGGCGCAGCCGCTTCACGACCGCGCCTCCAGCTCGTCGCCCGCCTTCGCGTATTCGTAGGCGGTGCGCCTCGGCAGATCCACGACTTCCCCGGCCTGCTCGACGGAGAGGTCTGGATGTTCCCGCGCCTCCCGGATCAGCCTGCACGTCCGCTCGTGGTTCTGGGCGAGCTCCTGGCGAAGGCGGCAGGCGTCGTCCCTCGAGGCCCGGAGATCGCCGAGAATGTCGTCTCCGGATCTCGGCATCAGATCGGAGCGCCTTCCTCACGGGCACTCTGGATCGCTTCGTTTTCGCTGCCGTCATACGGCCCGTACTTCTGACCGTTGACGACGATGGTCCAGGCAGCGGTTTTCGGATCGTTGTGGATCGTGTAGGGCTGCGTCATCTCGTTCACTTTGCCCCCCTTCCGCTTCGCGGCGAAGCTGCCCAGTCCACGCACTCGACCAGAGGACGCGTGTTCTGGCACTTGCACGGCACCCAGCCGCTTGGATGGTTTCGGTGTCCCGGCTGGGTGGTCGGAACCTCTCCGACTCCTCCGGTGTGGGCTCGCCACTTGCGGCACTCCTTGCACCCCGTCATTTCAGTGCTCCCTTCGTTCGTGTGCTTGGTACATGGCCGCGCCCCGGAATCGAACCGGCGCAGCGCTTCAAGCGCGGCTAGGTGATCGCTCCCTCTCGCTCGACCAGCTCAGCGGCGAGGCGTAGCAGCGCCTCTCGGCCGCCGCGTTCCTCGACAAAGCGGTTCGCCCGCTCGGCCAGCTCCTCCCTCGTCTCGTTGACCATGCCGCCAGTGATCTTCGCCCCGCTCGCCAGGTGGGAGACCACCCAGAGTTTGTGCCGCCCACCATCCCCCGCGATGGGCTCGCCGTCCTCACCACTGGCGAGCGGTCGATGCACAACGCAGGGCTCGCCCACGACCTCGCACGCCCAGCCCGATACCTCGACGTAGGGCGTGCGCTTGGCGATCTCCTCTCCGTAGTGGCGAGGGTTGACGCGGATACGCACGGTCGCCCGCTGCACCTAGACCGCCTCCTCGTCGCTCAGCAGGTAGTGGCCTACGGTGTTCCCGTTGCCGTCGCTGATCGTTCCCTCCCACGATCCGGTCTCCTCGACCGTCGCCGCGCAGCGGGCCAAGGCGTCGGCCACGTTGGCGGCGGTGTTCATGGCCTCGTTGCCCAGCTCGATCCGCAGGTTGAACGCTTCGCCCTTGGGTCGTGCGTCGACCTCGCCGACAGCTACCGGCAGCGAGGCACGCGGGCCGAAGACGTAGTGCGAAAGCTCAGAGACGGGCACGATCAACAGCGCGTGTCCGGGCTCGGCTTCGTCAGAGCGCACAGCGGCTTTGTCGTAGTCGATGGACAGAACCTCGACCCTTGGGCAGCCCGGTACGCCGTTGTATCTGGCGGTGCGTCGCCGTGGCTCGGCGCCTAGACCGTCTGCGGTTGCCATCTCTCGTTCTGCGTTCATGCGACTACCTCCGGGGATTCGAGTAGGTCGGCGAGCAGTTCGTCGGCTTCCTTGGCCATCTGCTCGCAGGTCAGGGGTCCAGCGATTCCGTAGCCGATATCGACGGCCAGGATCTCATCGTTGCTGTAGAGGTCGCCCATGCCGTCACGGATGCAGCGCAGGCGTTCGATTCGGTCGGCGAAGGTCATTGCTCGATCTCGTGTACGAACGAGGCGTCGCCACCACGGGAGAAGGTGAAGTAGTTGGCGAGCTGGACCACGTCGAGCCAGTGGTAATCGGGGATCGCGGACCAGGGAATCACGATCTCCCCCGTGTCCTTGTCGATGTAGGTGTGCTGCATGGTGTTCCCTTCGGTCGTGTGCATGTGCGAACCATCGCACGGATTGTGGGCACAGTCAAGCTCACGGGGTTGAAGTGGACACATGTGCGATCCGCTGCACGAAGCCGATACAGCCGCGGAGATACCGCCCGAGACCGACGCGCGCCAGCACAAACGCGAGCGTGGTCGACGTGCGACACCTTGGCTGCATGGGCTGACATAACGCACGGAATGTCAACCGAGCGTAGGCGTGCCCGCCTCCCCTCCTCGGCTCTCTGCCTCGTTGTGTGTGTCGAGCATCATCGGAACCGGGTACCCCGATCCCCCGAACCCCGTTGACCAGGGGGACGGGGGAGTGGCGGATCGCCGGCCCCGCGCCATGTACTAATCACCCTCCCCAACGACAAGATTGGGGCAAAGGGGAGGGCCATGTGCCCACATCTGTTACCGTGCCTGCCGGGGCGATGATGCAGACCCGGGGCGGCAACCTCGTGAGCACCGCCAGCCGACCCCGCCCCCCTTCGGATCACGAGCCTCGGGGGTGGGCCGGGACGATCTAGCCCCTGCATGTGGGACCGCCGGAATCCGGGTAGTTCAGAAGCCACAACGTCACGTTGGAAAGAACATCGGGCGCAGAGCCCGAAGGTCGTGGGGGGTAGGCAGCCCCGCCCCGGACTAGGGCGGTGTGTGTTCCCACATTCGTCTTCCGGGTCGGCTAGGGTGCCGATCCATGCGCGAGGTGCTGAGAGGGGTGTGGCTGGGCGTGGTGGTCATGTTGGCCTATCTCGTTCCGCTTGTGGTCCTGCTGACTCCGATCGACCTCCTGCTCGGCGTCGGGCAGAAGCACGACACGGCCTTCGGGCTCGCGACGATCATCTACACGGCAGGGTGGGTCGGAGGCGCGCTTGCCTGGCTGGGCGCACCATGAGGCCCGAGACCAACCCCCAGATCGCTGCGGAGTTCTGGGCCGAGCAGCGCCGGATCAGGCTGCGCCGGGAAGAGATCATGCGGATGCCCAACTACCTCGAACGGCTCGAGGCGATCACTCGGGATGTCTGGACCCAGCAGACGATCAACGGCTTGTTCTCGATCAGGGAGGTCGTGCTGTTCTGCAACCCGGCCAACGAACTCGACCTGTGGCTCGCAGAAGACGGCCGGGTGCCCGAGGTCAAGGAGGCGTTGGGCCTGTGACCTGCGAGCAGATGCGCGTTTACCTCGCCGCCCGGATCGCGGCGCCGCCGTGGGTCCGGTTGCAGGTCTCCTCGGAGGCGGCGGGTCGGCGTTACCGGATCAGCCTGGCAGCCCCGGTCGGTCAGCCGTACTTCGTCCTCCTCTTCGTCAGCGGCGTAGGGCCACTGACGGCGCGGCTCGAGGCGATGATCGCCCGCGAGATCGAAGACGGTGTCCACCGGATCGTCTGCGCCGCGATCGGCTATCGGCGATGAACCGGATTCGGATGAAGGTGGCGAAGAAGCGCCGCCTCGAGCAGCGACACCGCCGGGCTCGCCAGCGGCAGCTCGAAATGGAGGCGGCGGTCAACGAAATCCAGCATTGCCGCTTCGCGATGCACATGGAGTTCTTCGGCTGGGGCACCGTTGACGAGGCCCTTCAGCAGCGAGCCCATGAACGGGCCGAGCAGGCGGTCGAGGAGGAACGGGCGATATGGGCGCGCTTCGACCGCGACGAGGCCGACTGGATCAGGGGCGAGATCGCCCGCCGTGACCGCGAGGCCAACCGTGAGCGCGACGAGAAGCGCCGGCTGGACAACGCCGCCCGGGAAGCGGGTCGCCGGTACTCGCGCCGCTATTGCGCCTACCCCTGGTAGGAACTTCGGCCACTTTCCGGGGATGTACCCACATCCGTCCGCCATATCGGTTAGGTTGCCGCGGTCCCGTCGGGCTGCAACGGCTTCTTGGAGGATGCTGAGCTCGGTGGGGCACAAAATTTCAATCAAGGCGAGGAGAGCACAGTGAGTGATCAGGAGGCAAGGGCGGGTCGCACGAAGGGCATCAGGACCGAGATCCGGTGCACGCCGGCAAACCTTGACCACATCCTCGCTGCCTGTCAGCAGCTCAGCGACGACGACACTCGCATCCTCCAGACGGCGTTGGCCTGGGACGTCGAGGACGTGGAGACGGCTGAGCGGTTAGCGATGGCGAATGCGGCGGAGGACCCGAACGGGGAGGCCCTGTCCAAAGCGATGAAAACGCTCGACTCAATGGACGTCCCGCAGCTCAGCGACGACGAGAGTTGCATCCTCGACATCAGCCAGCGGGTGGCGATTCTTGCTGGTCGGCTCGTCACCATGAAGCGCCGCGAAGTTGAGGCTCACAACGAGCTCGATCGGGTCTCGATCGAACGCTCCGACGAAGGTGCCGTCCACCAGCTCCCCTTCCGGGTCGCGATCCTCGCCGGCCGCTACGTCGATAACCAGCGCCGACTGGCTCAGATCGGTGCCCAGTCCGTTCAGGCAGAGGCCGGCGCCGAGCTGCCGAAGCCCTTGTTCGCCGAGGGGGACAGGATCGTGGCGGCGCCCACTTCGACCCTCCCGATTCCCGCCGACGTGGTCGGGACCGTGACGGGCCGGCAGTGGTGCGGCGGCTGCGGCGGCTGGCACTATCGGGTGGACTTCGGTGAGGTCCGGCCGGGGTACGAGGGTGTCGCCGGCATGAAAGAGGGAAGCATGCGTTTGGCCGACAATGGAAAGAAGCCGACGAACGACGAGAAGGAGGATGACCTCTTCGGCGAGATCGACGTCCGGATCGGCCCGGACGGCTATCCCTGGGTCAGCATCCTTGGCCTGATCGGGCTGCTGGAGAACCTGGGCGCCGCCGCCTGCCGGAACTCCGGCCTCGCCGAGGAGGATCGCGCCGAGGAGGAGATCGATCTGGAGGACGAGATCGACCCCGACGTACCGCTCTGGAAGGTCGAACTCGGCCGCGGCATCGACCACTTCATCAACGCCGTTCGCGTTTGGTCGGGCCGCTGATGGCTCGCGAGAAGCCGCCTCGCGACACCCTGCTCGAAGAACTCGAAGAACTCGGGCTGAAACGGGCGCCGAAGTCGAAGCGACGGAGTCTTACCAAGCTGGTCGAGGCGTTCCTGACGATGGCCCCGCGCTATCCGGAGGGCAAGATCTCCAAGACGCGGGAGCGTGAACTGGATATGGAACGACTCGGCTTCTGCAAAGCTCTCGAGAAGTTGCGCGAGCTGATCGCGATCTATGGCACGGACGCGATCTCCGAGTTGGCTGACGTCCGCCACGAGGATCAGATCCGGCCCCACAACCTCGCTGGCAGCCGGAACTGGATGCTCTGAATGGCTGAGGAGCAGCAGGTCGAGCCGGAGGTCACGCCCGAGGAGGCCCGGGCGATCGTCCTCGAGAAGATCCGCGAGGTCTTGCGGTACTCGCTGGTCGAGACCGAGGACGGGCCGGCGCTCGACCTCGACCTCCTCACCCGCCTGCTGACTCAGCGTGCCGTTCCCTACCGCCTGCTCAACCGCGAGCTGAGTTGGGCCGAGTTGCAGATCGTTCGGGAGGAGCAGCACGTCCAGCGCGCCCGGGCTGAAAACGCGGACGGCGAGGTCGCCGAACTCGCTCAGCGGCGCGTCGATGCCCTCGAACGCCGCGAGCACCAGATCATCGACCAGCTCTGGCCGGCATGAAGCTGGACGACATCATCGCCGCTGTGGAAGTGCAGGTCGAAGCGGAATCGGCCGACTCCCGTGAGGAGGCGACCGCCTTCGCCTGGATCTTCTTCTTCTTCGCCGTCCACGTTCTCGCGTGGATCGTCGCCCTTCAGATCTTCTAACCCGAGGAGGAGCTGTGTCCCGCAATCGCCAGCGTCGCAAGGAACGCCGAGTCGCCGCCAACGAGCAGGAACGTCGTGAGGCCGGTGCGGTTGCGCCGGAATCGTCGGTTGAGGATCCCGGCGACACCGACGAGCGTCAGCGCGGCGAGCGGGAGGACCGCCAGGTCGAGGCGGCTGAGCTGATCGAAGCCCTCGACGTCTTGCGTGGGTCTCGGGCGAACCCGCTCACCGCCGGGATCACCGTCTTCACGGCGATGCTCGAGCAGGCTCGCGCCGGTTATGCCGCCGATCGCCTTGCCGAACTCGAAACGGCGTTGAGCCTCGACTTCAACGCCCTGGAGGCGCAGGGAATCGTCCAGATCGCGATGGCGAGCATGGATGAGACCGGCGTCCCCGACGTCGAGCGCGGTGTCCAGCTCTGCATCGAAGCTCGGGTGGAGGTCGCGGAGGACCACGGCGACGGCGAGGAGTCGCAGGTCGACGTCGCCACGCAGACCGACGACTCCCGCGAGGAGCAGGAACGCCTCGAAGGTGAGGGGGGTGGTGACGAGTCAGAAGAGGCGCGGATGGCAGCCGAAGAAAAGGACTCCGACCGCCCCGGCCCCGAAGACTGATGCCTGCGGGTCGGGGCTCCCGCCATAGCCGTCCTCGCCGTACGAAAAAGCACTCCAAGGCCGAACAGCACGAGCGTCGTGTCGCCGCTGCAGTCGCCCGCTACGAGCGCGAGCACGGTGTCAGGTTCAAGCCGGCGGCGGTGGAGATGATCCGTCGCCGCTCGAGGCGCGAGCATCGACCGCCGCACGACCTTCTCCTCTGGGCAGCTTCGCTGCCTGATCCCTTCGAGTGATGATTGCTGCGTGGGAGACAATTGTCCGCGAGGCGTACACGGCCGACTGGCTGGAGCGTAAGCATGGTTTGCGTCGCGCCTCGATCAATGCCTACGGAAGCAGCAACGATCCGGTGCTCGTCCTCACCGTTCGTGACGGATCGGGCCACACGGCATTCGCCTGGAGCAGATTGTGGCGCGTCGCTGATCCGCGGCTTCAGGTGTTCCTTCTTGACCGTTGGGTCTGCGAACTCGCTGAGTTAGTGAGGGTCGAGCTAGATGAATGGCCCTACCCCGACGAAGACCCCCCCGATCCCCTCTAACTAAAAAAAGGAGGCTGAGTTGAGCACGTTCCGTCGCCGCCCGCCGGCGTCCTTTTGCTGCCGGCGTTGCAAGCACAGCTTTGGTTACGGCCCCAACTGCCAGGAGTGCGGCATCGGCCGGGGTCGGCGGGTCCGCAAGGTGCGGGTGGCCTGATGGCGCTCGTCAAGGACACCTTCTGCAAGTTCCGCCTCTCCTCTGCCCAGAAGGCGCAGATCAAGCAGATGGCGACTGACCGTGACCTCTCCGAAGGCGAGCTGATCCTGCGGGCGCTCGGGCTCGAAGGCGGCGATCCGTCGTCGCTGCCGGCGGCCGCGACGGACGGCAGGAAGGCCGATCCGAAGAAAGAACCGGGTCGCGCCGGCATCGAAGAACTCGCAGGTCGGATGGCGAAGGGCAAGAAGAAATGAGTCGCCGAGCCCGCCGCCGCCGCCGTCGGCTCCGACTGCTTTGGGTCTTCTCGTGCCCGAGCTGATCGACCTCTCCCAGCTCCCGCCTGGGCTGAAGGTCCGGATTCGAGATCCGCGGGCGCTGGAAAGTCCCGAGGTCCAGGCCCAGCTCCGCGAGCTGATCGAGCGGGTCCGCGTCAACCCGCTCCTGCGCTACTACCCGCACGAGAAGCAGCAGCCCTTCCATGCTGCCCGCCGCAAGATCCGCGTCTTCCTCGGCGGCGAACGTTCCGGCAAGACGGTGTCCGGTGTCCTCCAAGACCTGATCGACGCCGTTGACGAGGACGTGCTGCCAGAGCACCTTCGCGGCTACAAGATCTGGGAGCCACCCTTCTTCTGCCGCATCGTCACCCCCGACTTCGGCCAGGGCCACCAGGAAATGCTCCGGACGATGCAGGAATGGGTGCCGGCGGCGCAGCTCTATCGGGGCTCCTGGGAAGCGGCCTACAGCGACAAGAAACACACCCTCGACTTCGCCAACGGCAGCTTCTTCGAGTTCATGTCGCAGGAGCAGGATGTCTCCAAGTTCGGCGGCACGTCGCGGCATCGCATCCACTACGACGAGGAACCCAAGGGCGTCAAGGGCGAAGCGATCCACGAAGCCAACGTCAACCGCCTGGCCGAGTACCGCGGCGACGAACTCTTCACCTTCTCGCCGGTCCACGGTCTCGGTTGGACGTTCGATGATCTGTGGGAAGAACGCGGCGAAGAGATCGCCCCCGAAGTGTGGGACTCGCCGAAAATGATCCTGGTCCGCGCCGACCAGGACGACAACCCCCACCTGGACGCCGAAGGCAAGCGCGAAGCCGAAGAAAAAATTCCCGAGCACATGCGGGCGGCGCGCAAGTCTGGGCAGTTCGTCCACGCGCAGGGGCTTGTCTACCCGATGTTTGACAAAGAGCTTCACGTCTGCGAGCCGCTGAGCAAGGAGTTCGTCCGGGGGCTCGACTGCTTCGAGTCGATCGACCCCGGGATCGGGACGACGGCGGTGATCTTCGGCGGCTTCGACGGCGACGGGCGCCTCTGGATCTACGACGAGCTTTACCTGCACGACCGCTGGTGCGTGCCCGAGAACGCGGCCGAGAAAATCAGGGCGAAGAGGGCCGAGTGGGGCGTGCGGCCGAAGCGCTCGATCATCGACCCGGCCGCTGAGTCGCGCAACGTGCAGACGAACAAACGCACCGACAAGGCGTACAAAGAAGCCGGGATCAAGGTCCGCAAAGCGAAGTCCAACGACGTCGAAACCGGCTGCTTCGAGGTAATGCGCCGCTACGAGCACACCCGGGAGATCGAAGTCGATCGCGGCGTCAAAGCGACGATCGCCTTCCCGCTTCTCGTCGTCGCCTCCAACTGCAAGAAAACGCTGTGGGAGCGGGGCCGCTACCGGCAGGAACCGAAGGACGACGGCAGCTTCGGCGTCGTCAAGAAAGACGATCACCTTATGGACGCGAAACGCTACCTCTGCATGGAGCGTCCGCTGAAGCGCAGGCGCCGCCGGCCCAACGACGATGTCTACGAGCCGGGGACCGCCCCTGCGGCGCGCAAACGTCGTCGCCGGCCGGGTGCGCCGATGGGCAAATACAGCTAACCGAGGAGGTTCCCAGCATGGCTCGCATCGTCAGCACCGAGGACGAGGGCTTCTACCCGCTTCCCCACCCGCCCCGCGCCTGCGCCGTCACCGGCCGCGCCGAGGGTCGCTTCATCGACTTCAACGTCTTGATCGACCGGCCAGAACCGACGCACCTTTATCTGGACGTCGGGCTGATCGAAGAAGTGGCCCGCGAGCACCTGGGCATGGTCTCGGCGGGTAAGGCCAAGCAACTCGAAGAGTGGCTCGAGAACGCGAAACGCGAGCGCGACGAGCTGGAAGACGTCATCAACGCCGCCATCCAACTTGAAGAGAGGGCGGGTGCTGACGCTGTAAACAGAAAGGGGCTGCGCAATGCCGGCTAACCAATCACTCGGAGTACGGGACAACTGCAAAATCGAAACGGCGATCCGCGAGATCGATGTCGCCGTAGGGACGGTGGTGCTGACCCGACTGCCGGCGACCTCTGAGGTAGAGGGCAGCGCCGACCCGCGGCCGGAGACCATTACGCTGGTCGGCCCGGAGACCAAGACGTTCGATCCGGCGCAGTCGGGCTTCGACGTCTACGCGCTCGAAGGTGCTCGCTTCCATCTCACCTACGAGACCGACCCGGTCGGCACCGAGGAGGCTCGCGACAAGGGGCCGAAGAAGCGCCGTCGCTCGATTTCGAGTGAGCCGCAACCGAGGCCCGTTCGTCGCCAGCGTTCGACTGCGCGCAAGGAGGCGCCGACCAAAACCTCGGGCGAGCCCGCCAGGGGAAAAGCCTCCGCGAGTGGGCAGCGGAACTCCTCCCGCGCCTCGAAAAGCGCTTCCTCGAGCTCGGGGGCACGCAGCAAGAGCTCGACCAGCTCGAAGAGGAAGCGGAGCTAACCGATGGGGGAACTGACGACTGACATCGCCCTCCTCGACTCGAAAGTCCGGGCGGCAACGAACGTCACCGATGATGTTCGATCGGCACGCGACGACAAGGCGCTGATGTTCTTCCTCGACATCACCAAAGCGCCTGCTGCCGCTGAGACCCTGACGCTCGTGCTCGAAGCGAAAGATCCGGTGAGCGGCAAGTACGTTCCGGTGACCTCCTTCGAAGCCTCGAAAAAAGGCGAAGAACTTGGCGGCGGTACGACGCTCATCTTCATCGTCGGGAGCGCCAGCGCCGAGACCAAAGATGTTGCCGCCGTCCAGAGTCAGGCACTTGCCCTGCCGCGTAGTTGGCGGGTGAAGGTGACTCACTCCGGCGCCGGCAACTGGACCTACAGCCTCGGCTACGAGTCCTGCTAGATGGACGCCCTGATCGTCCTCGGCTTCCTTGGCTTCATCGCCTGGCGGGAGCGACAGCACGCGGTTGAGCTGCGTGCTGTCGCCTCTCGCCGCGGCGGTGGCGCGGTCCCTGTCCCGGTTGCCCCTGCCCGGCGCCGGAGGGACAAGCCGGAGAAGCCGCGGGTGATCTCGGCCGAGGACGACGCTGCTTGGAACGAGGCGCACGGCTTCTCGGAGCCGGACGAGGGGGAGGGTGAATCGTGAGCGTCAAAGAGTCGGTCCAGCGCGGCCTCAGCAAGCTCGATCCGAACAAACCGCCCTCGTTGACGGGGGAGGAGGAGAAGAGGATCAAACGCGGCCGGGAACGGCTCGAACAGGTCGCTCCTCGCCGCAAGCAGGCGTTGGAGTTCGCCCGTGGCAACCACTTCGTTTCGATCGACAAAACCGGCATGAAGTTGATCGAGCAGTCCACGGTGCCGCGTTGGGCCGGTGGTGAAAAGCCCGACCATCGTGTGCGTCGCAGTCACGATCTGATCTCGCCGATCTTGAAGGCGAAAGTCTCGGCGGCGGCGCCGCGGGAACCTCGCTATGAGGTCGTACCTTCGACCTCGGACCCGGAAGACTACGCCGCCACCCGCCTGGGCCGGAAGATCCTCGTCGCTGGCTATGAGCGACCCTGGAGGATCAGAGAAGCCTTCCGCCGCTTCGTCTGGAACGCCCTGGTCACTGAGGAAGCCTTCATCTTCCCTTACTGGGATGCCTCGATCGGCCCCTTCGTTGAGACCGACGAGGGTGTGATCGGGATGGGCGAGCTGCGCGCTGCCGTCTTCACCGGGCTCGAGGTCATCTGGGAGCCAGGGGTTGAGTTCGAGGACACCCGCTGGTTCGCGATCGAGCACGCCCGCTCCAAGGAAGACGTCGAAAAGGAGCCGGGCTTCATGGGTCCGCCACTGAAGCCCGATGCCGATCAGCACGGCATGATCGCCGGCCGCGAAAGGCCCAAGGGTGGCAACCTCGTCATGGTCACGGAGTTCTTCGAGCGGCCCTGTCCCGACTACCCGCGGGGCCGACGCCTCTTCTACGCGAACGGCCATCAGATCTTCGAGCCCGAGGATTACCCGCTCGAAGACGAGAAAGGCAACATCGTTGACGAAGTCTGCCTGCGCCGCGCCGTCTACTCGATCGACGGCTCCAGCGACCGTCATCGTGGCCTCGTCCAGTCGATGATCGAGTTCATGCGCGACTTCGACTACGGCGCCAACAAGGCTGCTGAGTATCTTCAGCTCGTCCTGGTCCCGCAGCTCATCGCTCCCGAGGGCGCAATCAAGGGCGAGATTGATGACGAGCCCGGCGGCGTTGTCGAAGTCGATGAAGACGCGCTTGCCGGCGGTCAGATCCAGTGGCGCGAGATGCCGTCGATGCCCAACGAGTTCGGCGACGTGCAGGACCGCGCTCAGGCCGGGCTCGGCAGCGTTTCGCATCAGAGCGAAGTGCCCGGTCAGATCGAATCGGGCAAGGGGGTCGAAGCCTTCCGCGAACAGGACGCGGTTGCCTGGCAGGACTTCATCGAAGACGTCGCTGCGGCTTACGCCCTCGTCGGCCGCGACTCCCTCTGTATCGTCCAGCGCCGCTACACCGAGAAGCGCCTGTTGAAGTTCCGCGGTCGCACGGGCTGGGAGGCGATCGAAGACTTCAAGGGTGCCGACATCCGCGGGCAGACCGACGTCCGCATTCGGCTCGGTTCCTTCGAAACCCGCAGCCGCCAGGAAGTGCGTCAGGAAATCAAGGAACTGGCCGGCCCTGAAGGCATCTTCCCCGGCAAGTTCCCGCCGGAGATCGTCCTGCGAGCACTGGCCGCCGGCGACATTGATCTCCTCAACGAAAGCTACGAAGAGGACGAGGCCCGGATCAACTTCATCATCAGCCAGATCCGCGCCGACACCTTCGACAAGCTGCCGCCGCGGCCCGTCATGCCCGGCGAGGATGTGCCCCGACTCAATCCGCAGACGGGTGAACCGCTGTGGATCGAACCGCCGACCGAAGACGAAGAAGACCCCGAAACCGGCGAAATCATTCCCGGTTCCCCGGGGCGGGCGGTGCAGGAGCGGTTTGTCGAGGGTTGGATGCCGCGGCCCTTCGACAACACCGTCATCTGGAAGTCGCGCCTCGAGACCTTCATGAAGTCGGACGAGTGGTCGCATCTGCCGGCGAGTGCCCAGCGGGCCACGATGCTCGTCTACCAGGCGTTGATCGACCTCGAGACCCGCAACGCGGCGCGGGCTCAGGAACTCCAGACGCAGCGTGCCGAAGAACTCGGGATGCGCAACGCCGCCAAGCCGCAGGGCGCGAAGGAAATGCCCTCGCAGCCCTCGGAAACCGGCAACGGGCAAGAAGAAGGCCCAGGGCCGCGCAGCGAATAGACGTCGTCGGGATCCGGCGCGACGCGACGTCGACCTGCGACACACGAACTTCCGGCCGAACCAGCGTCGCAAGCGCACTCGGCTAAATCGGGCGAACCAGCCTTCGAGCACTCGCCCCCACGAAAGGAGCGCAAATGCGCACCGAAGAGGCCCCTGCCGCTCGGCAGGATCAGCCCGGGGCTCTTGCCCACCTTGACGACGTCCTTCAACTGGCGCGTCTGCAGGAACCCGCCTGGCCGGAGATGCAGCACGAGCTGCTTTCCAGCGGGGCACTCCTCAACGACGAGGTCGAAGACGACGGCAAAGGCACCGGCAACGAGCCGACCCCCGACGACGTCCACTCGGAAGAACGACCGAACCCGGGCGGCGAAGAGGACGCGGAGTCCTTTACGGACTACGACCTTGACTCTCTCGAGGGCGATGCACGCAAAGCCGCCGAAGCCGCCCAGAGGCGGATGCAGGCGGACTACACGCGCAAGACCCAAGAGCTGAGTCAGCAAAGCCAGGAGGCCAGTCAGTACCAGGCGATCGTGGATGGTCTCTTCGACCCCGAGCGGGCACCGGAGATCCTTCGCATCCTTGGTATCGACGTCGGCAAAGCAGACGACGATCTGCTCAGCGAGGCCGATCTTTACGAGGAGCCGCAGACTGAGCAGGAACTACAGGAACTGCGTCAACGGATCGAGGAACGTGATCGCTTCGATGAAGAACGCGAGATCGTCGATCAGGAGGATGCGCAGATCGCTGAAGGGATCGAATCCTGGGAGAAAGAGCACGATGAAGAATTCTCCAAGGACGAGATCGAGTTTGTCTACCTCTACTCGGACCAGCTCCGGGACGAGCAGGGTCGCCCCAACGTCAAAGGGGCCATCGACCTGCTCGAGGGGATCGTCGCCGAACGGCAGCAGCGGTGGATCGAGTCGAAAAAGGCTCCCCGTCGTGCGCGGCCGGGTAAACCGGCCTCCCGGCAGGTTGACCTGCCAAACGAGACCACGGAGGACCGCGTCAAGCGCATGGCCGAAGCAGCCGAGGCTGCACGCGGCGACGCGCAGTAGTTAGCGGCCTCCCGAAAGGAGGGGCGTCGATATGCCGGCTACGGACATTGCCGTTGTCGAAGCGACGCTTAAAGAGGGCTGGACCCAGGACAACCTGGAGATCCAGTTTCAAAAAGACGACGAGCTGATGAAACAGCTCGGCGTCAAGGACCCAGACGAGATGATCGGCGACCACGCGAGCACCGCGGTCCACACCGGACGCGGCGGCGGCTTCACGATGGTCGGGCCGAACGGCTCTCGGGAAACCAACGCCCCTGACGGTCAGAAGACCGCCAAGGCGAAATGGACCCTGCGCCGGGCCTTCAACGCGATCGAAATCGACACCGCGACGATCAAGCGGACTGGCAACAACAGCCAGGCCGTCGCGAAAGTGGTGGACACGGAGGTCACTGGCACCGTGTCCGACACCCAGAAACAGATCGTCCGGCAGCTCGTCGGGGATCAGTCCGGGTTCATTGTCTCGCTCGAAGACAACGGTGGCGGCACCACGAAACTGCCGCTCCGAATCAACGGGGCCGACGCTTACGCGCTCGGTATCGAGGCGACCCGGCAACAGTGGCTCCCGATCGGTCAGGTGATCGACATCGGGACCGCTGCCAACGAGGCGGCGCTGGCTGCCTCGCGGGAAATCACCGCGTACGACGATGACGAAGCCGAACCGACGATCACGATCTCGGGGGCCAACGTCGATACCGAAGAAGACGGGAAATTCTTCGTGTCGATCGCCAACTCGCGCTCCGGCGCGACGTCGTACTCGATCAACGGGTTCCGCAACCTCGCCGATCCGGCTAAAACCTTCGGCGAACTGAACCCGGAAGTGGAGCCCGGCTGGGTGCCGGCGTTCCAAGATCTGACCGGCGGGCCAATCTCCCGTCAGCGGGTCGTGAAAGGGCGGCGCAAGGTGCGCCAGAAGGGGCGTAACCCCGACTGGGCATGGACGTCGCTGAAGCAGGTCGAAGCTCTCGAAAACGAGACCTACCCGCAGGTCCGCTTCGACGGCGTCGATCAGCAGAACCTGGGCGACGGTGAGTTCGTCATGATCGGGAAAGGTCTCAGGGTCCAGGCCCACGAGGACTGCCCCGATGGTGACTTCACCTACGTCCGTCGCGAGCACGTCTTCATGATTCGCGACGAGAAACCGTACTGGCTGACGCAGCAGTACGGCAACGGCATCCTCATGCCGCAGGCGAACTCGACCTTCCTCTACGGGTCGCTCGAGTGGTACCTGGAGATGGCATCCAATCGCCGCAACGCGATCGGCCAGTTCCGGAACCTCGCCTAACCCCTCAGCCCGTCCCCGAGTCACATCGGGGGCGGGCTTTTCCTGCATTCGTACCGACCAAAGGAGATCCGCGATGTCACTGTTCAAGTTCTTCATGCTGCTGTTGGCGGTTACGGTGAAAACCGTCAAGACCGCCAAGGTGCAGGGCGACGAGCGGGAAACCGAAACCGACGTCACCTTCGACAACTCCTACCCGACCGGCGGCGAGGTCGTCACTGCCGAACAGCTCGGCCTGACCCGCGTCACCGGGGGCTACTGCCAGCTCCTCAACGGGACCGAAGCCGAAGCGACGCCTGTGACCAGCGCCGTTCTGCTGGCCCAGGAAAACGGGAGCGCCAAAGTGAAGTTGCTTAACGGCAAAACCTCCAAAGAGCTGGCGAACGCCGCCGACGCCTCCAAAGTCGTCGTCCGCGTCTTCGCCCGGGGCAAGTAGGCCATGACGGGACTTGCGATTGCCCTTGATCCCGCTGCTGCCAACGCCGCGATGGCGAGGCAGGTCCAGGCAGACGCTGACGAGGCTCGTCACTGGAATGAGGAGCTGAAGCGCATTGATCCGACGCTCTCTCTCGTCTTCGTCCCCTGGAACGCGACGGAATTCGATCACCGGGATTGCTGGCAACTGAAGAAAGAGATCCCCGGCGAATACGACGAATACTGGCCTCTGCTCACCGAGGACGAGAAGTACAAAGCCCCTGGTCCCTGGCTCCTCGACGCCCTCACCGCCAACGATATGTGGAACCCGCGGGTCCACCGATCCAAGCAGGAAGCGAGGGCGAAACACCGGGCGGCGAAAGAGCGGGCGAGGGCGCGGGAGGCCGAGCAGCGGCAGGACGAAATGGCGCTTGCCCACAGGGCCGCGAAGCGGCTGCGGGGCGACAGCGGTTTCCACAAGCGGACGGATCTGATCTTGCCGCCCGCAGTGGCCGCGGAGCGTAAGGCGAGGCGCGAGGCTGAGAGGAAAAAGGCTTGACCTTCAAAGAGCTGATCGAAGAGGTCTCTGCCCGCGGGTTTGAGTTCATCGCCAACGACGAAGAAGGCGAAGCTCGGATCAAGCGGTGGATCAACCAGGCATACCGGGAGATCATCGACTACCGCGCCTGGGGCTTCCTCGAAGGCGAAAAAGAAGGCAAAGCCCCGCTGACGATCGCGGACCTCAAACACGTCCTCTCGGTTGTCAACGTCAGCAACGGCGAGCGCCTAACCTTCGCGACCCGGGCCGGGCTCGAGCGGTGGAACCCGGGGCTGACCGAGGTGGGGACGGCAACGCAGTGGTTCCTCGACGGCGAGGATGAGCTGCGGGTCTTCCCGAGCGACGCCGACTCCACGATCCAGGTCCGGTACCTGCTGAAGCCGCCGGACCTCAAAGAAGACGGCGACGAACCGATCTTCGACGCCGACTACCACGACCTGATCGTTGACGCCGCCGTGGTGCGGGCCTACAAGAACACGGACAACTTCGAAGCCGCCGGCTTCGTCAGGCAGGAGTTCGATCGCGGGATGCGCAACATGGTCCGCAACCTGCGCAAGAGCTACGACGGCAATCGAATGATTCAGCGGTCGGGGACCGTTGACGACTACCTCTCCTGATGGCTCTCGAACCTGCGATCTCGATCGACAGCTTCGACGGGCTTCGGCTCGGCGTTCCTCCGGCGCTGGTTGGCTCCGGTGCGGCAATCGACCTCCTCGACGTCGATTGGGACGACAGCGGCGTCCTCGGCTCGAGGGCGGGCGTTCGTCAGTTCACGACCAAAGCACCGCCGGAAGCCTACGATCGGATTTTCGGTCACGGCGTTGATTGGGCGCCACTCGGCGAGCAGTTCGCGATCCTCGCTCGTCGTGGGGAAACGCTCGTGTGGTTGAACGCTGCGGGCGAAGAGGGTGCCGGCTCGATTCCGGTGACGACTCTGCGACTGAGCTTTGCGCAGATCGGGGAGAACGTGCTGACGCCGGTCACGTACATCGCCAACCAGGACAAACCTGTTCGGAAGTTCTTTCAGGGCGCCTTCTCTTCGCCTGAAGCTGTGGTAGACGAAGTTGGCGGGCAACAGATGCCGACTGCCCACTTTCTCGCTGACTGGCAGGACGGGGCCAATCGCCTCGTCTACGCAAACACTGGACTCGAAGGGGGACCGGGGAAAGCCGCTGGGTCGCCCTCCCACGTCTTCTTCTCCGAACCCGGCCAGCCTGAGCACTTCGAATCGACTGCCTACGTCCAGCTCAACCCTGGCGACGGCGAGCAGATCGTCGGTATGTGTACGTTCAACCGCAACGTCTTCGTCTTCAAGGAAACGTACTGCTTCGTTTTCTACGGGATCTCCGCTGACGAAGAAGGCCGGCCGATCTTCAACTTCAGCACGATCGATCTGGGGACGCGGGTGCTTGGTTTCTTCGAGAGCGATTCACAGCCGATCGCGGTTGGGCATGACGGCGTCTACTTCCTGGCCCAGGACGGGATTTGGGTGACGACGGGGGGGCCGCCGGTTCGCGTCACCGATGCGCTCCGGACCTCGACCGATCGCCGCAACCCCCGCGCCACTCTCGGCGAAATGGTCTTCCCGACTTGGGACCGGGCCAAAGGCTTTCTCACCTACCTCGACGGTTGCCTCTACGTCGGCTTCCCCGAAGCCTTCGGTGAAAACCTGATACAGCGGGTGCTGAAACTCGACCTCGAGACCGGGCGCGTCACCTACTGGAAGACCGAACTGATCGGCACGATGGTCTTCGCCCAGACGTTCCAACCGGGGATTCCGCGGCTGTTCTTCTCTGGCGGTCCCGGGCACAAAGGCATCTTCTACTTCGACCCGACTACGAACGAAGACCCTGTCGTGGCGATGAATTCTTACTGGCAGTCGGGCTGGTATGACCTCGGCAACCCCGACGAAAAGGTGCTCACGCAGACGAAGATGTGGGGCTCGGGCAACGTGGATATGGCGGTCGCCGAGGACTACGGAGATCCAGGCGCGACGAAGAAATTCAAACTCGGCGCCGGCAGCGCAGTCTCCCAGGCCCACCAGCAGCGCAGCCAGAAGGCGACGATGTTCTCCCATCGGCTCTCGGGCAACGCACCCTGGTCGGTCCAGAGGCTCACCCGCTATCTGCGTGAGACTCGTACCGCGGAGACCGAGGGCAAATGACGAAGCCCCTGCCGAAGCGCGACGTCGAGGCTCGGCCCACTCGCCGCGGTGGTCCTCGCCTCAGTGCGGTCGAGCGCAGGGCGCTTGCTTCGGTCAAAGACGAGAACCTGAAGAAGGTGCTGGGCGAGCTGCTGATGTCGACCCGCGACGCTCAGGAGAACTTTCAGGAGATCGAGCAGTGGTTTCCGATCCAGCCGGCCGACCTCGCCAAATCGCTGCGGGGGGTCATTGGGCTCAGCTACAAGTACCACGGCAATCAGCCGCAGGGTCCGGGCGAGATGTTCCACGAAACCGAACCCGGTCACTTTCTCTACCTGACTCCCGAAGAAACCTCGGGCACCGACGTCAGCCTCTTTATCTCGCAGTGGGGGGCTTCCAACAACGGCACCCATCGCGGCTACGTCCTCCTGCGCCGGCCGAGCGAACCTGCCGTCCTTCAGGTCATGGAGATCACCGGAGAAGCGGAACTCGTTGAAGGCGGTGGTTTCGAAAAACGCTACAAGATCCCCGCCAACATCATCCTCAGCTCGAAAATCCCCTTCGATTTCGATGAAAAAGTCGAACTCTTCTTCTTTCGCACCGGCGACAAAGGGGAAGCCGGCGGCGAAGGAGTAGAAGGTCGGCCGGCGGGACTGAAGTACACGTACCTCAGCAATCTCGAATCTTCCGATCCAGGTGAAGGCAAGCTGAAGTTCAATCAGGGTGAACTTGCTGAAGCTACGTTGATGCGGATCTCCGAGACTGATGCGGACGGCAACGGGGTCGCTCCCTACATCGCTGCCTGGGACGATTCGACCAGCACGTCGAAGGGCATCCTCATCATTCGAGAGATCGGTCAGCCGGACTCGTTTGCGATCTTTCAGGTCACCGGCCTCGTCAACGACAACGGGAGCTGGGATAGCTTCGCTGTCGCCTACGTCACCGGCAACAATGCCATCGCGAACAAAGGCGCCGTCAGCGTCGAGTTCTACCGAGTTGGCGACAAAGGGGAAGCCGGTGCCAAAGGTGAAAAAGGCGAAAAAGGCGAAAAAGGTGAAAAAGGTGAAAAAGGGGAAGCCGGCAGCGAAGGCCGCTCTCCCGGGTTGCACTACACCTGGCTAACGAATACCGAAGTCACGGACCCGGGGGCCGGGAAAGCAAAGCGGAGCAACACGAACTCTGCTCTGCGGATCTCGGAGACCGACAAGGACGGCAATGCAGTGGCGGCGTTCCTTGCCACCTGGGACGATTCGACGTCTGCGGTGCGCGGAACCATCATCATTCGCCAGGTGGGGGCGCCGAAACGTTTTCGAATTCTGCGGATCACCGGAGCACTCACCGACGAAGGCACCTGGGACAGCATCCCAACCGAACTCGTGGCGGAAGGTGAAGCGCTGGAAAACGAAAAAGAGGTCGTCATTGACTGGCTGCGCACCGGGGACAAAGGGGAAGCGGGGCCGAGTGATCTGACTGAGGGGGTGGGATCTGCTGGTGCGTCAGTTCGCTGGCTAGAAGGGGGGGTGACTTCAAGAGAGCGGATATCGGGTTACTTCGAAGAAGCGAAACGGCACATACTCGAATTAGTGGCTAGCAGCGGGGTCGGCTTGGCCATCTTGGATCTACAGAGCGAAGTGGGCGGTGGTGAAAAAGGTTTGCTGGCCAGGCTCTTGATCGGCGCCCGAGAAAAGGTGCTGCTCAATGGGGCGGAAGAATCAGACTTCTTGCAACTCACGGCTCTTGCGAAGCGCAAGATCAATTTTGGATTGTCGTCGCACGGCGCTGGAGTAGCAAACGTAGAAGTGACGCACGGCCTCGGCGTAGTACCCAAAGCTGTGTTTATTCAATGGACTGGAAATGCAGGCACTGCATTTACCTCTCGTGTTCCGACTGCCGGCCTGGGGGCGACGAAATTCAAAGTTGAATTCACTGCCTTCGCGGAAGCCACGGAATTCTTCTGGCTTGCCATCGGTTGAGCATGAGGGTCAATCAAAGGAGGAAGCGAGAATGGCGGCAATAGGAAATGCGAGGCCGGCCCGTGGCCGTCGTCCCGCTCGACAGGACACGATCATGCAGATCGGGCGCAAAGCTCGGCAGCAGACGCAGAACGGCCCGGGCGGGATGCTTGGCGACCGTGGCTTCGGTGGACCTTCGCGGGCTCCGGTGAAGGCCGGAGGGCGCTTCGGGCGGGCAGCCGTCGCGGGTGCCGGCGGCGGACGAGGCGGGGAAGGTGGCGGTCGCGGCGTGCAGCTCGGTGCGCAGCTCCAGCGGCGAGTCAAATCGGGGGCGATCGACCCGCAGCAGGCGCAGCGCACCGCTCGCCAGCGTCAGACCCTCACTGCGGCGTTCGGAGACAACTTCCGCCAGAAGCTCGGGGGTCCGGGTGTCTTCAACAAACTGCGCCAGGAACTCTCCAAAAACCCGAACAATCCTCGGTTGCAGCAGCGCAACCAGACGCTCCTGCAGAAACGCTCGCAGCTTCTCCAGGCCGCTCAGGAACGGCTCGCCGCCGGTACCGCCACCGGGGCTCGTAGGCCCGCAGGCGCCGGTCGGGGTCGGCCGAATCCGGCTGGGCGCGGTCTGCTGAATCCGCCCGGTCAGGACCGGCCCACCCGTCCGCGTCGGCGTCGTGTTGCGCCGGCGAGACCCGCCTATTAGGAGGAGATAGATGTCGCGCTCGCGTCGCCAACAGATCCTCGGCGCACGCCCTCCCCGCCATCCTCGGCAGGGGGGGCATCGTCGTGAACCGATGCCCTACGACTCGACCGCTGAGCGCGAAGGGGCCGAACTCGGCAACGAAGCCGGCGACACCCGTGCTCAGCTCACGAACCAGTTCGTGCGGGCGCAGGAAGACCTCGGCTTCGGGGCCGGCGCGACGAATCCCTACTCGAGCGCGGCACTACTTGCTCGGGAAAGGGCAGCCTCGCAGCGCGGCAACCTCAACACGGCGGGCAACAGCCTCTACGCGGGCTCCACGCTGAATGCGGCCCGCGAGACCGAAACCCGCTACGACGAAGGGCGCAAAAAGCTCGAAGCGAGCTACGACCGTGCCCGCACCGATTACGAACAGGGTGGTCAGGAAACCGAACGTGACTACAAGCTCGGCCTGGCAAAGATCAAAGAAGGGGCGCTCAACCGGGCGCTCGAACGTGAACCCGCGCCGGTCGCGCCGGGTCGCCGCGCTGGGAATCGGGTGCGCGGGGCCGGGCATCGACAGCCGGGCAGAGGGAGGCGACGGTAGATGGCCCGCTCCAGACGTCAGCAGATCCAGTCGGCAGGTGCCCGGGCTCGCGGCGGTCGTCGCGGCGGGGGCTCCCCTGCATCGCGGCAGGGCCGCGCCGAAGCCGGCACCGAATTCGGATCGGCCATTCATCAGACCCGCGCCGAAGCCGCGGGCTCCAAGAAACGGCAGCGGCAGGCTGGGAGCTGGTTCGCCCAGCTCTCCAAGGACTACGCCGGGGCGCAGAAGCAGGGCAACAAGGCTTTCGCCACGCAGCAGGCTTCGCTGCGGGCGATGCTCGGCGAAGAGTCGAGCGCAGCCGGGGCCGACACTGCGGAAGCTGCTGCCCGGGACGCGGCGCTCTCCAAACTGCTCGGAGGGCCGACCGACGCCGCCGGCAACGCGACCCGCGCCGCTGCGGCGAAAGCCTCCGACCAAGCCCGCGTGACGCTCTCCCAGCTCCCTGCTTCCGAGCAGGCGAACTTCATCGCTTCTCTCGGCGGTCGGCGTGCGGCTGCTCGTTTGCAGGGGATCGAGGTTCGTCGTGAAGAGGGCGATCGACGCAACAAAATCCTCTCCGACCTGAAGACCCTGCGGAAGGAAAAAGGTCAGGCGATTGCCGCCGACACGGCCAAAGCCCGCGAAGCCAACCGCAGCTTCGGCCTCGAAAAGAAACGCTTTGCTCTCGATCGCAAGGAAGCGGCTTCTGCGCGCCAGTCGGCGCGTGCGTCGAGCCGGCTTGCGGCGATCGAAGCCCAGCGTCAGGCCGAAAATGATCGGATCTCCAATCGCCAGGAGCAGGAACGGATCTCGATCTCTCGGCGCAACGCGAAAACCTCCGAACGCAGTGCGAAGCACACCGGAGGGCTTTCGGCCAGCCAGCGCCGGTCGATCAAGGAAGGCAAGCAGAACGCGACCGCGACGGCGGCTTCTCTCGTCCACACCCACGGCGCTCCCAAGAACGCGCAGGAGTGGGGGGAACTCGAAGAAGCGGTCCGCAAAGAAAGCGGTGTCGAAGCTGCAGAGGCGCGACGGGCGGTGGCCGCAATCCGTAAGCAACTCCAGGCAAGGCGAAAGGCAGAACTGAAGCGCCTCCCGGCCTTCGCACAGCCCGACCACTGATGCCGACGAGCAACAAATATCTCCTCTCTGACGCTGGCTCGAGGGAGCCGCGACGCAATCGCTACCTGCGGCCCAAGCCGTCGCGGGGCGATCGCTCGCGCCCGAAGTCGTCGCGTTCGCCAGGTGTCGCACGTCGACCGCGTCGCGCAGGACCTACGCGACACACCCGGCCGCCTGCGACGCCTCACCGAGAGGCGGTAAAGAGGCTTCGCAACGATCCTGAGTTCCGCAAGGTGCTGATCCACGCAGCTCGGCGCTACGGGACCGAAGTGCCGGCGACGGTGCGGAAGACCAATCCGAAGCTCGCCAAAGCGGCCGACGTCGCCCGGATCAAACACATCGCCGAGCACGAAGGGCTGAAGGAAGACCCGGTTGCCGAACTGGCGATCTCGACCGCGGCGACTGCGGGTCTCGGCGCCGGGGCGAAGCTCGCGGGCGTCGGTGGCAAGGCGGCGGTTGAGCAGATCGGGGCCAGGCTTGCCTCTAAGGAGGCCACCGCCGGCTCCGAGGCGGTCGAACATGGAGCCAGGGCCATCGCCTCGAAGGTCGGCAAGGCTGCCTCGAAACGGGCGGTGCGCAAAGTCGAGCGGGTTCGCACCGCGCCGACTCGGGCTGCCTCTCGGGTCAAGGCGGCACCGAAACGCGCAAGGGCTCTCCCGCACGAGGCCAAGCGCGCTGCGGCGACCGCAGAGGGCCGCAGGGCGGCGGCTAAGGCCGCGGCTCGCTACAGCGCTCACCATCCCGTCAGGACCGGCTACGGCGCCACCGCGGTCATGCCGGCGGGGGTGCTGCCGGGGGACGCGACGAAGCGGGCTCGCGCTTTCGCCGAGGGCACCTTCGACGCCGTCGTCCACCATCCGGGCGAAACCGCGAAGACGACCGGCCGCTCTCTGGCCGGCGCCGTCACCGGGCCGGCGGCGCTGCTCGAGGCGGCGGGGCTCTCGGCGATCCATCGCAATCCGAAGTACCTGACGAAGACGGCGCACGAGCAGTTGAAGGGTGTCGAGCAGATCGCCTCCAATGCCTTCTCCGGCGATCCGAAGAAAGCCGAAGAGGCCGCCCGCAAAGAAGGCTCGCTCGCCTTCCTCACGCCGCTGCCGGCGGTGACGCGGCTGAAAGCCTACGAGCGCGCCCGTGGCCGGGTGAGGGCCGGCGCCGCGGATCTGCGTCGAAACGTCGCTGCTCGAGGCGACAAGCTCAACCGGCGGGTCCGCCACGCGCCCGAGGGTGTTGAGCAGCACGTTTCCGGTCTCGCTGCTCGCCACCATGCCCGCAAGACGACGGCGCTGATAAAGCAGCGGACGGACAACCCCTTCCGGCTGGCCCGCGCCCACCATCGCGAGCAGGTGACGAAACACATCGCCAAGGCGCCGAAGGGTTCCGACGTCGCGTTTCAGACGGTCGCCGAGTACGGCATCCGCGATCCTCGGATGGCTGCCGTCGTCCGCCACCGTGGCCCGGGCGACCCGCACCTGACCAAGGCGCTCGACTACATGGATCGCCACCCGGAGCTGTGGCGCGACCCGCACTTCAAGAACGCGCTGAAGGCCGCGGCCACGAACGACAAATCGCTGCCGGCCTCTCTCGTCGGCAAGGGCGAGCGGGCGCGGCTGCTGCCGCAGGGCGACGTCTTCGGCGTCACCCGACCCGAGCACGCCGTTCCCCACGAGGCCCGCGCCCTAACCCACGCGACCGATCGTCAGGGCGCTTGGGACGACGTCGCCCAGCTCGAGAAGCAGGCGGCGCGGCTGAAAAAGCTCAGCCGGGACAAACTCGTGGAAGCGCGGAACCTAAAAGGCGCTCCTCGATCGAGGCGACGGGCAGCGGCGCTCCAGGCCAACCGCGATGCCGAGCAGCTTCTGTCGCACGCCGGGGCTCTGCGCAAGCGGCTCGACGGCTACACGCGCCCGGGTCAGGCGATCGATCGCTCTCAGCGGATGCCCTACGACAAGAAGCTCCTCGCCGAGTACAAGCAGAGCGTCGAAGCTGCACGGAAGCAGGCCGGCGCCGCTCGGGCGATCTACACCCACCATGCCGAGGCGCCTGGTCACGGTCAGGGGCTTGAGAACCCGTTTCCGACGCCGGCCGGTCGGGTCGAGCACATGCGCGAGGGGCGGCTGGCGAGCGAAGGCAAGCTCGACCGCAGCTTCGAAGCCTACGTCCGCGGCACCATCGATCTGCCGCGGATGCGCGAGTCAGGGCGGAAATTCATGCGCAACTTCGTCGGTCACTTCAAAACCCCGTTCACGATCGACGGCAAGCAGCGCTACGTCGGTCAGGGCTCAAAGGACTGGATCGCGATCACGTCGCGGCGATCCGCCGAGCACCCGCACGGTGGTCAGTTCGATCCGAAGGGCTGGGGCCGGCTTGCCTACCGTGAGTTCAAAAACGCGCTCTCCGATCCCTACATAACCGAGGCCGAGCGTCAGGGCAGGCTGGAGTCGATTCTGGCCGACGCCGAGCAGGGCAAGGTGAAGGGCTCGGAGCCTTGGGTGCTCGTCCCCCGCGAGGCGATCAAGGAGGCCCGGCTTCAGATCACGCCGGAGAACTCGGCGATCGTCAAAGCGCTGAATGCCGGCGGGCGCGTCGCCAACCGCGGCATCCTCGGGACCAACCCGGCCTGGGAGATCGCGCAGACGGTGGCTGAGGGCATCCCGATCCTGCTCGCCCACCCGGAGGCGGCGTTGAAAGCGCCGGGCATCCTCCGCGACATCCACCGCTACCACAAGGAGAATCCCGAGGGCGCCCTGGCGCTCGAAGCGACTGCTGGCGCCGCGCCGATCTCCTCGGCCGCTCTGCGCCAGCCGCTCGATATGCAGGAGACCTACACCCCTGCGCTGTGGGAGCAGGGCGGCAAAGAGCTGACCCGCGGCAAGAGCGCGAAAGAGGCGCTGAGCTTCGCCAAGCTCCAGACGCTCGGGCGGATCGACGCGAAGCGGCAGAACGCCTACCGCTCGGTGCTCTACGCGATGGAGGCCGACAAACGGTTCCGGCGCTTCCACACCGGGCTCGCTGGCCTCTTCGATCGCCAGCGCAAACTCTCCGGCGCCTTCCGCGGCAAATCACGGCAGGAGCTTTGGGACTGGCTGGAGAAAGATCCTCGCGGTCGCAAAGAGAAGGCCCGGCTCGAAGATTATGTGGACAACGTCGCTGGCAACTGGACGGCGTTCACCCACTTCGAGCGCACCTATGCGCCGCTGGCGATCTTCTACGGCTTCCTCCGCTACTCGCTGCGCTGGACGCTCTGGGCCTTCCCCAAAGAGCACCCGGTCATGGCGACGATCGCCTACACCCTCGGTCAGGCCAATGCCAACCAGCTCGAAAAGCTGATCGGCGGCAAGCCGTCCAATCCGCTCGAGTACAGCTATCCCGTCTACGGCACGCCGACCGACCCGGCGCAGGTGAAGGAGCTCGAGAAGCAAGGTATCTCGCCGAAGCGGGCGCGGGAGATCGCCGGCCATGCGGTGCTGCCGGGCGGCTCGCGGATCTCGCCCGGGCAGTCGCCGCTGACCCAAGTGCTCGGGACCGGCGACCCGGCACAGGTGGTCTCCTCGGCCAACCCGTTCCTCGGCGCCATCTACACCGGCCTCTCCGGGCAGGAACCGCTCTCGGGTGAAAAGTCCACGTTGCCGCGGGGCTACGCGGCGATCAAACAGCTTCTCGCGATGCCGTCCCCGCTTCGTGTCTCGGGCGGATCTCAGAAGCTCCTCGAACTGCTTGGGGCACCGGGGCAGTCGGCGGCGTCGAAGGCGTATGGCAAGTTCGATCCCAACCGCGGGGTGCGCTCGCTGGCGCTGCCGATGCTGCCGCAGTCGGGCGACCGCTTCCGCGAATCGGAGGGACTGAGCAAAGCCTTCGACAAGAAGTACGGCGAAGGCCACGTCCCCGGCCCCTTCGACTCCAAACTCGTGCAAGACCTCCTCTACGGCGGTCCCAACGGCGCGCCGCAGCCGAAGCTGCTGCCGAAGGTGCTGGCGAAGATCCACGCCTCTGAAGCGGCGAGCAACGCGGTCAAGGCTGCCGAGGAACCCTTCTACGGCAAGAGCAAACCCTTCAGCCCCTTGCAGAAGGAACTGCTGCAAGCCGTCGAAGACGCCTGGCAGACGGGGCCGAACATGACCGACGCCTCGAGCGGGGGCAAGTACACGACCGCCGGCAAATACGCCTCCAAAAACAAATACCTGAGCGGGGGCAAATACGCATCCAGCGGCAAGTACGGGGGGTAGCCAATGAGCCCAGCGGATCGGGTTGAAGAACGGCTGCGGGATCTAGAGGCGATGGTCTTCGGCATCCGCGGCGAGGGTGGCCTGGGCGATCAGCTCTCGGGCCTGCGCGAGGACTTCAAGGCATGGCGCAAGGAAGACCGCGACCGGCGGGAACTGGCGGCGAGGGCGATGGTGATCGCGCTCGGCTCGGCGGTGGTCGGCCTGCTCGCGGTGATCGTGACCCTAATCGGAATGGTGGTGTCGGGATGAAGCAAGTCAGGCTGAATCGACTCGAGCTCTGGATAGCTGACCATGCGGCGCCGATCTTCATCATCGTCGCGGCGTTGATCGTCGCGGGGGCGATAGGGATCACCGTCGTCTTCTTGCAGGCGCGGGAAGCCGGCGATCAGGTCAACGTCCTGAAGCCGCAGGTGACGAGAGTCAACAAGGCGATCTGCGATAAGCAGTCGCTCAACCACGCCCAGCGCGCCGAGCGTTGCGCCGAACGCATCCGGATCGGGCTAATCAACTGCCGTCGCTCCGAGCCCTGCCGGGCGGCCTTCCTCGCCGTGGCGACGTCCCCTCCTCCTCCTGCTCGAGGCGGGCGCGACTCTTCGTCGCCGCTGAGCTCCACGATGGCCGAATCGACGTCGCCGGCACGCGGCGACAGCGGAGGGGGTGATGCCCACCAGCCGCCGTCTAACCACGGCCACCAGCAGCCTGGCCCCGGTTCGCAGCCGGGGCAGCCGGAAGCCGCTCCCGCGCCTCCTCCGTCGCCTGGCGCTGAATCCCCGTCTGGGCCTGAAACGCCCGCCAACGGGCCGCAGGACGCTCCTGGCGGTGGTTCTGCGTCCGGCGCCGATGTTGAAGTCTGCGCAGTCAAGACCTGCGTCGGGGCTGAAGTCAACGTCCCCGGCCTCTAACCGAAGGGAGTCACCGTGTCCTTGCGCTACGCCGTGATTGACGGGTGCCCTTGCCCCCGTCCCCTCTATCCGATCCTGAAGAAGCTGAAGAAGGAAACGGGCTGCGTCTACAACTCGATCTATCGAGGCGACGACGTTGAAGCCATCCTTCACAAGCACGACAAGCGCACGCAGCGCGAGCTGTTCGAACAACTGCCGCCGGGGATGGCTAACCCGCCCGATCGCGGCACCCACATCCTGCGGGGTGACGGCGTCGTCGGCAAGCTGTTCGCCAAGCTGAAGTTCTGGCAGTGCGGCATCGACGTCGATGACGAGTACGTTGAGCCGCTGATCGAGGCAGCCCGCCGGCATGGGTGGCGGCTCTACCGCCCCTACAGCTCGGAGAGCGAGTATCACCATCTCAACTTCGCTTCCAAGCCCCGCAGGTGGAAGGCGTTTTTCCACCACGTCTTCGGCTCGCCGAAACCGGCCGGGGTCGCTCAGGCGAAGCCGGCGCCGAAGAAGCCGGTGCCCAAGCACCCGCCGCTGCCGGTGCCCCACGTCCACCCGCACCCGAAGGGGATCTCGAACAAGGGGGTCCACTTCATCAGCGAGTTCGAGGGCTTCCGCTCGCAGGCGTATTGGGACGGCTGGGGGAACGTCTGGACGATCGGCTTCGGCCACACCGGCTCCGACGTCCATCAGGGCCAGCGAGTGACCAGGGCCGAGGCGTTGAAGATCCTGCGGAAGGACTGCGCGACCGCGGCCCAGGCGGTCAAGGATCTCGTGGACGTCGAGCTGACGCAAAAGCAATTCGACGCCCTCGTGTCCTTCTGCTTCAACCTCGGCGGGGGGGCGCTGGCCGAATCGACGCTGCTGAAGCTGCTCAACCGCGGCGACTACCGCGGCGCTCAGCATCAGTTCAAGCGTTGGGACCATGCCGGCGGCGAAGAGTTGCCCGGCCTGCTCCGGCGTCGTGAAGCTGAGGCACACCTGTTCGCGGGGGGTGATTACGCATGAAGGGCATAGCTCGCGCTCTCTGGAATTACCCCTCCGCTTTCGCCGGAGCGGTCCAGGTCGCCAACGCCGGGCTTGCGGCAGCGAACGTGCTGCCCAAGCCGGTGGCGGTTGCGGTCTCCGTGGTCGCCGCCGTCCTCACCTACGTCGCCGTCAACCCGGCGAACCCGAAGTGAGCGACGATCGTCACGCGACGATTTGGATCGGCGGCACGCCGCCCTCCTACAACACCCTGGTTCACGCCCACTGGCGCAAGAACCACAAGGCCAAGCAGGACTGGCAGCAGTGGTGCTTCCTCGCCCTGCTGAAGGCTGAGGTTCCGCGGGGTCTGGAGGTCGTCACCGCCACGGCGATGCTGCACTTCAAACAGCACCGTCGCCGCGACGAAGGCAACTTCCGCGTCGTCCTCGAGAAGGCGCTGGGGGACGCCCTGGTCAACGGCGAGTGGTTGCCCGACGACACGCCGGACCACTACCGCTTCGAGCGGCTGAGGTTCACGTCGCCGTCCGCCGTGGCGCCGCGTACGGAGGTCGCGCTGGTCTTCCGCTAGACTGCCCTCGGTAGCCATATGGGATCTCCCTTCGGTGGTCCCGCATCGTGTGCAAGCCCTCGTTCCCTTCACCGGGAGCGGGGGCTTTTCTCGTTCCAGGGGTCTCCGTGTTGCTACCATGATCGACCTCGGAACCTCGGCGTCGCTGGACGGACGACCTCTCACCCTCGCCCTGGCAAGCGTGAAGTCTCAACGGTCTCCACTGGCGCCGGGTAATCCGGGCCAAGCCCTCGCCCGCCTCCCATACGGTCGAGGGCTTTTTCGTGTCCGCCGCGACGCTTACGTTGCCGCCGTGCTCAGCGAGGAGGAAAAGGCGTCGCGGCTGCAGGAGGGCTGGCGGATCTGCGAGTGGTGCCGCGAACCGACGATCCCGCCCAACGCCCGCTCCAACCGGATCACCTGCTCGAAGCCCTGTCGCCAGGCGAAGCAGCGCTTCAACAAGCATCTGACCCGCGCCCAGGTGGCCGAGGAGCCGATGCGCTTCGCCTACGCTGACCCGCCTTACCCCGGCCTCTCCAAGCGCTACTACGGCGACCACAGGGACTTCAACGGCGAGGTCGATCACGTCGAGCTGGTCGAGCGGCTGGTCGCCGGCAACTACGACGGTTGGGCGCTCTCGACGTCGGCTGAGGCCCTTCGCGACGTCTGGGCGCTCTGCCCGCCGGAGACCCGGTTGTGCGTGTGGGTCAACGGCCCGCGGAAGACCAAGAGCTACACCGCCCTGCACGCCTACGAGGCGGTGCTGCTGTGGGGCGGGCGCCCTCGCCGCGAGCCCGTCGTCGCGGACCTCTGCGACGTCTTGCAGTGGGGCGGTCGCCAGTCCTCCCACCCGGGCGCCTTGGTTGGGATGAAGCCGGCGGCGTTCTGCGCGTGGTTGTTCGAGCTGTTGGGCGCGTCGACGGGCGACACCTTGGATGACTTCTTCCCCGGTTCCGGCGCCGTCAGGCGGGCCTGGGAGGTCTACGTGTCGTCGCCACCAGGTTCCGACGACGCGACGTCGTCGCCGCGGATCCCCGCGACGGTTTAGGCTACGGCCGCGGTCCCCCCTGGGCTCCGGAAAGTGCACGGCAGCGAAACTCGCGAGACGCTCAGAACGCAGCCGGGTCAGGCGTGGGGGGACCGCATCCCAGCAACCCAGCAATCGAAGGAGCAACATGAAGATCGAAGCACTCAACGGTGAAGACGGCAAAACCGTCGTTCGCGTAACCAATGAGGGCGAGGAGACCAACGGGGTCGTCCTCGAGCCCGGGCAGAAGATCGGCCTGAGCGTGCGCGACGTCCACGAGCCGAGCCGTATCCACTTCGGCGAGGTCGAGGCGATCCAGAGTGGCGACCCGACGACCGAGGAGCCGATCGCCTGATGCAGGACGCTAGCGAGCACGGCATCCCCGTCGAAGACGGAGTGATCCGGTTCAGCAAAGACGCCCTGCCGCCGGACGACGACCCTAGGTGGGGCGCCTTCCAAAAGAAGGTGGCGACCCGGGCTATCAAGATCGACGGCCCCTTCCGAGTCGAGACCTCGGAGAGCGAGAACGAGCCGTTCTTCTGCGAGGACGGATACCTGGCGATCGACGCGAGGGGCTACCCCTACGCAATCGCCACGGAGGAGTTCGAGCTGATCTACGAGGCGGTCGAGGAGTCCGCCAGCAGCTAAGCTCCATTCCGAGACAGCGAGCCCCGCGCCCTTGGACCTCTAGAGACTCGGGTTTGCGGGGCCGCTGCCCGTTTGAAGGGCGCTTGACGAAGGGACGCCGCCGGGCCTTAGAAGGGGTGAGCGCGACGGCGCCCTCCGTTGAGTGTCGCACGTTCGACAGCGATCGGTGTAGGAAACCTCCGGCCAGCCGGACTTCCCGTTGATCTGTCCGGGCGCTGTGGTCACATCCCCGGCATGGCGCAGCTACGGAACCAGGGAGCGGTGCGCAGGGCGGGCGAGATCCGAGATCAAACTGTGACCCTGCGCCGCTCCATGCGCCACGACGAGCCGATGCAGGCGCTTACCCGCGAGACCTTGAACGCGATCGACAAGGTGCAGCGCAGGGCTCAGGAGATCGTTGAGGAGGAAGATGCTGCCGACGCTTCGCTTACGTCGCGTCCGGATCTCGCGCTTCGTTGCCTCGCCGGCAACGGCGACACGGACGCCCTCTCCGAGCTGACTCGCCGCACCGCCGAGCCCGCCGCCGCCTAGTCGCTGACGCCCTCGAGCGGTTCGAAGAAGTAGCCGGCAGCGAGATCGCCCTCGTCAATCAGTCGGTAGCGGCCGGGGTCCACACCGAGCGAGTCTTGGCTGTGCTGGGCGTTCAACCACCGATGCACCGGGCACTCGAAAAGTTCGTCCTCTAGGCGCTCGATCAGCGGGTGTTTCAGCGAGAAGTTTTCTTCGCCGATGACGACGATGTGATTGGTCTCGACGTCGCGCAGGATTTCGGCGACAGCGTCGGGCCGCGGACACTTCGGGTTGCGGCAGCGGATTTCGCCCCACTGTTCACCGGCAGCAGCGGTGCTCGGGTCAATTGCGATCTCCAGGTCTTCGTGTCCGCACGCTGGGCAGCGGGAGTTGGTGATTGAGCTCATGGCCGAGGATTCTAGAGCAATGTTCCCACATCTGCGTTACTCTTTTCCGATCCCGGCCGAGGGGGCCGGGCAACCGAAGGAGAGTTCCGATGCAAGGCATGGTCACGATCGTTCTGACGCAGGAGGAGGAGGGCGGCGAGGTCGATGTCAAGTCCTTCTTCGCCCCGCGCTTAAACATGGAGGGCAAAAACCCCGACACTCACGGTTTCGCGGTCAAGATGCTCGAGGCGGTGACGACCGAATGACGCCAACTCAACTACTCGCAGATTGGGGGACGGAGTACCCGTCGCCCAACACCCGGGCTGCCTACCAGCGAGACCTCGAAGACTTCTTCTCGTGGTGCCGGCAGCACGAGATCAACCCACTCGAGCCGTCGCGTGTCGACGTCAACGCCTACCGGGACGAATTGCTGTCGCGGGGGCTGCTGCCGCAGACGGTCGATCGCAAGATGTCGAGCTGTCGCAGCTTCTTCACCTACGCCCTCGAGCGGGGCATGGTGAAGACGCAGGCGTTCGGTCACGTCGCTCGCCTCGCCCTTCCCGGCGAAAGCACGACGCCCTGGCTCGGCGCCGACGACCTCTCGAAGCTGCTGGCGGTCGCCCTCGAATGCAGCCTCCGCGACTTCATCCTCGTGGCACTGCTCGGGATCAACGGCCTGCGGATCTCCGAGGCGCTGGCGGCGCAGGTGCCCCACCTGGGCGAGTCCAACGGAATGCGCACCCTCGACGTCCGCCGCAAGGGCAACCGACCCGGCCAGGTGCCGCTGCACGAGACCGTGGTCGTGATCCTCGACACCTACCTCGCAGGGCGCACGACGGGGCCGCTGATCGTCCGCCTCGACCGCTCCGGGCAGGTGGCGACCCCGATCCGGGGGATCTCCCGTCAGGCGGCTTACGACCGCGTCCAGAAGCTCGCTGCGATGGCGGGCGTCAACCCGGAGATCTCGCCTCACTCGCTGCGCCACAGCTTCGCGACGCTCGGCCTCGAGCAGCGACCGTTGCACGTCGTCCAGGCGGCGATGGGTCACGCCTCGCCGGCAACGACGCTGCACTACGACCGCCAGAGGCTCAACCTTGACTTGAACCCGAGCTTGCACCTCGCGGAGGCGTTGCTTGGGTAGCCGAACAGAGGTCTACTGGGAGGTTTACAGGGCGATTGAAGATGGTCGCCTTGTGAAGCCCGAGAAGTGTCAACGGTGCGGTCGGCACGCCTCCAACCTTCAAGGTCACCATGAGGATTACAGCCGCCCGCTCGACGTCGAGTGGTTCTGCGTCCCCTGTCACCGACAGCACCACAAAGAGCAACGGGACGCGATGAACGAACAAACCGCAAAAGAAATTGGGGTGATCTAGTTGGAGTTACCGAGCGCAGTTGCCCAACGATTTGAATTGATTGATCGGGCTATCGCGGAGTGCCGGAAGGATCTTGAAGACGAAAACTTCTTTCGAGGCAACAGCCGTGCCCACTGCCTGCACCATCAGATCGACCGACTAACCGAGGCGATCGACGCTGAGGGTTTGCTGGCGGGGCTGAGTTCCTAATGGCGATCCCAGCCGGAGAGACCATCGTTTGCCGCTCCCGCAAGGCGCCCGATTGCTACCACGGCAAACCGACCACCGAGACCGCAATGGACCCCGAGGGTGACGGTATGGCCGAAGACGGCACCTGGGACGGCGAGAGCGTGATTTGCGATGCCTGCTACATCGCGATCGGGATGCCGACTAGCAACGATCCGGCTTCGCTCGCAGGGGGCAAAGGGCGGTCTAACCGCGTCGCTGCCCGGGAACTGTCTCGTCTGCAGGAGGAGAGCTAATGAACGACAACTTGCCGCCCCGCCAGTATGCCGAGCAGGTGCTTGGCCGCGCCGCTTCGAGGGAGCAGCTTGACGAGCTGTTCGAGCTACACGCCGCCGCGCATCCGGTGGTGGAGCACAGTTGGATTCCCAACGAGGCCGCGAAGCCCTACGACGTGACGCAGCTCAAACCCGACGAGCCGGAGCTGGTGCGTTGCACGACGGTAGTGATTTACGACCACAACCCCTCGACGTTCGAAGGGCCACCCGCCGCAACGATCGCTTCCGGTCAAGCA
>Ga0247765_1000251_pt1 | contig 43478 bp, 33 predicted proteins | sample UWRJL106311C6_FD_179949 | JGI IMG/M metagenome (GOLD analysis project Ga0247765, IMG submission 179949) | Plant litter microbial communities from Arlington Agricultural Research Station in Wisconsin, United States - UWRJ-L106-311C-6 | ecosystem: Environmental > Terrestrial > Plant litter >... | reverse complement strand
AAGAAAAAAAAAAAAAAAAAAAACCCAGCCCTTCACTAAGATTTTATATGTGTTGCATCACTAACACCAGACCCGACATATCTTGCAGAGCCCAAAAACGGGAATGGGAACGGCAAAGCCAAAAGAAACATCAGAGAGCGCTCCAAGGCCCTCGAGCCCGATGAAAAGCGCGCCGAGGCCATCCGACGTGCTCGAGATCGACTACCACCCTCTCCAGTCCAGTCGATACCGTGTTTTGAACTCGGCGGGCTGGCCGTTCACAGCGATTACAATGGCTGCGGCATCGGAAGTCTTCTTGTCCGATGGGGTTTAGAAAGAGCGGCCGAGCAGGGTGTGCCGGTTATCACGACAGGTGAAACCCGAGGAGTGGCGTTTTATGAAAACGCACTGGGGTTCCAGAGATTGCGAGGAAGTGAGTTTTGGTTGGACAATCAGGGGAGGGACATTGATGAAGAGAGTGTGCGGGCGGGGAGTGATGAGTGGAAACGGAATAAGGGCGGTTTGTCAGGCGCAGAGCTGATTTGGTGTCCAGAGGGGTATTCAGTGGAGATACGAGGCCACGTTTATTGTGGGTAGCCGGACAGCCGGGTGCCTGGATATCTCGGTGAAGGCAAACCACCAAATGAAAATTGGTGCTGATCGTCGGAAGTGTACCCTGCAAGGATGTTAGTGTAGGCTCATAGACTGTTAGACTTTACACTACTTAGTCGTGTACCATGTAACATATGCACTAACAAGCTTCCAGTGGCCACAGACCAGAACCCCAAGAATGCACCCAGGCAGAAGTTGACTGCACGTGCTCTTCTCGGGAATCGCCGCATTCAGGTCACACCATTGCGGTATTGGTAAAAGCATGTCAGTCCTCCCCACGGCCAGAATACCACCATGGCGCTCGTATTGGTTGTACAGCATTTGATGGACCGCAACTGCCACCCAACAGAATAGTTTTCCATCCATTATACCGAGGCAACCGGCAACGGGAACTAAAAGAAAAGCAGCCGCAATGTGGTAGGTAATTATGCCCGGCGCTGGGACAGACAAGGTAGAACAGGGGTTCCAGTCTGCATCCAGTCTCCGTGACGAAACTCCCTCGGTCAACTCGGCAATGCCCCAAATATTGTCTGCACGTGTGCGAACGTCACCGGAAATTTAGAAAACTCGAAAATCTCACCAGTGCAAACACCCCGGCTTGTCACCAAAAGAGTTCCCGTCTCTTCGTTCATCTCATCCCACGCTCGATTGTTCAGCTACGGCAAAGATGGCTTCCAGCCAACCAAGTTCTCGTCGCACCGCGGCTTATTTGCACATTGACATAGCTGCATAAGGTAAAAGGTATTGATTGGGCGGGCCGGGATTGCGGGTTGAAGATCCAGACCCATCCAGACCCATCCAATATTCTATACGACCATTCTTGATATATATGCCGACAGACGGCAGTCCGTCGAGAACCGCTGCCCTTCTTCCTTTATTGGCGACTTAGTTTTTTCTGTTTACCATTTTTCTCACTTCGTCTTTCATGAAGCCTAAATCCGAATGTATCCCGACTATGACACCTATGACCCCCATCGCCTACGCAAGATGTCACATCCGGCGTGTGGAAGGGACGGCAGAACCACAGAATTCACGACAACCCCGCTCTTCAGTTGCATCGAGAGGCAGATCAAGATGCAAGTTTTCAGGTCAGTCCTTCCCGTGTCCGTGTCGGTCATGTTGTGTTACAGGTCCTGCAGCAGCTTTAGTAAGCGGGTTACCGCGGGGTGGTGTACTCGGAGGAAGGCAGATATATGTGTTAGAATATACTTCGACTTAGCACGGAACCCTTGCTATTCAACTATCTACCCACCTGCCTGTTCTCTCAGCTTAATCACCATTCACGCTGGGCATAGCGTCCTACCTTTTTTTTTTGGGGTACCTTACACAAACTGCTACCTGCCTGTTGCCTACTAAGGCGCCTTCGTTGCTGGTCACCACTCAGTCTTCCCAATTCACAACAGTTGAGAGCTATCACCATGGCCGCCAACATCCGCCTCTTGATCCTCGTCGCCTTCGTCGCTGCCACGGCATCACCGCTCAACCAAATCCCCCTTATCGCCACCTCCGAACGACAGCCCCAAGCGGCGGTAATCCACGATAATTATTGGGGTGGCCCCGTCAACACATGCAACCAGTCGACTCTACGGGTCTATAAATCCCCCTCATCCGGCGGTCACGACCTCAGCACCATGCTGACATTCCAATACCCCTCCGCCACCAACTGCTGGCTCGAATTCAACACTCCACCGGTCCAGCGGGGAAGTCGATTCGTCGATGTATATACCCAATGGGCGATTGTCGACCAATGTCCTTCTACAGGAAACAATCGAGATCGAAACTTGGGAAGGTTAGAGATTCCAGAGTCCGGAGGGAAAGCGACCTGGATCGCGGTTTACGGAGATTACCTGGTGGGACCAAATTCTCCTTGTCCCACGCAGGGTAAAATTGAGGGGATTGAAATGGTTGGGGTGGGTGATGATCAGGATTTACGCTGGAGTCAGAGCGATGGAAAGGGCTTGCGCGTTCTGTTCAGCTGAGGTGTGCACCGCAGATATCGCGTGATGTTCTGTTTTGATTCACGTGGTGTTGAGATTTCGCCTCGTGAGGTTCCAGCTACCGAATTCCAGGGTCTCCTAATCTATTCGGCAGGGTCGGTTTTTTGCTCGCGTGGTTTTTATGACCAGTCGGTTTGGATAAAATCTTGCTACGCGAGATTTTTAAGGAGCGCTGGTCGGGTAAGCAGGTCAAAACTTCAATTAAAAGTTGGGCTGAGTTCGGAGTTTAATGTCTGTTTAGGGCTGTACGGCTTCACCCGTGAGTCAGAAGCTGAACCTCCTAGCTCTTTGGTGCTGTACATCTTGTTGGTCATAGTAATTTTAAATACGGACTTTTATGGAATGACCACATGTCAAGATTTGTTGCTCTCTTTTTCGTGCTATCAACACAGGTGGCGACATTCCAACCCTCCACACAGTCATGGCCCGTTCTTCATTGCACCTCCACTTGCTCCTCCTGGCCACCGCATGGCCTCTCGCCATGGCTGCTGACGGGTGGTGGAATATCAAATCCAAAACCTCTTCTGGAAACGGCTGTCCCAGTCCGACTTGGATTAAGATCAATTACACATTTCGACGTGAATCTCTCGAGATCGGCTACCCGGATTTCCGACCCGAAGTCTCGCCTTCGCAGCCCATTCAGCATTCCACATCAGTCTGCCAGCTTATTCTCGAGCTGGACCAGCTTCCTGAAGGATACCAATTTGCCGTGACGGGGATTTCGCATTTCGCCCAGGTTTATTTTGAAGAGTGGACGTGGTGGAGACAATGGTTTGCTACGCGAGTTGGGTTTGGTGAAGATGGTCCTTACTCTCGGGTATGTCGGCTACAACTCCTTGGCTTCAATCTTGACTGACTCTCACAGATGGACATTAATCCGAACTTGGGAGTAAAGGCACCCATAAGCGGGGGTGTTAACCTCAAAAGTGGAGCTGGTCAAGTTGACGGATACGTCTGGTCACCCTGCTACCGAGCCAACGGAACAGTTCGGATGTACATTAATGAGCGCGTGGTTCTGGGGCGTATGAATGGTTCGCCGGCTGTCGCAGCGTCTGCGCGGTTCGAGCCGGGAGATCCCCAGTATTCATATGCGACTTTGATGGAACTCACCTGGAGGACCTGTTAGACTACAACTTGATAAACGTAGTTGTAATTCGAGCTCTTGTTTTTTTTTCCTGCTTCTCTTTTTTCATAAGTACTTAGATATCGCTCGAACGTACTCACCAGTTCAACCCGCCTGTATACACATAATCATACCCCCCAGACCCATTCGTCACCCTATACCCAGGTGTCATCGCATCCATGGTCATTCTGTGCTTCCAATTCTCCATTCTCATCGCCATTCCAAAATCCATTCCCTGGTCCATGTTCGCAGCACCACTACCACCACCACCCCCAAACCGCATCTTATACTCCGTAACCCATCTCTCCCTCCTCTCCTTATATCTCATCTGAACCTGCACATCCCCGGTGGGTGCTACACCAGGCGGCATGAAAACCTCCGCGCCCATCATCGCACCCACAGCAGGCAACACCAACCCCCTCGCCATTAATGCCCCACGATGTTTCCCCACCATGTTATTCCACGCGGTGGCCTGTCCGACTGGATAAATCAACGCGTCTCGTACCATCATGTCTTGAAAACCTTTGCGTGTTAAACCCGGGTGTACCCCATCAAAGAATTCTAACTCGAAAATCTGCCAGGCGAGTTTCATGGCTTCATTGACATGTGGTTTGGTATCCCCTGCGAAGCTGGTCTGGGCTTGTCGATGCAGTAAAAAGGGGAGATTATCTTGAGGGGGGTAGCCGAGTTCATCGTACACGGCAGCGAGGCGAGTTGGAGTGAGGACGTCGAGTTGGTTGGAGGTGTCGGCTTGGAGGGACAGAGTGAAGATGGCGTCGAGGAGAGCGGCAAAGAGGGGGCTCGGGGTTCGGTTCGCCTGGATCAGGAGAGGCCATGAACTCTGAGTCGGCGGGGAGGGAACGTAGAAGGGAGAAGGGGAGATGGGCGGCCCACATTGCCACTGTGAATTGGACTGCTGTTGCTGTTGAAGATACTGGCGCTGTTGTTGCTGTTGCTGGATGCTGTCGGCGAGCGAGTCGCGGACCTGGCGGCCTACTTCGCGAAAGGCACGGAAAGCCATCGCGCAACGATGTTGATGGATGTAACAACAGTTATCCCTGTGGTTGTGGATGGGGTGTCGAACCTTTTACCCCTCCCTTATCTCTTTGTGTCACGAGAGTTGGGCATCAGTCAAGGCCGTCTTGGCGTGCGGACCTGGTCTCAATCGGCATGTTCTTGTTGGTTGCTCTTCCCAAACACCGAAGCCATGCATGAGGCTAACTGCAGTATGTCAGCGATTGGCAGTCACGGGGGGCATACAAACACGTGCGAGTTGAGGGGCCAAAATTTACACCAGTGTTTTCTTGGCATCGCCTTCAGGAGCTGTCTAGAACTAAAGAACTATGCACTTGTGCTTTTTCTCCTTGGGTAGTACATGCCTCAGTGCCTGTCTTGCGGCAACCTCGAAAACTTGCTTTACTCCTTCATTTGTCTTTGCTGAGCACTCAATATACATGAAAGCACCAAGCTGCTGGGAGGCCTCAACACCCTAAGATTATAAGTGGCTTGAGTGTTAGCTCCGGTCAATGCAGACCACTAGTATCGATACTTACCTGATCTGGTGAGACGGGTTTCTGGTTAGACTTTTGCAATCTTTGAATAGTCTCCGGGTTATCTCGTAGGTCCTTCTTGTTACCGACAAGCAGGATAGGGACACCAGGACAAGAGTGATGTATTTCGGACATCCACTGGTATGCCAATACAGTGTCAGCTCGGCTCTCACAGAGTTTATAGATAAGCAGAATGTAATGCACCTTGCTGAACACGTTGTGAAGCGAGTTCGGGGAATCAATGCTGAAGCAGATGAGGACTACATGAGTGTTGGGATATGTCAATGGTCGAAGGCGGTCGAAGCATTCTTGACCAGCGGTGTCCCACAGCGCCAGGTCAACAACTTGCCCGTCGACTTCAACCTCAGCAACATAATTTTCAAATAGTGCGGGAACATAAACCTGGATTTGTTAGTCCTAGTTCCGGTGACGTTTGTAACTCGCCCTACTTCGGGGAAACTGTTTATAGAGAAAACCCTATCAAGAACATTCAGTCAGCGTCGCACGAATGTCGAGGAGTCAGTAACTCACATCAGCAAGCATGTCTTGCCAACACCGCTATCTCCAACCACGACGAGTTTACGCATTTCTGGCCACAGCGACTTCATGTTGTGTTTGCGAATTGTGGTAGCAATTCCTGGTCTGGCGGTTGAGACTCCTTGCCTGTTTTTGCCGACTAAAGTCAGAACTGTGGCCCACTGCCACAATCAATCCAGGACTAAAAGTCGGAATAGACACCGATAGCCTCTGTCAGCGGTTACTGGTCAAAAATCAGGGGCGCGTCTCTATCCCTCTACATGTGGTGTCGCATTTTCGATGGGGTGTGCGAGCAGCGGATGGAGAGAATTGCGACGCGGCGATAAGCTGAGGGTCCCCTTGCATGGTGTCAACGGGATTGCCAAAGCACCACGTGACAACATTCTCAATGCTTCTCTGGAAGGACTTGTCCCGTCTGCGAGTCACTGGCCAATCGGAAGGCGCGATTCAGTGATTCGTGCACTACAATACAGGGCTTACAGGCGGGCGGTCTACTGCCTCCTGCAACTCAATGTCAAACTTGCAAACTCAACACCGCTTCTCAGCTGTCGCAGCATTTCCAGAAGAAGAAGAAGAAAAAACCATAGATAACATCTAGGGATTCGCGGCGTAAAAGTCACAAAAGTGCACACAGCTTTCAAGTTCCCTAAATCTTCCCGCACAAGCCACCTATGAACTCAAAAATATAGTTGAAACTTCAATCCCATCTGTCAGAAAACAACCTCGATATAACTTTGCTCATGTAGGCACAGGCGGACCACTCGAAATGGTAGTGACAGGCCCGGCAATGCCAATGCAATAGTAGTAACCCAGCCATAGACCGCCACATTCAGTTCCAAGCGCTGCGTTCCATGCATAAAAGTCGCTGCACATGCACGTGTTAGAATGTGCCCCCATAACATGAAGGTATCCTCAGGCAAGAACTCACTTTAGATCAATACCGGCCGCATTCGCAATCGCCCAACAGCCATCCCCGGCCTGGGCAAAATAGAAGCGACGACAGTTGGCCACCATGCTTCCGACTTGGGTTGGCTCTGGCGTTGTGATGGGCTCGCTGCCCGTGGTGGTGCTCGTTGGCGGAGCTGTCGTGGTCGTTGTGGTTGCCACTGGTGGTCCATCCGTCGACACACAGACATAGTAATCCTCGACGGGATTCTCACAGTCCTCCTCACCCACCGCTGGGTTCCACTCCAAAAACTGTTCCTCAGTAATGCCATTGGTTCGCGCGATAAGAAGGCAGGTGTCCTCCCTATAATTTCGTCAGCTCGTGTCAAGTCCTGAGATGTGCAGTTGAAACCACGTGCAACTGACAGAGAGGATGAAAAGAAAAAAAAACTCACGGCCCAACAAGCCACAGACTAGTACAATCCCCCACCATACCCTCGTGAGTCGGCGTCGTATCGGGAAACTCCATCGTCGCCATCGGCGCCGTCCTTGTTGTTGGTGTTCCCGGCACACCCACACAATACCACTGGCCATCCATGAGTCCTCCACACGGTTGACCCTCCCCAGCGCTCCAAACCGTGGGATTCCACAGCCGAAATCCTGTTCGCTAAATGTCCCGAACCCATTCGCAATGTCCGCACACGATTCCCCCGCTTCGCGCTGATACCACTTTTCACACGTGCTGATCTGGCCTGGCGGGACAAAAAACGGAGTACTATTGGCTGTTGGCGGCATTCCTGTAATTCCATCCGGTCCGACGACACAGTACCAGTAATCTAGCCAGAGGCCATCACAGTTTCCGTTAAGCGCGGGGTTGAAGGAAAAGAATTCTTCTTGGGAAAGATATGTCCCGTCGCCGATAATCTCCCGACAGGTATCCCCCTCTTGGGCCTGATAGTAGGCTAAACACCCGGAGATAATCCCCGCTTGAGTAGGCTGGGGGTCGAAGTTGGCATCTGCAGTGGGAAAAGTGGTAGGAGTGTAGTTGGATACGAGAGTCGGTTCGGGTCCTCCGAGTAGAGTAGTAGTCCAAGTAAAGAACGAGGTGGCGAGAGGCGGATTAGGTACGTTGATACACACCCACCATCCGTCAAACAGGCCGGAACCAACGATTCGATGGGCAGGCGGGCAAAACTCCCAAGCCCCACCGTGCTCGGTCACCGGATGAGGGTACCTGCCAAATGCAAACACCTCCGGCGGTTTATGTTAACTCCGTTACAGTTCCCTTGAGCGCTTAGCGCTGCACCCCTGCTGGAGTTCGGAGCCGCCATGTAAGCTAAGGCACAGCCAAATGGGAGCGCAACGGCGTGCATAAATAGGATGTATTTGTCAAAAGAAAGGGGTTGTTGCCACGCTGTCAAGAACACAAAGAAAGGGCTCGACCCTGGATCGAACCCAGGTACTGTAGTCAGCTTGCATATGGATGCCTGGCACTACTAGCAATCCAACCACTACGCCACCAAGGCAGTGTACGATAGCTTGACAGTTGGTTCATGCAAAGAGGTCTATATAAGAGAGCATGTCTAGCCTTGCCAGACAGGAACAGAAGAACAGATATACAGCACAATCAATTCACACTCACACACACAGACGAATGTACGGTGCCGTGCTTCTGACAATAGCAACTCCGAGGTATGTTAGATAGACTATTTTGGATAGCTGTACTTCATTTATCACTCCTAAGTCTAGCTATAAACAGCCACATAATCATCAACCTTGTCATGATCACCTTCAACCACTCCAAACCTCACTGGCCTACTCCTCCCCATCTCCTCCACTACCTCATCCCCACTCGTACACGCCCTTTCTACCCTGCCCCTCGTAAACCTCACAAAATCCAACTCTTCCTCTTTATTCAACAGAATCCCCCACCGGCCCAAAAGCCTCTCAATCGGCCCCTTCAAGCTCGGGCTACACGCCCCAAATACGGCAATAAACATCTCGGCCACCGTCCACGTCGCAATGCTCACCGCGACCGCCCACGTGTCCTGCTGCTCTGGTTTGTCGGGTGCCCACTCCCCGACCATGGCTGATTTCGCGATACTCGCGCCGCTGGCCAGGAGGCCTAACCCCGTCAGGCAGCAGATGAGGATGCGTTCGCGGCGGGGGCGGCGGAGGCGCCACAGTACAGCAACCATTGGCGCGAGGGAGAGGAGAATATCGGTGGTGATGTTGACTGCAGAGCCGATACTGGAGACTAGCAAATCGATCTGAAGGGTGAGACAAATAGCGTTGGGGGTAGAATAGTCCCACGCCGCGGCGAGGGGTCGGCACTTTGTGAAGGTCCATGCCGTATTGGCGACCAAGTAGATAGCCTGGACCGTAATAAGCGTAAGGAGAAGCGGGCGCCACCAGCGCGTTGTAGTGCTAAGGGGGTAGAAGCGCGAGAGGAGAGTAAGGGCGACCGAGGTTTTAATAAGGGTCATGGCGAGGTTCCACAAGGGGACGGCGAGGTAGGCGAGCTTGATAACGTGGGTCATTGTGGCGAAGGTGAGGAGGCGCGGGGTGGTGAACATCTCAAAGGTAAGCAAGATAAAAGAGGTTATGGATGTGAGCTGAAGAAGTGTTAGTTTTTTTTTCTGTTTTCCGACACTTCCGGGAGACTCACAAAGCCCATGGCAATCAACCAATCATCCCATCCCACACGCCAGGTGGGCCATGTGCGGACGTAGAGGCGCGCGGAGAATGGGATGAGAGTAAGGGCGAGGAGAGTCCCCGTGAAGCCAAAGTAAACGCGCGCGAGCAAGGCGGCGCGATCTGAGATGGGGATGAAGGGGTCGGTCGGAATTGGTGGGGGCCCGGAAGAGGTAGCCGTTGGGTCGTCCATCTCTCTCCTTTGAAGATCGCACCGCCAATCGAGTGGATGCGTACATCTCCACCGCTGAGAGCTCGCGATGTTAACAAGATAAAAGCGGGGTGGGGGAGATTCACAAGATCGACGAGACGGGGGAGATGGGACTTGGAGTCGATTCTTAGATAGAAGAAACAGAAGGGGAGGAACGCGGTGGTCAGGAAAGTTCTTTTCTCTCGTCTTCGCACAGACGCACGGCCAGATTCGGCCAACTCCAGGAGTAATCGCAAGGAATGTTGGGCGCGTTGACGGCTGGCTTACGAAGTACACTAGACTGTGCGCGAGACCAAGGATGCGATGTGGGGTCTAGGTACTAGTTACTGCAGCCTAGCTTAGATTTAATTGGCCCATCATTTGGCGGTTGGGCTGCTCGTTGAAGGAGAAAAATTCGGTTTTGGGAAATTAGGTGGTATTGAAAGGCTTAGCACCCGTCAAGCCTAGCGCTAGCGCTGACCTTCACTGAAGATCCCCCAACCATTACCTCTTTCCAAGAGGACAATCCTCGTCCACGAGGGCCCACGGCTCTGGGCAAGCGGTGGTGGTGCTGCACGTGCCGAGCAGGGGCGCGTTTACGCGGGGGCTTGACCGCGGGCGCCGACCAGATCTATCGCTCGACGCTGGACGCCGGGGGCTCGATGACCCGAAGATGGCGCGGCTCGTGGTTGCGGACGGTAGTGTGTCCCACGCTGACCATGATGCGGGCTGTTGTGGAGCAGCGGGAAGCTGCAGGGGCAGGGCTCGATACTGTGGGCGGCGACCGAAGCTCCGGTGAGGGGCATTTGGGTTGGGATCGGGGTACGGAGAGAGCGGATCTGGGTGCTTGTTGAGGGGATCCTACGGGTCGAAATTCAGGTGGCCAGGCAAGGGTGTGGTTGGCGATGTGGAGTTTAGTAGTTGAACATCTACTCGAGGAAATGTGTAACCAAGAAGACAGTGTGGTATAAGAGGCAACGCCCCAGTTTTATGTATAGAGAACTGATAAATGCGCACCCCCCATTTCGCTATTCGCGCATGCTGCTCGGTATTCGCAACCCATATGTCACGCAACTTGGATATCAATCGTTGACCTTCAGTTATTGTAACATGCCGTCGGTGAGATCGCGTCACCCGGTAGAGGCTCCTGAACGTTCCTCCTGGTGAGTTTGCGTCGTCTCCCTTTTAATAGACCAGCAACCCCTGTTGTCCATGTCGCCAGCTGACCATGTACCCTCCGTAACGTAATCCCAACCCAGAGCAATATGTCTAACTCTACCATCAGGTATCTCGTCCCTTTCCCTGATCTGACCGACTAGGCCAATTAGATCGCTCCCCTCGATGATCCCGGCGCTTGAAAGGAGGCCTTCGGGCTCCTCCGTAAGAATGGAGCGAGTCTTGCGGACGTAAAAAATGACCCAGCATGCGGTAAACAGCGTCAATGCCAGAATCGCAAGGACAAGATAGGCAGCCCAGTAAACCACAAACAGTCTTGTTGTAGGCTCTAGAGCAGTGCCTATGACCGTCTCTTGTACGGGGAACGTACTATCGAATGCGTTAGTGGCAACAGCGATGCTATACACACCTGTGAATGCCTTGGATATGGCTTGTATAAGGTTTTCCGGCGTCAGCCAGTGCGCTGGTGCTTTTTTTTGCGCCTGGTTTAAAACCACGACCCCAAAATCTGACGTTGACCAAATCAGCCCCGGATTGAAAACGACTGATCCTAGTATTCCAAACTCTATGTTCTTCCACTTTGCGGCGCGAGTAGTATCCGGTCTGCCACTCTCTGCAGAGCTTCGGATAACTGGAGCGCCAGTTGCACCCGTAAGAGTCAATCCCAACATGACGGGTGCGGTCCGGTATAAGGTAGCACACGATATAATGCTGAGGTTACTGAGGAGGTAAGGCGAGGATGCCGAATATGTCCCGACTGCAAATACGAGACGGCCGAAGTTTGACGCGGGGGGGCAATCAGCCACCGCTTTTCCCCTGAAATAAACCTCGGCGCTCGCTGTCACCGCAGTGCTCAACTGAAAAGGGCACCCCCTGTCGTTTCCGGCCACAGTGACCTCGCCACGGCCTTGCCCCGAGGGCACGAGATTGATCACATACTCTCTAATAGCTTCGCAGCTAACGTACGCAGAGTATGCCATGGTTTCCGCGGCGATGTGGAAAGTGTTGTTTATCTGCGGCGCCACTGCCGTGAAGGGGCGGAAGGAAAACTCTCCGTCGGTCCAAGGGATATGTTGTCCGCCGTATACCAGGGTTGCAGCTGTGGTGTGGATGGCAGGTCGCCAGTCGAGATCACCCAAGCTGGTTTCGTTAAATGCTGAGCTGAAGGAGACAGAGGCTGTGGAGGGGAGCATGACGTCTTTAGGTGCAAAGAGGCGGGCACTGAGGGGGGCCGCTAAGAACTGGAGGACTAGGCTGGCCAAGAGGGCGACTGCAATGGTGCTGTGTCTCAATCGGAATGCCCTCCACCATCTAAGTGGGAGAGCCGTGGCCCGATAGTCGAGCAGGATCGACCGCTGCGCACTGGCAGAACCATTTCGGAGTTCCACATACGGCTGCCGCTCGGCGAGCGCACCTGAGATCCACGCCCAGTGGGCGCTAAATAGCTGGAAGATGACCGTGGGCAGCGCCGTCCACACGAGGCCCAAGCTCAACAAGCTGTCCGACTCGCCCTGTGGGCCGGTCTCGAGAGTGCCATTGATGAGCGCGGTGTCGCTTGCATCGTTCTTGACAGCGATCGTAGCGAAACCCTGCCAGCGAGAAGATTGGATTGTGAGGGCGATTATGCTGGCCATCAGGCCGAGGTTGGTGATGATAAAGCTGAGTAAAGAGATCCGTCGCAACGCCGCGGATAGCCATTCATTCGGTGGAATCCCCTGTGGCCTTTTACCGAATTTTTTAGCCGGCGTCTCTTGTCCCGGGGGAAGAGATGGTGCTTCCCCCGCGGGGGAACACGAGATTGAGTCTTGTGGATTCATCCTAGGCTTGCAGTTCCAGGGCATGTGTACACAAGTGGACAGATCTCGCAACAATTTAAAAACCAGAAGGCGCTGCAGCCTTCCACATCAGACCATTGCCGCGGAGAATGGATATCGGAAGCAGGCATCATGCTCAGAAGCTGGCTGTAAAGAGCTCTCTATTTATTGGTTCGTCTCCGCGGTGGCTTTCGATAGTGCCTGCAAAGAGTCTCAGCTTTACCGTATTAGTGCAACAGATGTGGATCGCGGGTTATAGCAAACCAATCGCGGTAATATCTCTCTGCTTCGTCTTCAGCTACCGAAAATAACTCACTCCGGCGCTTTGCCCTCTTCGACATCAAACTCAGCTCGCGTGACTCGGATATAGATGGGAGCCTTATCGCCCTCAGTGGCAGGCTGTCTGAGTGCATTAATCCTCCCCCGTTTTCCGTGCTCTACTGACAATTCCCCGATACTGTATTACCATCTATTTTCAACCAGCAGATTACTCTCATGAAATACACTTCCCACGCAAAGGCCGCGATGGCGGTAGCTGTGCTATCGGTGGCGGCGACCTACGCAACAAGTGTCGAGACTGAAACGTGCCTTGGAAAACCGCCTACGACTACCCCATCGGCCTGCGATCGTATGCAAGCGAAACTGAAAACATGCAGCGAAATAACTCGCAAAGAAGACATAATCATTTGTTTCTGTAATCAGGATATGCTGAACGCATTTATTTTGTACGTTGGGGATGAGATGCTGCTCGATCCAAATTTCATCCGCTGTTCCGTGGAGCTAGGCATTGCTAATCTGGTGGGCGTGCTCAACAGTTGCAAGGGCGAGGCTCGCGAATGTGCCTTGACGTACATCTCCGATGCGGACATAGACGTGATGGTCGAGGAATGGCAGAAGGCTTGCAAGCAGTACCTCCCGACATCGATTACAACTCCAGTGCTCACACCTCTCTCGACCATACTTGACCCCGACTCTTGCTCCTCCGCCGCTCAAGCATGCCTGATGAGAGACCGTGGGGTCTCATCTTGCAAGATGGCTTTCGCGACGAACACGACCGCGGCGCTTAGTTGTCTTTGCCAGTCCACCCAGCTCGACCTCGCATCGCGGTGCCAAATCGACGGGACGAAATGCATCCCCACCAAGCCCGTGACCGTCACAAACATCTGGGAGTACAAGAACTGTCAACCAACTGGATGGCCAGTAAGAAATCCTTTTGTATCCTATGAGTTTTAGTTTCCTCGCGTTGACAGCTCCTTGTCGGACAGACGACGACAGCAGCCGCCAGCACCGGACTTACCCCGGCGCCCACGGCTCGACCTACCTCATCCATCTCCAGTATTGTGTTCAGCACCACAATACGTCAAACCTCCACCAATGATGCCGGCCATCTTACTGCTTCCCTGGTAGACTGGTGCTTCTTTTCTGTGTTGGTGAGTATCGTGTCTGAGGGCATCCAGGTGCTATGGTAGTCCCTCTTTTCGAAACTCAAACTCGCAGAGACTGAGGCTGTTGATAGCCAGTCTATTACCTCACTACGAATCGATGGGGAGTTGAACACCGATTTTCTTGCTCTTTTTGGGGAGGGGATTTTGATTTGAATTTTGAATTTTGCCCACCAAGCCTCCCTTAGTTGAGGAGATGCTGGAGAAATAGTAAAAATCCAAGACAAGATGTACTTAAGGTTGCTACTTCAGCTTTAGCTGGTGCCCTAGTTGAGAATTTCCAGTCATTCATTAGAATGAGAATCATATTATGCCGGGAAACTATTTGTATGTCGAAAAGCAGGGGGTTTGACCCCCCACTCTTATTTTCAGAGTCAAATCTCTTTTCTCCTCTAAAAAAAAAGGGGGTCTAGGGGGTCCGAATTCTCTATTTTCTTATGCGAAAAGAATTCGTTTCAAATTGTATGCTAACTTAGCCGCAAACGGCATCATTAGAAAGCTCTCGGAGAGTCAAAAACAACACCAAAGTTGGCTTGATTGTATGAGGCCCTGTTGTCGAGAAATATAAAAAAGAAGAGAGCGGAGACGAAGTTTGAGCCGCAATGGCGTACGAACTCCAGATTTCCCCGACCGGTGCGACGATGTTGGGCTCGAGAAACCGATGAATAGTGCCTCCCCAGCTGGCGAAGACGTTGGCGCTCCGCTCCCTTAAATAGCGCGCTGGAATGACCAAGCCCTTGGGGTTGTTGTCAAACGTGACCGAGAAGTTGCCGCCACCCAAGAGCAACGACAAGATAGCATTGCTCACTGCCTGCTCTATGATGCAGTAGGCGACAATGGCCACGTCAAGTAGGTCTATGGGTAGCCTTATCCCCTAGATGCCAACTCCGTAAAACGGATGTATCTCACACTCTGATTCACAAGGCCCCGAGCTTTCTCTTGTTAAAAGGTGTGAGGCATGGAAAGTGCGATGGGAGATAATTGTTAGTGCATCACCACCCCACACAACACTATTTAGCTGGTGTCTGGGCGGCTCAGCCAGATTGGAATGCATCACCCATCCTTACTACCATTCTCTCAAAGGCAACTTTAGCTGGGGGGGACTGAAAACGGCCCCTAAAGCTAGGCAGCGGCCACGGATAGGATCACCCAACTTAGGGTGAACTTAGGGGAAGCCTAGGACAAATCAACCTCAGATTAGCCCAGCTCAGGACTGCGGACAAAAAGGATATTTCTTATGCCTAGACTCATCTCAGAGTAGTAGCCTGCGGTGATTGTATAGAATGGTACCTAGACCGGATGTTTCAAATCTCTACAAACTATGAATTTTACTTTTGATGAGGGCAGCAGCAGGAAAATCATGGTCATGTGTACTGTGCGGGACCAACGCAGTGCCCCTATCGAAAACGATATCTAGGTAAATAGCAAAGCTACTTGGTGACATCTAGAATACCAGATCTTCGGTCGGGTGATGTTAGGATAGAACTTTACTCAAGCTTGCCATAAAGTATAACTCTATATAGCTTTGATATATCCCCTGTGCTTGATCTTGTTCTGTCGAATTACTTTTCAAGCTCCTACTAGCTCAGACCAGTTCTGGGCGTCGCTATTTTGTGTCGTGTGGATTGATCTGGGTAATGAAAGCATGAAACTTTTGGAAAGGCTAGCCAATTTTTCTACTCTGTCTACGGATGTGGCGGGAAGATGACTACTTGGTGCTTCTCTCCTCTGGACCATCAGGTTTGCGATTTCGAGGTCGAAAAAAAGAATCTATCTTCCTCTGCTTCTTGTCAAACTTGGAGTTTCCGATCCCCCCTCCCGTCTTCCTAAGTCCGGAAAGATGATCGATGTAGTTGATGGCGCTGAAGGTGATGTCTGTGGCCGAGAGAGCTCGGCCAATATAGCTGGTGGTGGTGGGCTGTGATCTGGACGGGGGCTCGGAAAGAGGCGTTTTAGTCTTCACGACTACCTCATGGTAGGCTGCATTGCTAAGGAATTCGTCTAGCGGTACGGACTCCGGTCGCATGGCGCCATCAACGGAGAGGGTTAGGACTTGCAGTGCTCTCAGCATGTGGACGAACTGCAGCTGCACGTGTGAAAGGATCCCTCCATGGGCGACGATAAAAACGCATTGCGGGGTGTCACACGGGAGGAGGTCCTCGAGCAGTGGGAGTAAGACAGCGTCGAGGAAGCGTTTCGCCCGAGCAATTAATTCCTCAAGTGGCTCCCCCTCCGTGTAAGCCCCTCCTCCCTGCCGGGCTGCTGCTGCGGGTTCTGAAACTTCTGGGTTCCTTTCGCGAAACTGCTTCTCACGGAGCTCGCCGAGCTGGACAATCTCCATCGTAGGTGCTATCGTAGAGCTCGGCTCGGCGTCCTGGGATAAGTACGCATCGCGGATGCATTCCGCTGTCATGCGGGCCTGCTGGAAATCCGAGCAAAACAGGTGAGGGATAGAGCCTAGGCTAGCCGCCCGTCCGGCGAGATGCGCACCAAGCCGGCTGGATTGGATGACACCGTGAGATGTTAGGGGAGAGTCCGGTGGCCCTGCACTACAGCCTCTATCAGCATGACTGCAAACAACAATATCGGTTTTCAGACCGGAGCATGGAACATACTGGCCACGGGACACGTCGTCGATTGACTCGCCATGGCGGATGGAGAAGATATGCGTCTCCCCCATCCCTGGATGGTGATATCTTTGTCTCTCTCGGCTGTAGCTGAGGGTAGCAGTGCTGAACCCAAGAAACAGAGAGCACGCAGACTGACTTGACTCTGTTGGGAGTGTCGCTGTCCGAGAGAGTGCTGACACAAAAGAAACCCCTCTCCCCTTACGTAACAACCACTAAGCCAGTAATGGTTCTGTTGATTAGCTATCAAGCAAGGAATCACAGCCCACCCTGCAAGCCAGCCTAGTTTGATTTGCTGAGTCCGTTGCAGAAGCGTAAATAAGCGCCTGTAAGCAGGGATCTACGGAAAAAAAGAAATTACTGCGCTGAGTGATGTCATCCACGTCGAAGCGCAGAGATGGAACGGCCATGCAGTCTGCTGCGAGTGGGGAGCGAAGACGTTATCGAAAACCCCTTGATTGGAAAGGACCAGCGAAACGCAAGAAGCCAGATACAACGGCTCCTCAAGCGGTCCAGATACAGACACCACAAAAACACTTCCAGAAGATGGGCCACCCGCCGTCAAGGCATCATTCTTCAAAGGCTTTGTGTTCTGGGCTCTGCGGCCAAGAGCCGTACTCGGGTTCCAATAGGATATACAGTGGACGATGTGCGACACATCCCTACCGGGGCCCTCTTGCGGCTCATCTCGGCTGAACGGCTTGCCATAAGCCAGTACATCGAGACGCGATAGGACGAGATCCGAGATGAGATCACAAGCGCAGAAGACGATCTACAATCGGACATTTGATGACAGTGGGTATCGCCGTTGTCTCCCTTGTGGTCCATGACGCCTCATCATTTAACCCGCCGGAATGAACGTCGATGTCCGCCGCTGTCTCGCCCCGACCCGCTCCCGTACACTGGTTTCGCAGGACGGAGAATCAGGTAGCGGCTTCTCTACGCGGATGCTGCAACCCACGCCTTTCGAGCAGCGTTGAAGAGCGAAGAAGGGTGAAGGCTTCTTCCTCATCAAGAAGGCGCTTTTCGGGCGTATAGTGACGTATGGGGTTTGCGCCGGTCAAGACCCGGTTTTCGTCCGTTGTGCAAAGTTTTAGTCCAAAAGGCATTCGCCTTATTTTTACCGTCTAAACCAGAAAACCCTACTCAGACCCTACGGGCTACAAGCCCTAGAACTGGAAGGGATTAGGTGTCGCTCGCCCCGGTGGTCCCAACAGCAAAAGTTTACTAGACCCGAAACGTACTCCAGCTCTTTCATACACTTCCTGTACTGGATAGGGCCACGGGGTGTACTATGCCCACGATTCCTATCTAACGCCCCAAGCATTATTGTTAATCTCTGGGCTAGGTGCTACCTCTATAGATAGCAATTCAGGAAGCTTTAGCTTTAGCGCCGCTATATCGCTACCTAGCTGCTTCAGAACAACTATTCCTAATTAGGCTGCCAAAACGTTACTTCTCGTATAGAAGTCGGCAGCAGATTCTGCACGAACTCAGCCTGGTATATAATCCCAACTACGCCATTGCTCCTTGCCCTGCTCCTTGCCTACACCTCGGCAAGCAACCTTAACGCGTAGCCCCCTACCTCCAGAACCTCTAATCGTCTGAGCTCCTTAAGGGACCTAGCAAAGGGCCCCAGCTTACCCAGGTCTAGCCTTACCCCCGTATCCTCGACTGGCCTCTTATTATTCGCAAGATCTAGCCGAACTTCCCTTAACGTTTCCCTATACGACTAGAGCATCTCCAACACGTCCGTTAAATGTACCTTACGATCTATTCGGCTAGCCCGGGGCTTCTTTTTACTATAATAGCTGGGTATGGTAAATAAGCTGAATACCTGGAGGTTTGGCGCTGCGGCGACAATACTACGTAATATATCCGCTTCGATATTACAAATATGATCGAATTTAAGCTTGACGAGGTTAATCGGGTAGATCTAAGCGTTATAGCAGAAATTCAGGCTTCGGCTTCTTGGGCGATGCGACCGGGCTTGTTGACGGTAAGGCGGCGGAGGTTAGGCGCGGCGCGCATGATTATTAAGATACTTGGGAGGGCGAGTCTGCAGCTGTCGTCGTCGTCAACACCATAATCGAGCACGAGGGTAGTAAGACGGGGGAGGATAAAGGGAGTTGCACCAGCGTCGCTCTCGTCGCCGCCGCGGAGGAAGAGGGGACGCCATTTGCTACTTATGTCGAGTCCCAAATGTACGAGGTTGGGGCTGTGGAGGAGAAGGAGCTCGATAACGGTGGTGGGGTTGCGATAAGAAGAGGTGTTTCGACATTTGCGTTTCGCGAGGTTGGGGTGTCTGTTACTTCGGAAAACGGCCCCATCGAGGTCCAGGATGGACAGATCGATGTATTTGTCGTATTTAGCAAGATCGGGGCGCTGTTTGAGAGTGCGGATGACACAGTTGGAAACGCGGTCGGGAACGCGGACCGGGCGCAGTCTTAAGCTATACCTCTCATTTCCTGACCGCGTTCCCAATTACGCCGTATTCCTACGGATATCAAGCGGACAGCGGAGATCAAGCCCTTGAAGCAATTCGCGCTGCTGCTGCTAGGGAGCAGCGCGTGGGTTCTCCGATGGACAAACGGAATCAGCAAGCGATACTCACTCTGCTCGGACACAAATGGTTCAAGCGCATCTGGGTAAGTGACAGGCGGTTGATAACATGGCGAGGCTGCTATTAATAAAGTTAATATAGGTCGTTCAAGAAGTTGCTGCAGATCGACATATCCTGATAAAGTCCGGTGCCACAGAAATCGACGGATATGCGTTCTGCACGGGCTTAAGCGTACTTAAGCCGTTCGAAGCGCGTCCAAAGCTGCAGGCGCTAATCCCTCCGATAGCCTACCTTATAAAAGGAGACTAACTCCTGTCAGATGAAAAGGGGGTCAGCTGACTATGTCAGCTGACGCAGTGGCAGTTGCCCCGGAGGCAACCAGTTGCCACCACTTGCCACTGCAGCAAGCGGTGATTCATCACAGCGTACGCGGCACTTTGCCGCTGGCATTTGTAATGTACAGACCAGATGGTCTATAAGAAAGGAGCTTTCTGGCGGAGCCAGAAAGCCCGGGACAGAACACAAGAACATCTTCTTGGAGGACACGCACACACAATACAATCAATTCACACACACACAGACGAATGTACGGTGCCGTGCTTCTGACAAGGTATAGGTTGCTTCCGGCCCGAGTTACACGTACACCCAGTACGTGTGTACGTCGTGATTGGAATTGTTGCCTCGGAGCTATCCTTACAGATTACGCGTCGTCTGCTTTCCATCGATGGGAAAGTTTAGCCGGGGGACTGAAAAGGGGCCTCTAAGGCTGTGCGGCGGCGGTGTACCGGATCACCCCAGCTCAGGGGAGAATCAGGGAGAGCTCAGGACAAATCAGCCTTGGCTCACCCCAGCTCAGGATTGCGTACGAAAAAGGAAATTTCGTGTGCCCAGATTCGTCGCAGGAAGCCTAGCTGTTTCCCACACCTCGGCTCAATTACATCCTAACATGGACTCAATTCGTCGGAGCGAAAAGGTTTTCATGTCTTATGCCGAGCCGTGAAACTGACTTGGCGTGGTACGCTGACGGCATTAACCTAACCCACGAAAGCGCCGCCCCTGCGTCGCGTAGCATTGGGTCTCCGCACTGCATGACATTCATCGATCCCTGCAGGGAGAAGTCGCCATGTACAGGTACAACTCAGACATTCCCGACCATTTTACAAAACCAGCTCTGGGGCCGCATTGTTTTTAATATGGCATCCACCCCACTGCTAGGGCTCACAACTTCGATAACTCCTCTAGTGTTGCGACATTCCTTCTCACCTCCAGGACACCACATTGCAAACTGCTGTGTGACTACTGGATTCAAGACAATACCACGACAGACTAAACTAAGTTTCTGCGTCCTCATGACTATGCTGTTTCCAACGAATGCAAATCACACTACCAGCTCCTACTCTATTCTTAGCAGTTCAAGTTACGCTCCTCGCAGCTTTGAGGGTGTTCCTACTGTCTAAACGCCCACCACCTAACTTGACAGGAGTATTGAATCCATTCTCGTCCAAGACGCAATCTCCGGAAAGTACTAATGGCAATCGATAATCATGTGGTCAATAGGATCATGGGAATGTATTTGGTGCTAGTTTGGACTCGGAAAGATTACTGCTCATGTTGTCGGTCGGCCTCCCGAGGCAACAAGATGCAAGATGAAGATGACACATTCGCCCCATGTTTTCACTTGCAGGGTATTGATTTCTGTCTTCTTTTGATCCTCCAAGGTGATGAATAGACACTCAGCCTCTCACACTTTAGTCTTCACCTCTTTGATCTCCACCATCTCCAGAGATAAACTTTACCCACACATTTTTTTTTTCTTCTCGCTCTATCAGAAACACAAGTTATTTTCACTTTTACTCCATCTCAGTATGTTGTTCAAAACAACAGTGTTTGTGCTGGGGACTCTTTTGTCTCTGCTTTTCCAGGCGGCAGGTGCAGCTCCCGACCCCGAGCCTGATTATGTCTGCTCGCCTACAAAGCCTTGCACCTTGGGTTGCTGCGGCCCCTTGTAAGTCTATTTCTTTTGCTGTATGACATCAATTTCAGCGGAACAACACCAGGCCTAATAATTTAATTTGTAGAGACCCAATTACCAACACAGGGGTTTGCGGCATGGGTCCCACCTTTTGTGGTGTCGGAAACTGCACCAGCACCTGCAACGCCAAATCCGAATGTGATCCCGGCTGGGGCGCCGAATGGTCGCAGCAGTCGGTCTGTCCCCTCAACGTGTGCTGCTCCCCCTTTGGTTTCTGTGGAACTACCCAGGATTTTTGTCAGGGTAAAACTATTCCCCAGCCCGAGTGTCCCGGTGGACATAGTGCTGACCAGCGCCTCATTGGCTACTACGAGGGCTGGAACCTCGCAAGACACTGCGGACGGATGGCTCCCGAGGATATCCCGATGGGGTGGTATACCCACATCAACTTTGCCTTTGCGCTGATCAATCCCACCACTTTTCACATTGAAGACATGGGGCCCGGACCAGCGGCTCTGTACAGTCGTGTCACAGCCCTGAAGCAGAGACAAGACAATCTTAAAGTGTGGATTGGTATGTTTTCCCCCAACTGAAAGAAAAGAAAAAGAGGAAAAGAAAAATGCCATTCTAAGAATGTTGTCGGATGATCAGCAATCGGTGGTTGGGCCATGAATGACCCCGGTCCCTACCGCACCACATTCTCGGACCTCGCCGCCTCCACCACGGCACAAGACGCGTTTTTCGAGTCTCTCATCACCTTTATGCAGCGTCATGGTTTTGACGGTGTCGATCTCGATTGGGAATACCCCGTCGCCGAAGACCGGGGTGGCATCCCTGCAGACTACGACAACTTCGTCACTCTCGTACGTCGACTCCGCGAACGCCTTAACCGCACCGGTCGTCATTACGGGCTCACCCTCACTTTACCCGCTTCGTACTGGTATCTCAGGGGATTCAACCTGCAAGGATTAGAACCCTATCTTGATTGGTTTAATATCATGACGTATGATATCCACGGCACCTGGGACAGTACGGTAAAAGCCATTGGGCCTTATGCGTACGCGCACACCAACCTTACGGAAATCCAATTCGGGTTGGAACTTCTCTGGAGGAATAAAATCCACCCGGGCCGCGTGGTTATGGGGCTAGGGTTTTACGGAAGGTCCTTCACGATGAAATCCCCCTCGTGTATGGCCGCGGGATGTGAGTTCACCGATGGAGCAAGGGGGGGCGCTTGTACGGGAACGCCGGGGGTGTTGTCGGCAGCGGAAATCAACGAATTGATTGCGAATGGGGCAACCTCGGTGACGGATACCACGCATGCGGTCAAAATCGTAACGTGGGATGGAAACCAGTGGGTTAGTTTCGATGATGCCGAGACGTTGGGGATGAAGATGGATTATGCGAATTTGCGATGTTTGGGGGGGTGAGTGTCTCCTTTCCTTCACCTATTTCGTTCGTTCCCTCTGTCTATTTCTTTTCTTGCCAACAAAGCTAATGGAAGGCATGTCAATGTTGTTTAGGACCATGGTTTGGGCAATTGATCTAGATGATGGATCGCTGATTGAGGCGCTGGGATCGGGACTATCTACGCCAAAGGCAACGGTGCGGAGTGGCGAGACCAGGTCGATTCCGTGTCTTGATTCGGATTGGCAGGAGGAGGAAGAAGAAGAAGAGGAGGAGCTTTGATGAAAGAGAGAGATGGAAATAGGGGCTCATACATGTACTGGCGTCAATGTGAACTTGTCATACGCTACATCCCAAATACAGCAAGTCCATCCTTAAAAATATCTGTGTCTTCTTCTGTCCGTGAGGTGTGGCCATCTAAGGACTCTTGTTTGGAACGGCAAGCACGGGCTATAAGCACCAAGTTATGTCTCCGCTATGGATCTCACTGATTCACCGTTTCCATTCTGATAATGCCGAGGTTTTGTCTCGACGATACCGTGTTATCCGTTTGCTGCCACCTGGTCTCTCCAGAAAGTCTCAGGAGGGTGTCCTTGTCTCGTCTCGTTGAAGCACTAGCCATGTTCTCTCTGTTTCTCTGGTTGAGCACGTGTGCTTTAGGCTTGTTGCAAAATTAAATTTGCCAGATACGCTACATCAACACAATACTAACGATAACGTGCATGATAAGCGAGCGCAACAGACAAGCGAGCGCAATACTTTTCACGCGTTGTACCATTTCCACATTCAACCCTTATTTTCTCCACAACCCAATATAACAGCACGTTCAAACGAAGCACAATTACTTCTGGCCCTCCAAGCTCTCCAAGACGATAAAAATCTAAGCTTACGTAAGGTAACTGAGATCTACAATGTTAATTATACAATTCTCTTCCACCGGCGCACCGGTTAGCCTACGCGACGCGATATTCCAGCCAACTTACGCAAACTTACGGATTTAAAAGAGAAAACGATTATTCAATATATAATTAAGCTATATACACGCGCATTCCATCCCCGGCTTTCGTACGTAGAAGATATGGCCAACCAATTACTACGCGAACGCAACGCGCCCCCTATTGGCGTACAATGGGCTCACAACTTCATTAAACGCCAACTAAAACTCCGGACGCGTTTTACGCGTAAATACGATTACTAAAGGGCTAAATGCGAAGATCCAATAATTATTCGCGAATAATTTACCCTTATATATAACGTTAAAGTTAAATATAGTATCCTTAACGACGATTTATATAATTTTAACGAAACCGGCTTTATAATAGGCATTATTATCGCCGCTATAGTAATTACTACCTCTAACGGCCGCAGTAGGGCCAAATAAGCCCAGCCTAGAAATCGAAAATGGGCAATAATCATCCAAGGGGTAAACGCTTTAGGTTGGGCTATCCCGCCATTTATCATCTTAGCTAGGCAGTACCACCTCGCTAATTAGTATTAAAAGTACAACCTTCCAACCTCCTAGCGTATTGTAATAACTGATAATAAGTAAACTACTAATAAAAAAGGCATGGATTGGATTCAGCACTTCAATTTCCATACAGTATCTCATATGAAGGGTAAATATCAACTGCTCATCCTTAACAGCTACGATAACCACCACTCCGAAGAATTTGAAACCTACTACTAGGAGTATAATATTATTATACTCTGTATACCTCCGCACTCCTCGTACCTACTTCAGCCATTGGATATTGGTTGTTTTGGGCCGTTGAAAAAGGCGTACAGCTGCTAAATTAAGCAGTTAATGCGGATAAATATTATATATATTAGCAAGTTGGAATTTCTCTGTGCGTTTAAAAAAGCGTTTTTTACTTCGATTATAAAAAAGAATATCTAGGGGGGGTTTTGCCGGAGCCGGCCTTGTACTGTACGACCTAGAAAGGGTGATATTTAAGCTAGATATCCGTATTTAAACCCTAATACCCCCAGCTTCAAACCTACGTACAGCACTACCTTGGGTCTCCCAAACGCCACACAACCCTCGAGAGGCTACCTCGCAGTCAGTATTTATTAAAACTCGAATTTCCAACCATTAGGGCAGCTCTCCAACCTTAATGCTAATTACTGTAGATTAATTAGTTAAAGGTATAATAGCTATTATATACGAGGTAGCTCTTCTACGTATAGAGGTCTTAGTACTACGAAAGGCTAATAAGGGGCTTAGTAAGCGACGGAGAGCCAAAAAAATATATATACGGCTTAGAGGGTCACTTACTGTACAAAAGGTACAGGATCTACTGGATTAGAAGGCTATAGGTGAGTAGTTGGTCCAGAAAATACGATAAAATGGTGGTAGTATAGGGGGGTTTTATACGAAGATTCGGTGCTGTGGAGTATGCGGCAAGCCTGGCCATAATGCACGTACGTGCAAGGAGGCTGCAGAATTGTCTGATTCATCTGTTTCTGATTTAGTTATAGTTATTTCCTAGTATTATAGTTATGTAATTGAGGATAGTTGTGGTGGGGAAGTGGAAAGTGTTGCGCTCGCTTATCTGTTGCGCTCGCTTATCACGCACGTTATGACAAGTCTCCAAGCTGAAAACGATAAGAAGCACCCACTCCAGGGCTATCCAGTTCTCTCCACGGCTGAGCCTAGGCAAAAATCATGAGGGTCAAGCCCACCCACTCCCCGCACAGCCGTGGGTGAAACCCCCCGACGCAAAGGCGACCTTGTTGTTTTTAAAGCAGCGATTATTCACAAACACGGGTGTGCGAAACGTCACTTTCCACTCGAACCCTTCGTCGTTCGTCCCCTGGAAATAATGCCAGTTCCATTTCGACACGCCTAAGCCCAGACAGCCTCGGGCGTGGCGCAGCATGGTCTCACGGCCGTAGTCCCAGCTGCTGAAACCAGATCCTGTTTTTTTTTTTAATCTCAAGTATTAGCGATCGCAGCTTTTATTCTCGGGCGCTTACATTGGTGAGAGGCTGAGAACGGGCACAGTGTGGTGAGAGTGAAACCCAAATGGAATAGGGAAGAGAGCTGAAAACCAAAGCGGGGGGGGGCGCTACCGTAAATCTCATAATCGCTATAACCCCGATGGTAATCCCCCTTGCATTTTCCGTCTGGCGCCTTGAGAGGGGGCCAGGGCCGCCGATGTTGTTGCGGAGTAAGCTGGTAGGTATACTGCGCTCTACCGAGGTGGCCGCCGAGTTTCCAATTCATAGGATTATTCACCGAGTCGCCGTCACAGCCGTGGATAATCTTCCCAAAGGCCTCGAGACATTCTTCCCGGTTGATGGTGTCGACGGTGGTTCCCTCAATGGCAAATTCCATCTCGTCGGCGGTGAGTTCGTGGTACAGCTTGGTGACTCGCCAGTTATGTTGGCCGGGTCCGGGGGTCTGGATGGTTCGGCAGAAATCCTTGTAGTTGATGTCGGCTCGGTTGGCGGTAACATAGGCGCGCCGGTTCTCGGCGCTGTAGCAGCGGAATGTCTCGGACACTTGGCAGGTTTCCGGGGTGATGCCGAGCACCTCGGCGCGGAGGTCAATGGCACGAGCGAGGGCAAAGGAGGCGATGACGTTGTGGCCGTCCTCGTTGGGGTGGAAGATACGGCCGAACATGTCGGGAAGCAAAGCGCCGATGCCGGGAATCCACGAGGTGGAGTCGGAAGGGCAGCCGGGGATGGTGGGGGCACGGGGGTCAAGAGAGTGGAGGGCGGCAGCCCGGGGGTTGACAGAGTTCCAGAGGGAAGAACGGTAGACGGCGCGGTCAACGCCGTTTTCATCAAGGTCACGGTTGGCCATGGCATGGCGGAGGGATCTTAGTTGGGCCTTGGCGACGGGGTCAAGCTTCTCTAGCTCGGCTTCGGGATCCCACGGGTAATTAGACTCCGGCTGCTGGGGCTCAACATGAGGGATAGTGGGTTCGTCGTATGTATCAGTGGTGTCATTTCTCACGTCTCTCTGCTTTAGTGGCCATACACTTCGAAACCAGCCCTTGCGGGTGTCGGACTTGAAGAATAACAGGTTGGGCTGGCGAGGATCCGGATAAGCCCCAGACGAGGAAGGGGAACACATTTGGCCGTCAACGCCCTCAGCAGGCCAGGGATCCCAGTTGGAAAAACCAATCTTGTAGTCAACCTCGTCACGCACATCGTTGACCACGTCGCGGATCACGTCGTTGAGTGAGTTTGTCAGGGTATTGAAGCGAGTGCGACGCGCAATCGTCAGCGGCAGCGGGTCCTGGCGTTCTTCGCCAACGGCCCAGGAAAGCCATTTGTAGGCAGCCCAGGCAAAGAGACCCCAGTCCTGGTCCGTGGCGCACTTTTCGTTTTCCGTGTTGAAGAAGCGGGCATACCCGTTGACAACCACCACGCCGCCCGACGCCATCTTGGGGTTGAGGGCAAGGAGAATCTCCTTGATGTTGTTGCGTACAATTGTCTGCACGTTTTGCTCGGCCTTGGACAGGATGGTGTTGCATATCTCCTCTCCATGGAAAGCCAAAACAATGCAATCCTTGATGATGTCGACCAGGCACAGATCGTTGCCGCCGGCTGTCAGGGTGACCATGTTGAGATTTCCGGCCAGCGCGTTGACTTGGTCGTAGATTTGCCAAGTCTGGTGGCCAGAACAGGCCTTGAACTGAAAGTTCTCAACGACAGAGCCGAGTCGGCGGTTCATTATGACCGGGTAGGCCTGGTCGTATCGAGAGCACTTCCAGTCACTGAATGGAAAAAGGAAACCGCTGTAGTAGGAGCCTGAGCCGATGCCAGCCGTGTAGCTGTCTCCGACAGCGGCAAATCGGTTGAGCCAGCCGAAGGATGTCGGGTCCGGCGTTGACTGGCGGACCTCTACAGCATTGTTGCTGGAGGCCTGGGGGATGATGAGGGCGACTGACACGCCCAGAAAAGCAGGGACGAGTGATAGGAAAGAAACCATTGCATTGACTTTCAACTTCCTGGTTGACTTGGGTTTTCCGACCATGGGCATGGTGGGATAGGCCATCAACTTGAACTTGAACAATTACAACAGACTGGAGTCTAGAGATAACCCCTGAGGTAGCCAGTGGCCTTCATCCTTGGTCCATCTTCTCCAAGCCCCGGAGGCCACTAGCGCTTTTCGCAGCACTATTGACTCCTCCATTATCCTCCTAGGAGAGAGTTGTATTATTGCTCCTATCGCCCTCTTCACGGGGCACACCTGACAGTTGTTTAGCCCAGGTGCGCAACATGTACTGGTACAAGGATCGGTACATGGACTCGACCGGTCAGTGTCTTACCATGTATGGGACCTGCGTTGGGTAACATTTTGTAATGCTGCCAAGACGATAATACCCCTCATCGTGACCTGAACCCCTCACGTCATGACAACTTGAGGTGAGCAGGAATACTTCTAGATACAAGCAGTGGCTAGGTACGGTTCAAGCCAACAGGATGAGGAATATCGACACGTGTTGTAGAAAAAAGAAGCGGTGGTCGACAGAAGTGTCTGGGAGTCTTCAGTCCCTCACCAACACTGGACTCTAGACTAGACTTGCTCCACTATTGTCTATTCTCAGACACCCTCAGACACTTTCTCTCTCTTTTTTAGCCCGCCAAAAATGAGATTCGCCGCCTGGAGTGCTGTCCTTGTTGGACTGGCCACGATTGGAGTCGAGGGTGGCCACCGAGCGTGGGAACCCCCCATTCACCACCTGGACTCCAAGGCAGTCTTGATGTCGCGAGACTTGATGGACGTTGTGACGGGAAACCGCACCTCTGGAAACATTTCCATGCCTCTGCATTCGCATCAGAAACGCGTCGTCAGCATCCAACCACATGCACATGGCAGTGGCGACTACCCTCAGCTCTGGCCTGACGGCACTATCACGGCCTGTTTTGAACAGCGACAGCACGACATACCCGGAAAAGGGATGAGAACGACACGCGAAATTCTAGGAGCGGAGCTTGGTGAGGCCTATAAGCTCTGGACTAGCGCTGGCATCAGGTTCAAGTTCAGGTTGCTTAACGACAACGATGCACGGTGCAACCCCAACCATGGCAACTTCAGAAATACCCGCCCCCAAGTCTTGCTTATCAGCTATGCCGGACACGAGGTACGCAGCATGCGGACCGACGTCGGCATGGTGCCAGGCCAGAGCATGCAACACGATCCACGCAAATGGGGACCGAGCATGCTTCTGAGCAACGTGGTGGACATGGGCATGGGAAACGTGGTGCCAAACTATGCCCACGAACTGGGACATGCTTGGGGCCTGCACGTAAGTTTTTTCCTTCTTTTTTTTCTCTTCTTCCCCTCTGGGCAAAGCTGACTGACACATTCCTAGCACGAACACCAAAACCCTCGCTGGTGGAGCCACGAGTTCTCCGATATCCACCGGGAGAAGATATACTTTGACGCAACCAGCTTCCACTGCGACCGTCTCCGTGACTACCAGGCCGCCCGGGGCCGAGTCGTCGCCGCCAACCCCAACTACAGCCAAGCCCAAATCGACATTGAGATGAACAAGATCTGTCGCGAGCAACGCCTCGCTCGCGATCGGCCTGCCGACTTTTTCGGCGCCGCCAACATCCTCCCCATCCGCGTCGGCCGTCTGAATAGCGTGTGGGACGACGGTCGCAGCGAGCCTGATTGGAATTCCATCATGATGTACCCCAGCAACTGCGGGGGTACTGTTGTCAACGGGGTAGCCCAAAATGTTCTCACAAAGATTGGCGGCGAGCTAATCACGCAGAATGGGCGACCCACGCAGCGCGATGTCGAGGGTCTCAAGAAACTCTACAGCGTTCGGGAAAAGTTTGGAAAATCCTTGCTCAATGATCCGGGCAATGCCCTCAAGGGTGCGTTTGACAAGATGCGAAAGAAGGACCCGGATGTTCCGTGTCTGTGAGGGGAGGGCGGTTGTTTTATACTTCTTACACTCGTTTATAACCATTTTGTCTGTTTATTTGGTTGCGAATTGGATTATATCTTCATCTCAGTTCTGTAACCTGTGGATCTCTCTGCGTATGAGCGTGTAGGTAGGTAGGTACGTGTAGCATACAATCAACGTCCTGGCTCACCACTATGTCGCTAGGGTCTGTCCGTGCGGTTCTCATTTACAACGATGTGTTGTCTATTTCACGGCTCGAGACGTCTCATATTCAGCAGTTATCCGTTATAGACTATACTTGATAGGTATTGTTTCCGCGATTAACACTCTAGATGCCGACTTCACGGTACACAGGTGTGGTTAAGAACCCAGTCCAGCCTTGCACCTACTCGAGCCGTGTAACGCGAGGCAACCAATCTGCGCGTGATGTGCCAGAGATTGCTGCAGTCAAGTGATTGTGACAACCTCTAGTAGTTCTGAACCGAAAGGGCTAGCTAGAAGTACTGAATTCGTGCCTGCAGGAGGAGCAATTGAATGTACTATCAAGATTGTTGCAGTCAATGTGATGCACAAGCAGTGTTATATGAGACGAGCCTGGGCACACAGAATTTCCTTTCTTGTACCTCGCGCACGTGACACTGCTCACCCCGGCTCAGGCCTAGCTCAGGCCGGCTCAGGCTCAGCTCAGGATTCGCTCAGGCTTTGCTCACCTTTGCTCAGGCTAAGTGTCAGCAACACTACACTCTGAATTGGGTAAATTGATGGGGTGCAATTACCTAACTGTATTACTTAAGATTGCTTGTTCCTCGGCTCTCTGGCTTCGCCAGAGAGCCTCTATTATAGGTGTGAATAGTGACAAGGTTGGTAGCAAAAGGTAACCATGGCCAGCTGAACTGACGTAGTCAGTTCAGTTCCCATGGGCTTCTTTTTCAGCTCTCCTGGCCACACCTCCTTTCTAACACACCCCCTCAGAGCCAACTATAAGGCTAGGGTTTGAGTGTTGTGAAGGTAATATAGCAGTTGATCGGCTACTTTGTGGTATTCAGGGTCAGGGTTGGTGTTAAATCGAACAAGCCAGGAGGCTGCAAAGGCCACATATAGCCTTGTAATCACTACGATATATAAAATCGAGCCAGTCTTCTACTAAAAGGCTGTAATTAACTAAAGCTCCGCCTTTCCACGGAATGGAAGTAATTCGGTAATGGCTGTTGGAATCTTGGCCCTTGTGCTTGCCGGTGTATTTGTCAGAAAGAAAGGGGTTCAGGGGCCCTGGCCTTTCGGTCAGGGAAGCTGACTTGAAGCCTGGCACTGGCTGAACGCCAGTCAGCCTCAACCATGGAGTTGACGAAGCAGAGTCCTACGATTTGCTATAAAGAAGGAGGTTCTGGCTGAACGCCAGAACCTCAAGAAGCAAGAAAAAGCAGCAATCACACGCAATACAATCAAGCAATTGCACCCCATCATTTCTAAAAGTGCAGTGTTTCTAACGATTTCCTCTTCTGCGGAAGCTTCCTCTTTAAGGACTTCCCTACATGTACCTTCCTCGCACTTCTTGTTCACGCATCACCCGCATCCTGGCGCACTTTTAATTCATCGCTGACTTCCCAAAACGGACACGTGGCAGGGCCTCCCAGCAATCTACCGGCGGGCTTCTAGGCGTTAGCGGAGCAGAGCCCGCTATACCGCTGGTTAGTTTCAGTACCAGGGGAGGATAATACTATATTGCAGAAATTGCGATAAGGTAGCTTTCTACATGGCGAATGGCAACGGGCAGCGGTGCGACAGAAAATCGAGTAACTGCCAAGTTATTTGTCTGCCATTATGAGTTGGAATCCCGCCATGGGGCGTGGCTTACGACGCGATGATGGACCGAAGGAACGGGCGGAATGCATGTTTACCGATTGCTCGGGAAATAAGCTTCATCAACAGTCGACTATCAGTCATGAGATGGTGCAAGTGCGAGGTAGGAATGATACCAGTGGAAATGATACAAGTGCGAGCAGGAGATGCAAACTATGATTTAAGAGAGATTCAGAGCACCACGTGTTAGCTAAACATTCTGGTAATGCATGTGAGCATGCGTCATTCTGCTTTTATCATCGCTCCACTAGAGACCCTCTTTGACCAACCCCCTGACGTTACACACCTAGTACTACCCAGCCGTAATACCCAGCCGTAATCAAAATTAAATTTAATAACCGAATAAATAAAAAACGAAGTAATTCGCTTAGGGAGTATCTTAGGTTGAAAAGCGTTGAAAATGGTTAGATTTAGCTACTTTTGCGAATAAGGAAGTTGGAAATGGAAACCTAATAGGGGACGTAAACTGTGTTTTATGTGACTTTGGCGGCAAGAGAAAAGAAACGAAAGGGGGGTGGTCCCAGTCTTGGGACACAGGTGACCCAAAACTGAGACCTCGCGAAATGCTAAAGGGGAAGGGGTCAACCAACGAACACCACACATAGATAACCCGCTTGTGTGTTGTTTAGAGTTGGAGAAATTTGATGTGATGAACCGAAACCAAATACTTGCTGTGGGAGCATGCAGCCCCCATCCTGATGGGGTCGATATTGTTAACGTTGTATCCTACGGCGAATTTGGAAACGCCGGTCATTGATTGGCAACCGCTCTGCTAACAAGCTTGGTACGGCTGGACTTCAGGAGAGTGGGGTGAGTTGTTTGTTGGTGACGCCCGGATCTTGGTATCTCGCTTCCCCAGGTGCAAAGGGGTCGAGCAAGTCCATCGGTGAGTGCATTGCTCCTTCATGGTAGCGTAAACCTAATCCACCTCCAATCCATCAATGGAACTAACTACGAGGCATGCAGGCACCAGCGCACCCACCCGAAATTGCTCCCATCGCTGAGCGCACCGCTGTACGTTTACCGACTTGTGCGCTATCCATCAGCAGCAACACCGTTGAGTATACCGAGCGTGTTTCCTATTCCGGGCTGGTCTAAGATTGTACTAGCAGCGTTTCTACTGGCCCTGGACAAAGACCACCAAAACGGCAGAGAATCTATGGCAGAGAATGTAAGGTGAGCACATGGTTGGTATGATACTAGTAATGAAAATACTTACGCAGCAGTGGCGGTGAAGACTTGGGTCCTTGGCGTCTGGCGGTCGGTGAGAGCCATTAGCGTGGCGGCAAAGATCAGAGTGAAGCCCCCGATGTAGAGCAGCCTCTGCAGCAAAGTTTCTTGCACGGCCAGTATGCCAATAGCCAGAGTGGGCAGGACGCAGGCGATGACTGTTGCCACCGACGAAGCAACCATTTGCATGACGGACCCTGCGTACGTCGTGGGGACGTCCTAGCCAGAGCTGTCAGGCAGGCAAAGACCGATGAAGGGTGGTTGGAATTAAACAGAGACAGTTTTTGCTTACGCAGCTGTCGGTATTGTTCCCATTCTTGCTTGTCGTTACGTCAGCATCCTTCTCTAAGTCACCGTTGGCAGCCTCGCTTCTAGCCTGGCGCTCGGGGTTCTTCAGCCCGTGCCAAAAGGGGATCCACCGGTGGGCTATCCAGCGGGTGAAGCCGTCGGGCTCTCGGCGGGGGACTACGGCGACCAGATCCAGGGCCTCTTGCGGTCGGGGAACCCGCGGCCAGATAGGGTTGTAGAACAGAAACAGGAACTTCTGCCAATTTGTCTCGTAGCCCGCATTTCTGTGTTCCTCGGTCAAGTTACCCCAGGGTTGCTGCCCGCGCCTCGAATCGACATGTTGCCGTATTCGGCCCGTTCCAGCCACTCCCGCAGCGTTCTTAGGTTGAGATTCTCGGGTTCAGGCAGTGACGACACCTGATTATAGAGGAGGAGACATTCATCTAGTGGTTGCTTAGCTTTTTCGCTTCGGGCACTTGGCTTTCCTCACTGTATTCTTTCAGAAGCCTCCGTATCTTCATCACTATGTCGACCTGCCGGTCCTGCCGGCCGCCCGCGCCGGCGCCTGGATCGTCGTCCCCAGACTCGATCATGTTGTCTGCATATTTTGCATACTTTTCCTTTCTATGCTGTTCGCCGTAGTCCTTTTTCTCGGCCTCTTCCAAGTCTTCCTCCAGCGCTGCCAGCTGGACCTGGTAGTAGAGCAAGTTCTTGACGTTAAGCTCGCGGAACCGTGAGAACGACTCGAGCCCTGGTTTCATAGCCATTAATTCGGCCAAACGAGGCCATCCCAGGACTTTCTTCAGCAACTGGCGCTGTTCCGCTACTGTCTCGCTTGCTGCCGGCGACGCGGCTGATGAGACTTGTCGGTTTCTGAGCAAGGATGCGTCAGATCGCTGAGAGGTGCTTGTAGCGCTGGTCTGGGTGTGATTCGAATTGTCTGAGAGCGGGCTGTCCAGTGTTGATGAGAGCGCCGTGTTTGTGGTCGAGCGAGCGTCAAAGTCTGCTCCTGAGAGGGCTAGAGATCTCGCCATAGCTTCTGATCTTTCTGACCCAAGTGCGATAGGTACGTCGGCTTCGGTTGCTCAAAATTCGGCGCCTATGTCTCCTGAGCGTTTTGAGTATCTCAGACATTGCTGTCAAACATGACTTGCAGATGGTTCTATTTGTAACTCGCACGGCTCCATCTCCCCAGCGTCGAAACCATTTGATCCTTTGAGGTGACTGGTGTGATCTGCCGACTGTCTCCTCAGAATACCCTGCGTTACATTGCAGATGCCTTTGCTTGTGCAGGATATGCACTGATATAGGATATTCAATTGGACGAGCTCAAGATGTACAGATGCCTCGATGCGGCTCCTATTCGCTTCCTACCGCTGTGTTCCCCCAGCGGCTGCACACCCCCGCATGCCAACTACTTACCTTGTACACCTAGACTATCAACTCGCGTCGTTTCCACAGTGCAGATTAGATAGAATTGCTTTCCTCTCAGGTCTTATTTGGACAACTCTACACATGTGGGCAGCAGATGACGTGACAGGGTGCAGAATGAGTCCACCACCGGCCGGGAAGTGCACCTACCAAACCGGACTTTATAATGTCACAGGCATTAATTCATTATCCCCAAGCCCCCATTACAATGCAATTGAGGCCATTGTGATGTTCGCTCGCTGGGCGGATTGCTGCCTGCCCGCCGCAGGGAACAGAGTGACCCTTCCATTTGGCCTGAGGCGTCGTAGACTAGATCGACCCAGGGCCTGGGTACCTTAGGCACGTATCCATGGACGCCGCCGGGCCAGAGGCAACTCCTCCGCGGATGGTGAGTCATTTTCAAACCCGCTCTTTTGTGTAACCACATCCCCATGCCCCACCGTCACGCCCTTTGCCCGAGCCATGAGTGATTTCTTCAGTGCAGACAAGGCTCTCCCCCACTGCATAGTGGGTGCATGGTTGCTGCAATCACAATAGACCTTTAAGGCCCATTGTAACCACACCTTCTTAGCGAGCCAGGCACATGTAGCGAATCATGACCGACAAAGCCCTGCCCCCTCCCCCACCCCTCTTGAAGTAGAAAATGATCCCAGAGAATAAACACCCCGAAAGTGATGAGAATTTTAGTTGCCTGGGGGTCTGATCAATGCAGAAGCCTTGCGGTGCTTTCTAGCTTATTATCCTCATCTTGCTGCCTTTCCTAGCATCCTACCTGGGTACCTTCGTTGTGATGGTTGAGGAAAATCCCGATAAGTGCTAACCTAGCGAGGGGTAAGCGCAAAGGCTGCAGAAAGTGTGCACTGAAACTATCCATCCGTGTCCGGGCCGTGATGAACTGCAGAGCCTCGCCAAGGCGCTCTGCTCGTTTTGTAGGCAGCCAAGGTGTCGCCCGGCCACCGTTTTGGATGGACTGCCGATAATTTTTTCTTATTATTTTGGTGTGGCACTCCCATCTTAAGCTCGGCCCCGAGCCTCTCCGCAAGCTGATGTCGATTGCTAACATTGGAATGTATGTATCGACAAGGAGGAAATCCCATCTGTGAGATCAAATCGCTCGCATGAAGCGATGTCGAAAAATAAGCGTATCGTTCCAAAGGGTTTGGATCCGGTTCGCATCATTAACAATATCCATGAGCATCCTATAGCAACGCGCTTTTGGTATCGTGATCCACGTTCCCGGCTGGTCTGGTGCTCTGCTTGCATTCTCTTGACGCGGCACGGCGTCTTGGTACCCTGCCTGGCGAATCCGGTACCAAACCGACTCCAGACCCATTTTTGGGGAACAGACGGGGATGCAGACCTTCCATTGGCTCCAGACCAAGGTAAGGGGTGAGATGAGCTGAACGGTGAGCCTCCAATAGTAGGCGCAGGAGGACTTCGAGGCAATATTTGGTCGCGCCTCAACAAGAAAGGGGGTGGGCATGTGTGCTCAGACCCAACCTACACCACCAACGGGCTTTGGAAGACCTTGATCTATAGTACCCATACTGCCATGGCACTCGTTATCGGAGAACTTTTTGGCCCAGCCACGAGACTTGTTTCCACCTGAAACAAGGCCATTTGCTCATAAAGCGCCTTCCAGCACAAAAACCGACAGAAGAGCTGTTATCGAGTTGCTGATTGGGTTTATTGACGAGTTCTCTGAGCCGTAAGTTGATGTTGTTCGCCTACAACTCTTCTCCTGTCAAGCATCGCAATCTTGAAGCGGAAGCGAATAAATGTAGGACTAGCAAGCGCCCATCCCACGTTTTGAAGCTACAGAGGGATAGCTGAATAAGAAGGTCACGAATTTCGTCTCCCAAGAACCTGGCTAACAAGCGCCACAAGAACAATTGTGCCACAGACAAGCACGGAAAGATACCCCTGAGATACCAACCCTGTTCAGATTGTGTGATGAGCTATCCGATTGGTCCCTGGTGGTCGTCTCTGTTGTAAGGGGCAAGCCGGCGGGCGGTTCGGCCGCGGCGAGGTTCCTACTAGGCATAAATAGTTATCACCCCCCATAGTTTGTAAGTCGTGTGTGGCCAGCTGAGACTCTCCGGGAATATCGATGCCACTTCATGCCCTCGAGGCTCTCCTCATCCTTCGCGCCTTTCGTCCCCTGTTCTACTGCAGACGTACATTCATCTGACCGACATCACACCAAGACAGCTCCTGGAATACACCATGTCTAGCGTCCACCTTCTCCCAGCTGGGTCCATACCTAGACGTAAGCCAGTGGCCCCTCTCTCTCTCTCTCCTCATAATTCGAGACGCTCCACCTTGAAATCCAGACAGAATCTCTGCGGAAGATTGGCAGTAGAGCTAACCGGGGATGATGATTAGGCATGGCCACCGAGGATTTACGACGCTGGAAAACCAGACTCGAGGACGAGCAGCACACGCTTCGGCGGAAGCAGAAGCGTGGAAACAAGGACCCGGAGATTGCCGAGGCTCTACAGGAGATCGCTCTTAACCTCGAAATTGCCTATCTGGACCTGAAACTCGAGGAGCTACCCAACACGGGCCGCGATGTCGTCCGCAAGGACCTTGAGGGCGACCACACATACGCGATGCTGCAACTCGATATCTTCCACAAGGAAAAGGCATATAGGGTGGACCCCAGCGACCAACAAAAGAGGGAGATTGAAGCGGCAAAGCACAAGATCCAAGAGCTGTCCAATGATATGGAGAAACCGCATCACTCTTGAATCCGGGGTCGGGAACCATGCTCATCTCCTTAGTCTATTCTCCTAGAGAGTCTTACGCTCGGTCCTACGCTCGGTCTTGCGCTCGCTATTTCTTTCTTTGCTGATTCTATTTTCGGGGATTCTACCTTTTGTCACTCGCTACATGTCTCACGTTCCTATCCTCATTTCCATTCAAAATCCCAAGTTACACTTATGTACGCCGCTCCTTTTCCCCCACTGCCCAGGTCATGAATAGTCTATCGCTCCTGAACTATGGATGCGAATGGTGTCATACGCGGTCTGATTAACGGCTGCTATGTAGATCTAAGTACCTAGTTGGAGCGGCTCGTTTCCCTCTCATGTCTTTCTCTCGGTCCTATTGCTTGAGATCGACTTAAACCGGCCTAAACTGTGCTGTTAAAATGGAATCCAACTTTCCTCCCATAATATTCTCGCGGCAACTATCTTTGAATATGGAGATGTGGCGTCACATTCTTAAGACAAAAACGCCGCCATCATTAGCAACTCGTCTCAGCTCGTCTATCTCGCTCATTTGCTCACTCTCCATCTCATGTTTCTTGCCTCTTTTCCATGGCATTAACCCCGTTTGTCAAGCTCAAGCCTCGATTCTGATAAAGAACAAGTTCCCAGCATTTCTCTCTCATAGTAGGCTGACCTTTGTCCATGATATTGTCCTGGGTCCCATATAATTGAGCTGAGGTTCTTGCCAGTCTCGCCGTACCTGATGTATGGGACATTATCCTCATCGATGAGTTTGAAAAAAGCCCAAGGACTATCAGCGCGTCCGATGCTTCTATAAGTGCATTCCACGAGATCTTGTGCTCTTTATAAAAGATGAGCGGATCGTACTTGGTCGCGACCAACTCCTACCAGATCCATAATGGACGAAAGTATTCTATTAAACGAGAGACGATAGACAGCTAGCCAGCCCTCGGTGTCTATTCCTCTTAACAAAGGCAGATTAATATCTTGCTGTTCAGAAACCTGTATATCGCCGAGCTGCGACACCTTATTAACCAAATCGCCCCCGCCGAGACATGGAAAGCTACTCTCAATAACGCAGATAACCTTTTCGAACTACGGGATGATGGTCGGATCGTCTAAAGTACCAAGTTACATAAAAACGGCTGTAGCATAGCCGTAGATTTGATGCATGCGCGCTATCTGCGGTAGTCTCTCCACGTCGTTGCCCTAGTTGATGTAGACGACATCAATCCAGATGTTAGCGAGATAATACGGAACACATCTATACAGATATACCAATGAATAGTACAGTTTTCTGTCGAATCTTGAACGAGTGTCCATCACAAATGATATCGACTTGTGGGCACTCAGGGCCACTAGCGTACGAGAATCACGCGTAGGGCTCTGCTTCCAGGTCTGAAATCTCGCGGAGAGAAATGGAAATGTCGCCATTGATAATGGATATCCCCGATAAGAGGCAAATCGAAGATGAAGGGTCGCTAAGAGGCATATACTGATATAATGCTGCTATTTGTCTAGATATAAGCTGAGTAAGGCAGTTCTTTGAGCTTGGTCTTGGTTTCGAGATGTAAAAAGGTTCTAGAGCTTGATCGCCCCCAATGTAATAATACTTAGATATATTGTATATTGGTATACTGTGGGGTATCCCATTGGTGCTGTCCCAAGTTTCGGGCTAGGGTATCGTATACCATCCCATCGGTACTAGGATACTATGTACTATCCTAAATTCCGAGTTAGGGTATTATATACTATCCCAGGGCCTGGTGTAACCTAGGCCAAAATTTGGGATGGTCAGGATTTGGGCTATCAGCGTACTGTCGCCTCTTGGCCGTTTCTAACCGCGGTTCCAAATTTGGGCTACTCTTTAGCCTTTATTATATAAATATGTAATCATTCTTGGAGCTCATCATGAAAAGAGAGATTAGCTTGGCGCAGTAAGTTCGTGTATCCTAAAGCGAAACACAACCTAAAGCGGAACAAGCCGAACCATGGTGATACGCTACCCAGCCCCCAATATAAATTCTACCACCACACGTTTAATTCTTTTCGATTCTTTCCCTTCTTTTTTCAAATTAATTCTTTTTTAGAATAGCTATCTCCTATACTGAGAAAAATCTCCACAAGGCTGCCGCTGAGGCGCAGTGTACCCGATAACTCCGACCAGTAGCTTGGCGATAGGCCAGGTTACCCTTTACTCTTCATCGTCGTCTTAATGGCGCCCTTCCTCGTTTGGTTACCCACGAAGATTAGCAATGGCTTTTTATCGCTTAGGAGGATTATTTGGCCAACTGGGTACGGATTTAACAAGCCGCTGGGTGCCCTCCTACGCACCTGCAGATCCAGGGTCTGGCTGGCCGTGTGATTAACCAACGTAGTAACTCCAAGCTACTCGGTATTCGTTGGATAGCTGCTTTTCTAAATCGCGCATAATCCGGTGGAAGATTCGGATGCAGAAGAAGAAGATGATTCTAGTGATGTAAAGAGTTGTATTCAGGTACTTTAAATTAATCTTTTTTTCTTGTTGTTTTGTAAGGGGTGGTGGTTTGGGGACCCCGGTTCGTCTTGTTCCGCTTCAGGGGGCGCCAAAGGCAGAAGATGCGATCAGCAGAGCGAAAGAACGGTGGTCTTTGTTGACCCTTCGACCGAGAAACGTCAAGATTGATGAGCAACATGACTGCGGTGTATGATCACATATCTCTACTCGGTCGCATACAGATGCTGCGGATGAGTATTGAGAAACGAAGACGGAGGCGACAGTTCTACGCCATTGCAGTATCCGTGGCCACCATACAAGCAGCTGGAAATGACGGGAGCAGAGAGGGGCAGTGCTCGGTTCTCTGCCGTGGTTTGCAGCTGTGCAACTCGAGAAGGGACCAGTAGAACTCGCGCGTGGGGCAGACGGGCGCTCTCTTCCTCGTCATTTGCTGTCCTTGGGGGGGGATGGCGAGCTTGGGAAACATGAGGCTGCAGACCCTGCAGGCTGCCACCGGCAGGACCAACGGTGAACCGTAGCCCTTGATGCTGCCCAACACTAGCCTAAAAGTGTCAAGCCCAACCTACAGATCAGGACAGACCGGATTCACTGGCTCTGAAGAAAGAGCTCGGGTGACTCCACGGAACCCCCATTTGCTACACTTCTTCTTGCCCCTCTTTTTCCCCCTCGCGCTTTATCTTGGATTTTGTACTGTCTCATTTCTGGCATTCTGGCATTTTCGCCCCTTGAACCTTGGCCGCTCGCAGTCTGTTCTACGTTCCTTTGGGCATCATTCGTATCCACATCCGGTCATGTCTTGTTTTAGTTACGTAGGTTCTCGCTGCGCTCGATGATCCACCTTGCTCAACTTCAAATGTGAAATGGCAGCTTGAATTGGTTGGCTGGAATCGCGAGGAAGACAGCCCACAGGTCATCAAAGCTGGGGCTGCTGGGAAGGCCCGTTTTCTTCCAATCACGCAGACAAGTCTTATCGGTGCCGCTTGAATGGTTGGCGATGCCGCTTTGGTTGGCAGCAGACGCTGCTTGGTTTTCTCATCTTGAGCGCTGAAGCCACTGTAAACCCCCTATAGCTGTTTGCGTGTCTCATTTTTCTTGTCATGGAGCCAAGACACGTTGGGCAGCAAACAGCTGGGGCGGAGCCCGTTTTGTACCTGCATCCACTGGACCCAGCCCACTGCTTGCATTGCTCGGGCGGGTTCATTCTGTCCGCTTCTTAACATCTGACCTTGCAACGATGGAGTCCCAGTCTCCGCCAGAAACCGACATTCAGCTGCGCTCCTCAGCATGGCAGCCGTCGCATTGAACCCACGCAACGTGATGGCCCTGGCGGCCTTCCTCTCGTTCCTCCAGGAGAGGTACCAAGGCATAGCGGACGCCCGTGCCTCCAACGCGACGCGTCGGCTGGCCAACAATGCCAACCAGCACCTCCCAGGCATCGCGGAATCGCTCCAGGACACGCTCGAGTCGCAGAGGCTGCTCAACATGTTTACTTTGCACGCCAGGGAACGCGAGGTCCAGGCGTTCCAGGCCCTTTGCGCTAGCGCCGCCCATCGCGACCAGATCGAGGCCTGGGCGCGCGTCGTCGACGCCGAGACGTTCCGGCTCGTCGCTGCCGACTTTTCGGCCATGGCCAGCCGGGTGGGCGCCGGCGCCGACGCTGTCGCAGATAACCTGGATCGCATCGGCCGCGCGAGCGAGACCCTAACGCGGGATGTGCATGATGTGCGCATCATGGGCAACTCGCTGCTCGACCGTCTCGATCTGTACGGCAGCTTCCTCGCCGTCGTGGCCGCGCAGACGCTGGCCGAGATCCGCAACGCCGTGCGTGCCCTCCAAGACATTAGCGCCCACCTCGGTGACCACAACGCCATCCTCGTCTCGGGCAGCGCGGGGCCAGAAGGGTTTGCCCGCCACGTGTACGACCTCATCACGATGCGCGTCGACGAGACCCATACGCAGTCGCAGAATGCCGAACAGGAAGAAGCAGAGCACATGTTCTTCGTGTACCACCCCGACACCAACTGGTGGCCGGCCTTTGCGCGTCTTGTTCGGGAGCAGCCGCTACCGGCCCAGTTCTGCGCCAAGTCGGCCGACCTCGACCGCCTGTGCCAGCTGATGCAGCACGCGCGCGGGATCCTCGCCCAGAGGACATTGGCATCATCATCACAGAGAGAAACCGTCTTCCACCTGCTCGTGCCCGCGTGGACCAATATCACCATCAGCGAGCCCCTGCACTTTCCAGACGATCTGCACCCCTTCCGGGTCGAGGGGACCAAGCACAAGGGTCAGCCGCTCGTCCAGTTCAACCTCCCGCGTGCGCCAGCGGGGATGCTCAACGACGTGGCCAACAAGATCAGCGGGCAAAATGGCGTGGCCCGGGGCGTGTCGGCGGTTGTAGCGACGGCCGCGGCGGGCTGGGGCGCCAACGGGGCTTGCCTGGCTACTGGCATAGGGCTAGGAGCCCTCACGGGACTCGGGCTGTTGGTCATGGTGCCGGTATGGGTTGGTTCCGCCATGGTTGCCATGCCGGCGACGGCAGAGGTGGTTGACTCGGCGGTTTATAATGCCCTGCGCGAAGACCCGCCGCGGATTCTGGGATCTCTAGAGCGCCTTGAGACTTGACCCTGACGACTTTGCATGAATAGGTAGCCTCGGGCTTTTCTGTGGTACCCTCGCCCTGGAATACAACTCCGCCATATCCTAGGCATTGTTGAACACCCCCGTGGCTTGGACATGCGTGGTTCTCTCCTCTACTCTCGTCTCGGCGATAAAGGGACAGGAATCCAAATTATGGCATCCTGCGAGGTCGGCGGCATACTCTTTGCCTCGGCGGTTGCCTTGAAAGCTAGACTTTTTGCTGAGACTGGTTCGTGCGAAAGGGAAACTCCCTCGGCCAGTTGTTTAAGCCACAAAGCCAGTGTCGCATATTTCTAAATCAGACATGGGAGAGGAGGCGCACGTAAGTACGGACGACACGATAGAAATGTCTTGCACTAGGCTAGATGGTGATTTCTCGGTTGTGGTTGTGGATGATGTGCTTGTCACAGGAGCAACGCTCTGCGCTGTACTGGAATTGTTGGTGAAAGCCGGCGTCAAACCGGAAAATGTAACGGCCACGGTGGTGGCAGAGTTTCCGGTGCATCGTGGGCGCAAGCGGCTTTTGCGCAGGGGATATGGGCAAGTCCACGTGCAGGGCTTATTGGTATTTGGAGGTGCGTAGACACGTCAAAGGATGTACCTAGAGTTGACAAGTCACCAACGCCCGTGCCGTATGCCTCCCTAATCCTCACACGATGTGGCCCAGCTCTGCGGATGCGGCGGCAAACTTTCCATGAATTCCATCGCCCACTCAATCGCATCCGAGATCACAAACGTGCCATTTCCAATGTCCTTGACCCTTCCGAAGGTGGTGGTCCAACTTCCCTCCCTTTGCCGTGCCTCCTCCCGGACTAAGGCTGCCGAGCAGGTATCGCAAAGCCCGTCGATTACAATCTTCTTGTTCGCGTGGTCGAATTTGTAGGTTACGCCGGTTGGGATATAGGCCATGCATTCGGAGTAGTCCCATCGAATCCAGCACGGCGTGATCCCGTAGCCGATTCGGCACCGCTTGTCGAGTTGCGGCGCGGCGGCGGCAGCTAGGGCCGTGAAGAAAAATGCCGTGAACTTCATCGTTTTTGAGTTGTCAAGTCGTGGATCTCTTTTTGACTTTCGGGGGTTATTTGCTTCATATTATACTTGGTTGAGGTTAGAAAGTCCTTTTCGCGGCCCTGTGATCAGCAACTTATCCAATTATCCAGATGAGTTCCACCTCGCCAATGAGTTCGTTACCACCCAAGTCAACGACCAGACTGGTTGAACCGTCGAACAGGATCGCAAAGGATCTCTTGAGTGTGGCGAAGCTCACATACGAGAATTGGATATAACGTGAATCCGCCGCCACTGCGAACGAGTTTAGCACGCTGGATCTGGCGAGACAGGTCCTTTTTTTTTTTTTTTT
>Ga0247765_1000250_pt1 | contig 43515 bp, 33 predicted proteins | sample UWRJL106311C6_FD_179949 | JGI IMG/M metagenome (GOLD analysis project Ga0247765, IMG submission 179949) | Plant litter microbial communities from Arlington Agricultural Research Station in Wisconsin, United States - UWRJ-L106-311C-6 | ecosystem: Environmental > Terrestrial > Plant litter >... | reverse complement strand
TAATACCCTATGCACATTAACTGTTTGCCACTATTCCCAACTATACTAGAGGCTCTCTGGATTTGCCAGAGAGCCCCAGAGCAAGCAATACAAGGAAGCAGTTGCAGCCCCCATCAATTCCACAGAACCCAAGCGCGCAGTGCTTCTGATAGCCCTCCCGCCCGAGTTGGTCACATTTCAGCTTGTTGTGGCTGTGCTGTTAACTGTGGAAAAAGCAAAATAGGTGGGAGCGTGGAAGGAATCTTTCGGTCTGTGCTTTGTGTAGGAGTTCTCTACTACCTACCTAGGTAGCCTGAGGACAGAATGGTTAAACTGATTTGCTGTGAGATGCCCCGCGACCTATGGGCAGAACGTCAACTGTGTGTGACCTGAGGGTCAACCACCCTTTTCTCCCATCTTTCCCCTCTTTCTGAGGCAACCAGGCTTGAAGGGAAAAGCCGTGCTTGCCACCCATGAAACAGAATAGCATCCCAAGCAGCCTCCCGTCCTGTTGTGACACCACTCCGTTGAGGGTTCGCATTGTTGTTGTCGCGCTCCATTGGCTGTCCCATGCAGTCGAAGTATGCAAGAAACGGCAGAGACTGGCACTCCCCAATGCTAATTGTCATTAACGTGGCTGGCTACATTGCCTTCATTCGTCCAGCACCTGCACCTCCTTACATATATTGGCAGCGGGGAAAGATGGTCGTGAAGCGCTGATTGGCGAGTTGTCCGCAGGTGCCGCTGCAATAAAATAATACCCCAGCCCGCCCTGGTACAAAGTGTGGTAGTGCAAATGTAGAATATAAAACCACCTATGCATGGTAAATTTCGTTTCTCACCCAATCCTGTCTCTTCAAACAACCCACCATCTCCTATGCACGGATGGAACCTCCCTCCTCCGCCTTGATGTTCCACTGCCTTCAGCTGTCAAATAAACAACATGTACACCCTCTTCTCGCCGAGGCAAATGTGCAGTTTTCGCCAGCTTTAGAGCCCCATGGAGATCCCCGAAGAGCGACTGCCACCACGCACATGAAGTAAGAGGGCGAGTTTGTGGTTGCTGGTGGGATATAACAAGCCGCATGAGACCGTTCCCTGGTGTCCACTGGCCAGACACAGACTACCTGCTAGCTGGAGAGCCGGCAAAAAAAAGAATCGCAGCCTGAGATGGATCCAATATCACTATCAGCAAGCGGTACGTCAAATTGTCCCAGTTCCTGGTCTAAAAACAGGCAGTATTGATTTGTTTCCATCGCGCGCCAACTAGCGATTGCGTTTGTCGGTGTGACGACCAAGTTGGCCCACAGCTGTTTCCAGCTCTATCAGTTTTGGGAGTCGGTCCGGGGCGCACCCTCAGAAGTGAACATCATTAAGAATGATCTTCAGATTCTCACCAAGATCCTGGAAGAGATAGGTGACGACAAGGATCTTTCTCCTTCGGTCCGGTTGGCGCTGCTCTCCTGTGAAGCAAAACTCAATGTGAATCCAACCCCCCAGATTGGAAACCTGTACCAGGCTGAGAGTCCCATACTGACTGAAGCATCTGGGAAACAAAGGAGCTTCTATGTATAGTTCAAGAACTTGACACGGGTTATTCGACTGCGACCTCCAGGCGTCAGCGGCTATGGACTGCTCTCCGGATCACAACCAAGAACAAACAGTTCCAGGCATTCCGGGAGGGCCTTCAGAGCCTTAAGAGCACCTTGATGTTAGGGTTGGCTTGCCAGAAGTATGTATTGTAACATTTGAACCAGCAGGTATTCTTTTTCCATGCTAACGAGCTCTCCCGTCAAATCGCAGTCTCCAACGGCCAAGCCTCTGCTTTACCAACACAGAAGTCCAGGTTGTGCGCGTGGTTGGCCAAAATACTCGGGCAACTGGCAACGCCTTTCAGCAAATGAAAACACCAGTCCTCAGCAAGGTCGATCCGCGGTACGAGGTCGAGCACGCCGAGAGCCTCCCCCTATCACATATCGTTGAGTCCATTGATGAGAAGGAACTGGTCATTGGCCGCAGTAGCTATGCTACTGATATCACCGCGTCGAACCCAAAAGTCCAAAATTTCCTGCAAAACTCCCTCCACCTCGCCGTCGACAGCCTCTTCAAGTCTGGGACCGTGGAGCAGCTTATGAGTGACGCCATCAACCGAGTTACTTCGTTCGATTGTACATGCCGCGGCTCATACGGAGAAGACGGGTCTGAAGTACAAAATGTCGATGGCATGAGGGATGAGAGCTCTGGTGTTCCAGAGCTTGCTCCTCCTCCTCCTCCAGGCGCAGGTCGCGGCCCTCCTCCCCCCCTGAAGAGGGCTCGTGTTTGCCATCAGACCTCTTCAATGGGGGTGCTGTTTGGATCCATCTGGATCCGTACTAGCACACTCAAAGTAGAAGATGCGGCTACTGGATCGTCTGGACAAGCCGAAGTCATCACCTCGTTCATATTTTACCCTTCGTCCTGGCTCAACTGGTGTGGCTTTCGCTTCGGGACCGAGGCAAACCTGCAGTTTTCGCCAGAGACAGGATGGAATTTCAATATCAGTCCCATCAGAGCTGTCCCAGAGTCTTCACTCATCTTCGATCTGTGTCGCATGGGAGACCTCCCTGCGGTCAAGCTATTGCTGTCGAGGGGTGATGCGTCTGTCAAAGATACAAGTCCCAAAGGGTGGACTCCTTTGCATGTATGTTTGGTTCGCCCCCCGCCACTGTAACTATACCAAGCTTTCTTTTTTTTTAGACTGACTCGGCAGTATTGATTAGTTCGCTGCTTCTTATGGTCATGTTGATTTATCTGCCGCGCTGATCGAGGCCGGCGCGGACAAGACCGCCCTTGTGTACCAAGGCCCGTCGGAGAATGCATTGTAAGATACCTACCCTTGGAAGCTGAATTGGATTAGGGTACCAACACCCTCATCTGGTGAGATCACATGCTCAACATTTTTGCCTTTATACTTTCAGGTCGCCAGTCGCCATATGGGCTGAGATGTGTCAGAACGCCCCAGCCGCTGAAAAAATCCGAATGCTACGGGTATTTTACGAGTGTCTCGACTTGGCCGAGGCCGGCGGCGAGGGTTGGTTCGTCATTCATTCCCTGGTGAGCTCCATGAGCTATGAGAACGTCCCCATGCAGGATACCGGAGTGAGCTGGCTCCTCCGCACGGCAGAGAGCGGGATGCTGGTGGGCATGGGAGCCATCACCATCTGGGACGGACTTCAACACGCGGTACGCGGCTCCTTATTCCACGAGCATGATCACTTGAGCCTCCATCGCCACCTCGGCCTCGACAAGAAACTCCCGAGATTCGGCAATCTCTCCCAAGTTACAGCGTTTGCCAACATGCTCGCGGTAGCAGCTTGCGCAGGAAAGCTTCTCCCCTTGCCTATCGAGGCCGCGGTCCACATTGGAATCAATGGGTTTGACACGAGGGACGAGTACAAGAGGATGAGCAGGCGGCAGTTTGTGAGAACAGTTCCTGAACTCTATGTTGCTTGGTGCAAGACCCTGCCTCGAGCCTTCGAGACAATGGACTTGCTGATCGCGGCTGAGCTCGAGCTGCTTCTGGACCACCTCGGGCTGGACCGAGATGGCTTTTCCGAACGGATCAAACTTGCAGCAGCCCTCGAACCACAAGGCGGCGGTAAAGATGGTGGGGAATATCAATGCGCCGGATGCAGCACGTCTTATGCAAGCATCGGGGGGGCAGGCTTGGTCCAGCCTCGAATGGTCTCATTCGAGGAATGCCGAAAGAAGGGGCACACACTGCTTTGTCAGTGCACCGAGTACCTGCAAGCTCTCGGCATATCCCCAAAAATCCATCATTCGCCAACAGATGGTAGAGAATGGGAGGAAGCGGAAGAGGAGCTGTGCAGCGATACAATCCATGTCGACCACTTGTTGGATCAGCTCTGCCAGGCATTCGACGAGTGTCATGTCAACGGCGGCGGCTCAGAAATCCCGTTTCACTCGACAATTCTTACTTTATATCGGGCCCAAGGACGGCGGTGGCTAGGAAAATACGGCCCAACGGAAAGGCTCTGCGGGGTCTGCTTCTTTAAGAGAGAGCAATATCTGGGGCCTGACGGGTCCGCTAAAGCGCCTAGACGATATACCCCGGTGCCAGATTATTTTGTGGCTTCGTCGGACCGCGCCACGGCCTCCACATTCTAGGCAACTTTTTTCATCGATTATTGCTACAGAGATATATATAAGCTTTGTCTTTCGCCCACCAGCCTGGATCCCTGGAGCGGACGGTCGAGGGAACTCTACAGCGGCTCATCACGCCGGGCTCAATTACAGTCTCTTCCGATCTGAAGCAATCAATCAATGACTACTACCTACCTACCAAATGTGCTTTTTTTCCCAGGCCCTAACAGCATCACATAATCTTTCATGTCGATCTGGCAAAACAATAATAATCGTTAGGCATGCAAAATAGCTCTAGTGCTTCGAGAAGTACTAAGACACAATTGGTTCCTCAAGGCTCTTTTGGGCCAACCGCTTACGATTTGCGTGTCCTGTTGAAAAGGGGGGGGGGGGCCACTGCCGCCTGGGTTCTTGGATTCATCTCTCCCCCACTCGGTATTACAAGCTGCATCGCCATGATCCCGTTCACCAGTAATGTACCTAGTAATATAGTGTCAAACATCTTTCATCGCGTATGAACTCGTAATCCCCGAGCCAGTGTATCTAATGGTACCTACCTACCTAGGTAAGCAATTGATGATCGGAACCAGATTCATCTTGATTGTTTTTGTTTTCATTGCTAGGTGCCGCGGGTAGGTGGCTTTTATGTACACTTCTCTTTCTTCTTTTTTGGGAATTTTTTTTTGGTTCCAAAAAAAAAAAGGCTCTTTTTATACGCTCGAACCAAATTCTATGGCTCAACTCTACCTCGCTATTCAATACAAGAAAATATCCTAATCAGCGTCCTCAGGAGAGGCCGTTCTGGCTTGTTGAACGTTGAGTGCTTTGCCGCGATGGGATTGGCGGTCAAGGGCTTGACGTGCCCTGTCGGCCTCCTCTGGAGTACTAAGTTTTACAAAGACGTAGGGATTGTCGCTTGGGCTAAGAGATGCCCTGCGTTTGCCCACTGCGACACTAAAGACTCCAGCATTAGTAACCCCCCCTCCTCGTCTGCAAAAAAATAAAGTGGGTAGAAACTCACAGTTCAAAGTCGGTGAAAAGCTCGCGGATCTCCCGAACGTTTTCCTCCCGGTTCAACATAGGACCGAGGCCTCCAACGTAGAGTCTCGTGGCTTGTGGTTTCTCGTCCGATGCAGAGTGCGGCTTGGCTTCTCTGAGGGAAACGTTTATTGGGCGACCGCAGATTTCGACACCCTCGAGAACTTTTAGGGCCTCATTGGCAGCTTCGCGCGTGGCAAAGTAGATAAAGCAGTACCCGCGCCGCGCGCGGTGGATTGGACTTGGTTTTCCCGGGATTTCAACCTTTTCAAAGTTCACCAGTTTCGCATCGCGCAGCGCCGCCTCGGCACCTTCTGCCGTAAGTCCAAATTGTAGGTTGCCGACGTAGACGCATCGTCCCTCGGCGGTGGTATCTGTTGTCTGCTGCGTGTGGTCCATATTTACTGTAGGATTGATAGGATAGGTAGTCTATAGTGAATATCCAAGGTTGGAAAAACGCAAAATTCTTTGCCACCTCAAATTCTTTCCATGTCCCCGCCGTTGTCGGACAGCTTGGTGAGGAACGGGACGGGCCGTGGGTAGTAGATACCCGGCTTGTGAGAACATCCTGCCGAAAATGAGGAGGAAGCCTGCCGGATATGAACTGCCGAATATGAAACGGTGAGCAAGCCTGCCGAATATGAGATGTTGAGCAAGCCTGCCGAAAATGAAATGGTGAGCAAACCTACCGAATATGGAAGCAAGCCTGATGATGAGCAAATCCTGGGCAGGTAAGCAGGGACGGAGCCGAGCCTAGAGAGTGTGAGCAAGTGTCATCATATGTAAACTTGTGTGCTCAGATTCGTCCTTGCAAAATATTGACGTGTAAACATGATTCAAGCTGTATCGGGAAGGGAAGAAAAAGAGAAGAAACAAACTTGTAAGGCGCCATGCCCAGTTTGATGGCGACTACCTACCTGCCTACATGTAGGTAGGCGTTGGGGCACGGGAATGATGCAGGCGGGGACCACCTCACTGAGTTGCTCAACCCCTTTCAGTCAAATTGGCAACGCATGTTCTACAACACAGAAACACAGGCGATGACATTGGGTATCAGATTGAACAAAAGAACCTTTTTATTTATTAAACAGCATCAAACATTCAGAATTCGATGCCCCTCTAGAACTAAAAAAACCCAACTCCCCTTTACCCCCTCCAAAGTGCTAATAATTCCTCACAAAAATCGGGGCGTAGCGATCATTGGTGCCTCGCATAGTATAGGGGCTAACACTGAGCATTCTCGCATTAATCGCCGTGTACTGATCAAAGGCGGTTTGGTATTGCGAGCTGGTAAGATCATGGTGGGCGCCCCAATAGGGGATCTTGGAGTCATCCCAGATGGCGGCAAAATACTCTACATTGCCCACGACATAGGGGCTAATGGAGATGAGACGGTAGCCCTGGTTGAGGAGGCTGTTGAATTCGCGCCAGTAGGCGTCCTTGGTGAGACCGTGGCGGGCAACCCAGCTTTCACCCGTGGGACGGTTGAGGCGGTGCCAGATGGCGGCGAAACGGGGCTGGTTGTTCTCAATGTAGCCCGAGACGTGGACGAGCTTGTAGCCCTGGCCGACGTATTGGTCAAAGGCGGATTGGTACTGGGCGTTGGTCATGGCGTGGCGGGAAGCCCAGGCGCCGTCGAGGGGCGACTTGTCCCAGATGGCGGCATAGCGTGCTGTGTTGTTGACCGTGTAGCCGTTGACGAGCTTGAGGCGGAAGCCTTGGTTGAGGTACTGGTTGAAGGCGGTTTGGTACTGGCCTGCGTCGAGACCGTGTCGGGCTACCCACTCGGTGCTGTCGCTGGTCTGCTCCCAGACTGCGGCGAACCGCGGGTCGTTGTTGATGGCGTATCCGTCAACCCACGTCAGACGGTAGCCCTGGTTGGCGAGGTTGGTAAAGGTCGACTGGTAGGCGGCATTGGTCAGGCCGTGACGGGCTTGCCACGCATTTTGCGCCGGGGGGATGACGATACGCTGAGGCGAGGGGAGAGGGTTCGCCGAGGCCAACGCGGCCAGGGACGAGACGAGAAAGACCGGGAGCGAGAACATCTTGACGACACCGCTGAGATGGGTTGCCGGCTGTGTGACTTGAGTTGGCTTGCCTGCTGAGTTGGAAAGTGAAAGTTGGGGTGTGCTGATGGCTTCATTTATACTTGAGTTTGACTTTTTTTTGACTCTGATGATGATATTGTGCCGGTACCCGAGTCGGCGCGAGAGTCCGGCGCCGGTGAGAAGATGCCATGCCCGAATTTCACACGTGGAGATTGCGCCACGGCGAGCGTTGTAACGGGGTCACGCCGCCGAGTTTACCCTCCACAAAGTCCTGTAAGTATGTTCCGAATCAGTAAGCAGTGCGGCGCGATCCTCCCTTTTTTTCTTCGGACCGCTCCTCCGTGGTGTGGTCAACGGGCATTTTGCAGTTTCCCATCTGAGAATGTCGCTCGCGAATGGTGGCATCACCCGCATCATTGCCAAGCTCTCAACGTGTTGCTTCGCATGCTACCACTCAGCTCTCTGTTGTGGAGGTTGCCAAGCCAAAGCAAGGATATCGTATGTTTTTCCTCCATTATTCGTGCGCTTGGTCTTCCCTAGCAAGCTTGAAGGGTCTGGTTCCTAGATCGGGTAGCTTCGGCGCCAAGCCGGGAAATATCGAGAATGATACTCTCCAATCGTTTTGGGGCGCCTTGGGTGCGTTGTTACCCCATCGTTAAGGCTCGCCATTAACATTTCATGTGAAAATGCTACTTAACACTGCCGTGATATCATTCGCCTCGCCTCGCCATTTTCATGTTCTCATTCATGATTCCTGCATTAGATCCTTACCCACCCAGTGTAGTGTAGTAGCTAAGTAGGGCTCGGCATTATCCATGTGGTAGTATCGGGTCCTTCCGGAGGGGAGCTTTCCGTTCGGGGAGGGGAGGAGGGACAAGAAATACGATAACCAAGAAAAAGACAAGAAAACTCGGGGGGGGAATATGTTGTTTATTTAACCACGATTTGACATGTTGAAGCGAAGGGTAACATGGGGTCCAGCAACCTGGAAGCCCCCACAAGAAAAAAAAAAAAAAAGTTGCTAAGAAAAGAAATCTTCATGTCAAGCTCAGGGGTTTTTTAATTGACGTGGTAGTCGGGGTGTTATTTCTGAAAGAACCTGGCAATTGTTACCTACCTAGGTAGGTGATCAGTCGCGGAGTCTTGGACGGATTTATAACCAGTTTAGTGTAAATGGCAAGACAGGAACAAGGTGATGTATCATTGGGGCCAGAGTTTTGGTCTTGGAAAGCTGTTTTTGACACCTAAGTCCAAGCTCGGCTATCAACCTACCTAAATAGGTATCTACCTACATCCTTATGTAGGTAGGTAATTGACCCTGCCACTGCTTTTTTTGCAGCCCTTTTTTGTAGTTCCATTGCAGCAAAGATATAATGTACTGAGTGTGTGGTATTTCTGCGACTGCGTGATACCAGGTCCTTGGGACCACAGAGTTTCATACACACACAAACAGCCGACTTGGAAAGCAATTAGGTATTATCGAAGATTGCAACATGCGAAATATGACTAAAAAAACATGAAGCCCCGTCTTCCAACCTCCGTTGCCCTCTTCCGGTCAAATACGGTAGCTCGCCATAACATCGCTCTGGGTCAGAGTCAAACGCTGTAAGGCGCCTTTTCCCAAAGCATGGACTTGCTCGACTACAAGCAGTAGACATTGACAGTCCAAAAAGCGCTACCACCTGCAGTATATTCTATTTCTGAGCAACCTATTTGAAATTCTCACCCAGATACCTGCCTCGGCGCGCAACAACATCACGAGCAACCAAGGTAAAAAAGGTACAGTAGTAATGTGTATTTTTACTGTAGCCAATATTTGACATTAGGCCCAGCTACCTATCACCATTAACGACACGCCCCAAAGCGCGAGCCTTCGGCCTATTCTTGGCACGCCACACGGCGGGTTGCTTCTCCTGGGCTCCGGCCATGTCCGGGTGGGCAATTGGTAAACCCACAAGACCCACACGCTAAGAGCTTGTCCGTGGATAGTAGAGCCAACATCACTTCTGACCGTGGTGTGAGGGAGGTGCCCAAGTCTTTCCGGATAAACCGCAAGGTTCATGACGTTCGGCGGCGTAGCTACACAACAAAACCGGTGTAATGTGTGTGTTCGTCTTACGTGGCGCGTGGCGTAGTGTTCTCCTCCGTCAGGACGGCCCCCGAGAGTCTGTGCTCGACCTGTGGTTATGTGACCATCGACAATCTAACCCGAGATGCCGAAAGTCTGCCGGCTCGTTCCATGCCCGTCGAGTTTCCTAACCATACCGTCTGTCGTTGTCACCTCATATCTCCTTAAACCGCCATCCGCCCTCGCCCTTTCCAAGTACCACCCGCAACTCGGCCTCCCTCTCAATCTCTTCCTTGGTCTGAAGAATACCCCCCGAGCCATCCTGATACATGGCGGCATTCCCGCCACTGCCCGCAGCACCCTGCCTCTCGACAGTATGAAACATTAATGGCAACACCGAGGTTTTGTAATTCTGCCTCCCGAGCTCCCCACCCATCCGCGCACTCCACACCGACATGATGAAAAACACAAATAGCATCACGACCAACACCGCAGGGTAGATCAGCCACACCCACTGGACGCGCACGCACGTGCTGGTCACCCACACCTGCCCGACTACGGGGTCACTGAGTTCCACCCCTAATTTTTGCCCGTGAATGCGTCCGTACATGGTCATGGAGTCGACGACGCGCTTAAACAGGGCTTCGACCGACCGGTAGGAAACGTTGCCTCCCTGGAAGATGCTCTCGGCTAGCGGTCCGCCTTGGGGACCATAGGGGTGGAAAAAGATGTCCTCCACGTCGTTGTTGTTTGGAAACAAACGCTGAAAATAAGTGCTCATTGATAGCATAGTGGGGTTAAAAAGCTGGTAGACACACTGGGGTCGGATAAATATCCCCGTGCTATTCTTCCAGCAGTAAAGATCCGGGTTAGTTGATACCAGGTCGGAGAAATTATAGGCTAGCCAGGTGGTTCGGGGCTCGATCTTGTAGCCAGCATTGGTCAGGGCTGTCTTCTCTTCACCGTTGAGGCAGCTAACGTCGATGGAGCTCTGGTAAATACCATTGCAGCGATATCCGTCTGTTTGTATGTTTTCCCCCCACTCGATGGCCTCAATCTCACGCGTCTCATTGAGTTGACCGATGGCGACATTGGCAGAGTAGGTTTGCGTGCATGGGGAGATATCGCATTCGGCTGCACCGCGGTTCTTTCGCATCCATGAGTCCGGCACGTAGAGGTGTGCGTTTGAAGATGACGCATTGAAGTCTTCAGCACCAAAGAGGACCTGGATTGTCGTGCCCATGCCACGAGGGAAGGCGCGAACTCGCATCGTGCCCCCGGGGAGAGCTCGTACGGTTATGTTTGGTTGGAATCTATCGGTCACATCAGATGGCAGAGGAAGGGTGTAGTTTGTGAGCGTCGTGTTAAAAAAGGAACCGTTTGACGAACGTAATCGGTAGTCGACGCGAACAACTCGGTCTGTGACATCTCGGCATTTATTGCACCAGCCGGCGTTGCCGTACTTGGCGGGAAATGTGCATGTGCCAGTTGCACATGTAAACGGGGCTGTGAGAGGCTGAGCTTGGTAGAAACCTTGGTGGATAGCGTTCTGCATTTCGAAATGCACTTTATTAATGCCAGCGGCCACCCTTCCTCCAAGACCAGCGTCGAGGAACGAGCCACGCGGTATAGTTGCATTGAGGTTAATTGGGTCGAGATTTGTGCACTGATAGAATGAAATGATCTGTTGGCTAGCAGGTTGTCAGGTGAGCATCGAGCTGTCAAATAGGCCCGTTTCTCGCCAACTTACCCAAATGGATCCAGAACTGTGGACAAGATGATGGCTATGGCACCGAGAGAGGGAAGAACTGCACTTCAGACCTGTTAGCCATACGTCGTGCTAGTTTCCATCCCCAAGAATGAGCTAATTGCTTACCGTCCACGCAACTGCCACACAAAAGTAAACGCGCCCCAGGGTCCTCTTGCTGCATCGTCATAGGTCGCGAGGTGGCTCAGAGGACGCGCTTCGCTGAACCAGTTCCACTTGAGCTGTCCGAGGGCCTCGCTGAGCACAAACAGCATTGCGGCTTTGAGGATGATGAAGTAGATAGCCACCAGCGTGTTGATCGAGAGGTTGTATGGCCATTGAGGAAGAGGCTTGTCATGATGCGGAAAAGTGGTGCCGACCACGGCCGCCATCATGGCTAGCACCAAAAAACAGGCTCCTGCTTCTTGCCACCATATTGAGAATATGGAGGGGTACTCTTTGCGCTTCTCGTCCAGGTCCAGGTTCGAGTAGCCCGGATCGAACTTCGGGGGCGGCGGCGGCGGCGGATAAGGTGACATTGGGTTCATCAGCACGCTGTCCTCTCGCGTGTGGTCGTCGGGCACATTCTGTGTGCTGAAGGAGAGGGCGCTCCCCGAAACGGGGGTGTATGGCCCATAAGTGGTCGCCATGCCCGCCCTCGCTGGTCAGCAGTGAGACACGATGCTGACAAGTGGCGGTGCCGAAGTTTTGAGCGATCCGAGTTTTGGTCGAGAAATTGTACCTAGGCATCTCTTGTGCCGTAACGAGGGCGATCTCTTGGCTTGACCCACATGGCTTTGGGGAAAGCAGGAGGGCGAGCTCCGACCAGGAAAGTCACAAACGCGCCAAGCGTTGATATTCGCAGCGTGCAATTGGTCAAATATCCTAGGTGCCTGGATGCCAAGATGATACCATTTCAAGAGGACCCTCCAAAAAACCCACCGGTTGTCCCAAGCATGTTTGGAGACGCAGGCGCAGGTGTGAACTTGGTCGAGCCTAGTTCGTAGCGAGAGTTTTAGTTCACCGGCTAGCCCGCAAATTGTGTCCTGATTGGTCGCATCGCACTTTTGCCTCAATCCTCCTCGCATAACTACACGTGAGTTTACTGCGCATCTTGGTACCTTTGTCCAACCAAACCGCCGTTCGAGATCTGGGCGGCCGACAATTCCGGAACGTCACGACTTCAAAATAAAGGGGGGGGTCAGCAAAGTTGAACCTGTGCTCTATCCAGGTCAGCTCGAACGAGGATTTTTAATCATGTCCCACTTACATTTGATGACTACAATAAAACTAACTAACTGGTTTATTCTCGGACTTCCTGGTCCAAGCTACCTAATTAGTATCGAAGTAAGGTAGGCCACCTCATCTCTCCCACTCATGGTGACAAGAGGCATTGAAGTGCACAAAGAATTCCCGGAAACCTGGATCCTCCGCCGAGGGATACTTATTCAATCCGCGGTGGTCAGTTCCGAGAATTGCTTGCTTGCCGTAAGTCAGCTCGCCGTCCTCGAGCGTAACGGTCTAGAACAGTTGTGAGCAAATCAACAGCAAGACATTTCAAATGAACTTTGAGACAACTTACCGGACTCAGAGAGAGCTTTCCAAACCCCTCGGGAAGCGTTTCAATCAGGTTGGCAATATACGGCGCAGTGCCCACCAGGGAAACGTGGCCCCCCCGACCGGCATAAATGCGTGCGAATCTGTCGTCGAGAGTCCTGAGTTCCTTGTTGCCCTGAGCTACAAACTCCAGAAGCGTCGTCGAGGATCCCCGCCACGCGGCCGTGCAGGCCATCAACCGCGCAATCAACGAATATCTGGAGCCGTGGTGCGGCACTCCGAGAAAGAGGATGCCCCGAGTCATCTTAGCGATCTCTCTGGATTCGGTGCTTGCATATATTAGGAGCTGATGAGATACACCATGCATTGTTAGCAACTTAAAGTGGTCTTAGAAGCAAGCATCATGTGAAGCGTGGCGCAACATACCTGCTTCAGCAGCAACCCCCCAAAACTGTGTCCAATAAAGATGATGGGACGCTTCCCTTCATTGAGCCTCTCAACATAGCTCAGCATGCTCTTTGCGTGGGTCGTAAAATCGACCTGGGCTGTCCGTGAGTCCCATCTTGTCTGATGGTTAAGCAGCGTGATGCGGATTTCCTGGCAGCCCTTTTGCCGTGGAAGAACCTCAGTGAGCCAGTCGACGGTGCTTCCGTCTCCGGATCTCCGGTGCCTCCAAGCACTATTGGGGTTGGAGCCGAGGCCATGTATGGCAAACACGCTGATCGGGCGCATGGTCAGCTGCTGTAACCTATTCAACTCAGATAGGAAAACGGTTAGGCTTACTCAATATCTATGGTGCCTTCCGGGGCGTATATTATCTGATAGGGGTCAAAAGGCGGATGAACTTCGTACTTGATCCATAGATCCAACGGAGACCAGAGAAGATGAAGTGGCGAGAGCACCAAACACCAGGCCAGCAAGAAGAAGAATATAACCCGTCGTGCAAGCCAACCCTTCCACGAAGACCCTGGTGAGATATAAAAGACTAATCTGCCCCAGAGCAACATCGCAAGAAGGCTTAAGAATGCGGTGCGCGCGTAGAAGCTCGAATCCCAGTAAGATGCAGCTAGTGTTGCGAGGATACCAATTGAAATGCCAAAATACCCAATTGTTGAGGGTCGGGTCACAGGGGGTGCAGGGGATGCAGCTCTTGGAGATCTCCGCGTAAGACCACCAAATTCCGAAGGAGTCTGCGAAGAGGCATACGGGATGTATGACTGCGTAGACCGGAGTAGTTGAGAAGCGTCGCCAAATCCAGAGTAACTGCGCCCAGGGCCCCGGCTTGTCTCCGACGCGCGGGATGGGGGAAGTCTGATCTCTGGGTTTGAACTTGCGGGGTCTTCGCTGCCGTCGCCTTCGAGCTGCTCGGGGGATCCAAAAATCACAGCACATCGCGGGCCCAGTTTGTCCCGTACAGGCTTGTAGCTCTGTGAGTTGAAACCGGCGACCAAGGGTGAGCCCCTTGGAGCGAGAACTTGGGCGACCTCGCAGTAGTCGTGCGAGCGTCCGTAGTGGGCTTTTTTCGGGACTTTGAAGCTGTACCAGCGTCTTTGGGTCGTAGGGCACACCTTGAAAACGCACCCTGGGTCGAACCAGCACACGTCCTGAACGACTCGCCACGGCACTTGCTCACGGCATCCGCCTCTCGTTTCAAGGATGACATTGAGATCGGAGCCCAGAACAGCGAGATGGCCCAGCCCTCTGGGAAGTTCATGCCAAGCCTTACACAGGCCGTGTGTATCTTGAGGTCTGATGAGGTCTCCGAACCCTCGTCCAAACAGGATGGGTGCGTTGAGTCGTCGGGTCAGATGCAACCACGTCAGCCGTCGCTCCGTTGCCAAGTTGAGCATCACAGCCGGGACTTCACCGTCATTCGTGTTATTCATGGAAATCTGTCGGAAGTCGTACCCCTGTATGGAGTTCTCCGCCTCATGCCAGGGCCTCCGATTGATAGTGCGCTGTGTATCGAGAGCCAGCACTAGCTTCTCGCAGATGACCTCAACCCGTTTCCGGAAAGTGATATACGGCCCATGAGTGTTGAATAAGGGCAGCTCTGCATTCATCCTATACGATAAAACACTGGCGGCACGGGTGCCAAGTCTCGGCACGTTGTTCTCGTTGTATTCCGTCATCTCAAAGACAAATTGGTTAAAGTATGTGGGGTTGTTGAGCGGATCTTGATCGAGCTGCAGCGATGCCCGCACAATATGCAGTAACGCGGTAGCCCCTTCGATCAGCCACCCACGGTGTTCTTCGGCATCGTAAAAGACAAAGAAGTTTTGGGCCATTTCTGCAATCCGGTTCCTGTAGAATCCGTCGAGTGGGTCTCCATAGGCTTCTCCTATATCCCTGGTGGCCAGGCGCGTGTCATTCTCGCTTGATACTTGTTTGAACGAAAGGGAAGGAAACCGCTCTATATCGTCCGCGGTATCAAGCCGAGAAAGTTTGATGTCGTAATTCGGCTCCAATTCCCCTGTCGTTAAGTGTCAAAGAGAAGTTACAGGGTGTTACTGAACAAATAAAAGAGAGTGAATATACTTACCAGCTAGGCCCCGCGCCTTGGAGCACCAGCCGACAACGTGGCGACTCTTCCCCAAGCCCGGGAGGATACTCGGACCATCTTCAGAAAAGTGGGTACCGAGGTGCACGATTCGGGGATCTCGATAAGACATAGGTCTTTGGTGCTCGTTTGAGATCAAATGCCAAAACAGCGTGTCTTGGACCTGTTCGACAAGAACGAGGATGACGCAAAACCCCTTGAGCACCACCCTACCGTCGAATACAGCGGCCCCTGGAGCTTGGGCGAGCTCGGCAGCCAAGCTAAGTCCAATTTCAAGGCCAGCGCTCTCTTTAGGTTTTTGACGGATGGGGTATCCCTGTACGACCACGGGCCGACGGAATAGCCCAAACCAGCAGCGGCCGTTGTGAAGTTCAAATGCAGAAGCATCTGCTTGCGGCATCTCGAAGAGATCGAAATGGAATCTCCAGTGCACAAAGGGGCTCGGAGGTATCGACGTTTTACGCTGTTTGATCCGCGGGCGACAGTAAAAGACACGGCTTCCATCCTCGGAAGGCGAAGATCGTAACGTGGCCCCGAGCCACGCAAGCTGCTCGCCCAGCTCAACGAGGGCAGGCCGCACCCCTGTCACCTTGATGATGAGCTTAGCGCCCTGGATGTTTGCTTCAAGCCGCGCGCCGTGGCTCAAGCTCGTCCGGGAGGACGCGCCGTCACGGACCGCGCCTTTGATGAGTTCCAGAACCTCCGGGCCGGTGCCAGGCCAAGTCTGGGCGAGGTATTGTGAACAGCTGAGCGCCTGCGCGTCGTTGGCCGACCCCGTTATGGTGATGGCCATGGCTACTGCGTTTCCGCCCTCGTCGTTGATTTTTTGGTCCCACACAAACACCTGGGGGTCCCAGTCGAGCTCAAACACCATGCAATGCGAGGTTGCTGCCTTGCGCCACGTAACTCTCTTTTGTTGAGCTATGGAGGAGGCAATCCTTAGTCCCACCTCCGCCATGACGCTAGGTTCTGAGTGAGTCAAGTACAACTCGCGGCGCAGATATCCAACGAGACAATGGTACGCTGGCGTGTCGGTTATCAGACTGAGGTAGTCGGCTACACCACCTGCCTCATCCTTGTTGTCTCGATCCGATACATATTCTGTGGCATCGTCCTCTCCGGTAGTCGGAATTACTTTTTCGCGCCACTGCAGGACCTTCTCGCGCGCATCGATTCCTTCCAAAGGCCCATCTTCAGAATATTCAGTCAGTGATGCTGCAGGGCTGGTTTCTCGTCTCGGGAGCTGGATGCCATTCAGAAGGCACTCAGTTTCGAATGCCTCGGCAATTTGCCTGAGAAGAAAACAACGGGATCAGAAGCGAGATTCTCGAATCGGTGTGACAGAAGGGGGGGGGGGCGGAATGCTATGCTCACCGGTTGTACTTATGGACAATGTACATGACCTTTTTGGCATCATCGTCTCGCGCTTTGTATCCAATCTTCAAGGCAAAGTCTTTGAGGTACCCGCGAAGCGCAACCGTCATTCTCCCTGCAGTCGCCGCATCTATCGGCCTGATAGTGTCATCCGTTCGCCCCTTTTCGGGAAGTACCCGACTTGCTAAACCCACAGCCAAGCCTATGATCAACCGTTCTCGCTGTGCGTCGGTGAAGGGGCCGATTTCTGAGTACTCGGTGTGAGTATCGTCGCCGATATTATCCCGGCCCGTAACTGAGACAGGAGCACCATCTGCAAAGTTTGTTGAGACGTCTGATTCCGAATCCGTCTCTCGATCCGTGCCGTCACTTCTCAATCCACGCAATATGTTAGCACAACCTGGGTGACCGAGCTTCCGGGCTAGCAAGACAAGCTTTGGGCGATCCGAGACGATGGCCCCAGCATCTAAGAGTTGCTGAACCACATTCCCAGCACCGGATCTGATGGCAGCGACCAATGGAGTCTCCCTCCGAACATCCTCCGCTGTCGGGTCGGCGCCGTGGTGGAGAAGCAGCTTAACCATGAGAAAATGACCCTTGCGCGCGGCTTGCCACAAGGGAGATCGCTTATTATGGTCCCGAAGATTAACATCAGCCCCGCGCTGAAGCAAGAGTTCGGCCACGCCAATATGTCGACGCTGGCATGCATAAGAAAGTGGCGTGACGCCGTAGTTATCCTGAGAGTTTACATTGCCGCCGAGATCAATGAGGAAGCGAGCTGTGTTTCTCGCGCACTCGTGGTCTTGCTGTGAAATGGCAAACGACAGCACTGTCGAGCCTGTATTATCCTGGGCGTCTATGTGGGCGCCATGTTGAAGCAACAACGTCATGACATCAATATGGCCGTTATGAGCCGCCCAGGCCAGCGGCGTCCTGCCTTTGTCGTCTCCCTCTTCTGGGCTCTGGAGGAATACGGCGTCGGTCAAGAGAAACCGAGAAATGTTGAGAATGCCCAAGTAGCTTGCGAGATGGAGAGCTTTCGGCTTCCAGACATTGAAGTCGTCACTGAGGGCCTGTCCTGCTGCCGCGACCTGTGCTTGACACCAGAGGAAGTATCTGGTTGGTTCCGTGACACCCAGGCCTGCCACGGGTGGCCTGAGAGCGTGATTTCCCCAGTGCTTGGCGGCGTACGAGTAAAAAGGAAACATTTCGCGACGTCGAGACAGCTCCCCCTCCGATGAGCATGCCCCTTCGCCGAATTCTGACCGCGCGAGGTAGCGAACGCAGCTATTTAATATTTCGACCTCGACCTCGGGCGAGCAAAGTGTTGGATGCATCTGACGGAGATATTCTTTTGCGGTGGAGTGTATCAGGTCGATAGTCCCATCCTCGCCGCTTTCCACTATCCATGACTCCAGGAAGAAGAGAGCAGATCGAAAGTAATACGGTGCGCCCCCGTCGCTCCAACACAGGACATCACGGAGCTCAGCTCTAGAGAGTCGTCGATTTGCCAGGAGAAGCCACGAGAGGATACGCTGTAACATCTGCTGGATAGGCTCCGGCGTGACGGAGTGGACTTTTTCAAACAAATGGTTGTAAATATCGTCGAGGGCTTGAAACCTGTGTTGGTTGAAAGTATCCAAAGCCTCTTTGACGTCTTCCCTTGTTTGCTTCCGGGCAAGAGATTGCATGGCGAGATAAGCGATGAGGAACCTGTTGACACGCGTAATGATCAGTTCGCGTTCGAATACCAGAGACTTGTCTCCTGTCCTTTCGAAACTTACATTCCATCAGCCATTTTCACAATCGTCTCTCTGATCTGGCGCCAGAGTATTGGGTCCTTCGCAATAAGCGGGAGGCCGGAGCGGATGCGGCTATCAACGTGCAGCGCAACATCATCCGCGGAGGCACGGATCTCTAGACTGGCGAATCTTGGCCCTTCTCTTAGAGCGCCCCTGCCTCTGTCCCTGGAGGTGAGGAAGAGTTTGACGGTTTGGCCAGCGAGTTGTTGCAGGCGCTCCAAGGCCGCCAGTAGTCTCCGCTGTTCTGCCAAGCCCAGAGCATCCAATCCATCCAAGACAATGAAAACGGTCTGGTATCGCTCGGAGATTATCGAGATGAGTATCTCCAGCAGGTCGTCCTCTGTGGGCCGTTCTAGGCCCTTTCGATGCTTTTGGAGCAGCGCGCCCAATGTCCCGCGGCCCCCAACACTGCGAGCTGAGAGGATGATTTGTCTTAGCACCTCTGATAGAACGAGGGCCGGGCTGTCGCGACGGTCGGGGCCGAGGTAATGGAATGCAACAGCCACCCCATCCTCCATGGAGAACTGATTGCGAAGCGTCTCGATGACCAGCGATGTCATGACCGTCTTTCCAGCGCCGGGTATTCCGTAACAGCACAGCGTGCTGGATTGGTCCGAGGCCATCCATTCTTGAAACTTGGGCGATCCCAACAGCCATCTGCCAGTGCCCGGCTCCAGGGTCTGCAAATGCTTCTTCTGCCTGTCGTAATCATCGAGTCCGGGGTCCAAACCTAACCAGACTGTCCACTCCTGCACGCTTCTCTGGTCGTCGAGGGCGTTGTTTTTGGAAGATATTTCCCCCCCAAACTGGGTGCCAAGACCTTTCAGTGCGTCGTTGTCCGGCGTCGGCTGGCTCGCCATGGTCTGAGCCGTGATCCGACGTCAATCAATTCAGCTGTTGCGGGATTGTCGGTGAATCCGGGCGTAGGATTGAGATCGGGCGACATTGGAGTTGGCGCTCGCAGCTTTGATGAAATTGAAGTGAGATGATGTCGATGCGTCACAGAGCCTGACCGAACAGAACAGGAATTCGCCATCGTCGCGTGCCCTGCACAGCCACCGCTGCGCAGTTTCAGCTGCGATGCGGGAAGGCTGCAGCAGGCAGGTGTGATGGACAAATTGGGAGGCCGCTTTTCCCGAAATGGAAGAAGGCTTTACCGGGGTCGACCACATACATAAACGGAAGGAGCAAGCGAAGTTGAGCGTTCCCCGACATGGAAGTGGAATTGAATCTGAAGACGGACATCAAGATATCTGTCGCTCCCGGGTTGTCTTCTCGGTCAAAACAACGAGAAACAACAAGGCGTTTTCGCGTTGTCACGTGGTGAGGACAGGCAACTTTTTCATATTAACCTTCCCGACAGTCATCGACACGGCGAGACAGGTAGGTAAGTAGGTGCAATGGTCGGGAACCAAGGAAACGCTGCTGCGCCAAACTACCTCTTTGACGAGGTTGATCAAATTAACAGAGAAACCATCTTAACACTGGAATCTCGTCACGGCATCACAAATGAGACAGGAAGTTGGAATGGTCGGTTGGCCCGCGATCTCAAACCGGTTCTCTTCGATCACATCTACCCATGGGTATGGCCATTCGCCACCAAGGCCGGTAAACACATTGATCCGCTCCATCGCGCAGTCATCAAGAAGCGCACCATTTTCGTCGCAGAGGACCCTAAACTTCATCTCGTTTGGTTCAAGGACACCATCTACATCAAGCCGTTACCCGACTATCTCTTGAACTTCTCCGTATGGCGGACTAAGCTTACCGACCCCAACATGTACCAGGCTGCGGCGGGTTTCCTCCGGAGTTACAGCTTCCTCATCCAGCATGAGTCCGACTTTGTCGCGGCCCAAAAGTCCAATCTCCTCCCCAAATACGTCTCCTTCCTCCGTTTCCAGCGTTTCATCCGCCGGTTCCGCACCCTCCGCGACGATGAGGTCTCACCCCGTTACCACTACGGTCAACTGCGCCTGAACCGTCTCAACTGGGTTACCCACGCTTCCAAGCTCGCTACCTTCATCCCTCGTATGCAAGCCCCAGGTGGTGGTGGTGGTGGTGGTGGCCAACCTCACCATATGCCTGACCCCAGCTGGGTTCACCCCTGGTACTACCACGAGACACAATGGGAGTTTCGACAACATATCCAACACTGGGTCGCGCCCCTTGTGTTCATCTTCGCCAGTCTTTCGCTCATCCTAAGCGCCATGCAAGTCGGACTAGCTTCAGCAGACATGGGGGAAATAGAAGGCTCGTGGTCCGTCTTTGTGCGTACGAGCAAGGAATTTGCTATTGCGACCATTGTTGCGGCAGCGGCGCCGCTAGTCCTAGCGGCGTTGGCGTTGGTGATTGCGTTATTGGCGCAGTTGGCTCATGCGGTGAGAGCCGAGGTGAGAAGACGACGGCCGAACCAGGTGGGAGGGGGAGGAGGAGGAGGAGGGGCAATCATAGGCGTGGTATGATGTGATGTGGAAATATGTGGTGGTAATTGATGCGATATGCTATGTGACGATTGATGAACGTGTTTTTGTTGTATTTCCCACCCATTCAAATGGATAGCAACCTACCTACTTGGCTTTTGGGTAGGACCACGCAAGATTAAAGAAGATTAGAGGAATTGCGACTCATCGACATTGGTTGAACAACCCGTTTGTCACAAATACCTAAGCTATTATGTACCTATACATACATACAGTTCGACCTAAAGAGCATCTTCCCCTGTGACGCCTATGTTTTGCTTTGACTCAAGTCCTTCCATCCTCCGCCCCCCAGACCGCTTAAACCTGACTAGCTTTAAACAAAAGGCTTGAGCGTATCAATGTTCTTGGCTTGAACCGCCCATCCGTCGGCCTTGTAACCTTCGGTAAAGTACTTGGCCGATTCCAAGTTACCCTTGAAGAGCCACTCGAGCCAGTGGAGCTGAACCTTGCCGAACTTGCCACCGTTGTTGCCAAAGAGGTCGCCGCCGTGACCGAGGTTGAGGTTGCCCTTCCAGGCGGCAGTGCTGGCTGGGAGTGCCTTGTAATCGCGCTCGGCCTGGAGATTGATACTGTTGTTAGTTTGCTGTTGGGTTTTTTTTAGGTACATGACAGGTACTCACGTTGTTGTAGGCAACATCACCTGACCCGCCAATAGCATAGAGGACAGGCTTTGTGAAAGTTGATGCAGCGGTGTAGTTGGTCAACAGACCCGACGATATGACGCCAATGGTCGACACGCGGCTGTCCCAGCTCTGCGCCATGGCCTCAACACCGCCGCAGGAGAAGCCCGAGGCGAATATCTTGGTTGCATCGACGTTGGCGTAGCGGCCCGTGCCAGCAACTTTGACGGCAAAGTCAATGGAGTCCGTCATCATCTTGGCGGTGGTTGAGCCGCTGCCGCCAGGACGACCCGACGCGATGGCGAGATATCCGTAGGACGCGAGCCAGCCGAGGAACTTGGAGTTGGAGTTTCCATCACCGCCGCAGCCGCCATTGCCCCAGACTACCACTGGCCATTTGCCTCCCGTAGTGCTGGTCGAGGTGGGGATGTAGATGGCGTGGTTGGCGAGACCGTTGTCAGTGGTTGAGGACTAGCCACATCCATTGTTAGCAATTGTAATTGATCCCGACCCACCGTTCAGTGTTGTTTAAATACTTGAAGATTCTCAAATTGGGGACAAGACATACCACTACGCCAAATGGACCAGCCCCAGTCTAATTGATTGTCAGCTTGAATGAATGACTCACACCATTAGTGCTGACATGGGGACAAAATACCTGACGATCCAACAAGGTGGGAGACGCAATGGCGACACTCGAAAGCGCGGCGGCAATAAAAGGCTTCATGATGACGAGGGGATGTGGTACAGAATTAGGGACTCAACAATCTGTGGACGAAAAAAAAAATATGCATATATGTATGATGGGAGGTGGAATTGTGTGGAGATAAATACAAGATCTTGAGATTGGGTAGGTAGGTAGGTAGCTAGGTACGCGGTTACAATCGATTCATTGCCTGTGAGCCGCTGACCTGGTCGTGTCTGCTGTCTGCGAGATCTAAATGGCACGGCGGTCCAGCACTCTGATGGGTTCATCAATCGTCTAGTCCAAGCACAAGCCCGGTAGTATCCCCCCAGGTTCGCCTATCGAAACCGTAATTCTCGGAGGCACTTGGATATTACATTAATACGGGTATTAAAGACTTGTCTGTATTTTGTATGCCTTTATGGTTAGGAAGGTGACGCGTAAAATTTGAAAGCAGTGATGATATATTTTTTTTCTCGCGATGGGTGCATCCCATTCCCCGCTTTCCTCCCGAGTCGCACCAATCGCAACAAACATGTTTTCCCCTCTCCTAGCCTCATGGAGGGAATGAGGTGAATGGGCTCGGTAGCGAACATCGTTTAGACCACCGGTACTTGAAACCGGCTAGACCTTTTGCACAATATATTGTTTCGATCCCGGTACCCCAGATCCGTTCATGGGCGATCGCGCAAAACCGGCTAATTCATCTTGCCTTTTTCTTTTTTAATAATAATACCTGATAAACGACCCAGCCTTGGTCCATGCGCCCCATTCATGCCGTGTGTAGATATAGAGTTTGCGTACATCCATGTCCTTGCAGATCAGATAGGATTTGATTTGAAACGAGCTTGTGTCCATTTTTTTTGTTGGTATTGATTTTTTCCATCAATTGACGTCCGAAACACTCTCTCCCTCTCCCAACAACCCAACCAATCATTTTCTCTCTCGGGTTGCCATACACATGCCCGGATCGGATATGTTGTCGGGAAAGTCGGGTTTTTATCCCCTCAAGTTGATGTCAACTTTTGTTGTGTGTGCACACACATACACAAGCATGCGCTAATCCGGGTACAGAAATAAAATGCTGGGAAGAGACCGGTATTAACCATGTCTCGACCTTGGTTTTAATTACTCGCATAGTTCCTATTGACGCGGCACAGGGCGAGAATCTTTGGTGTCGGCCCAAGGGCCCGGGCCATTGATTGCGTAGTGCCAACGTCAGTTAGGTAAATATCACATCCAAGCGCCCGAGTAGCCAGTGAGATTGAGTCATGCAAAAATGCGGGAGACTGTAATGGTTTCGTGTCGGTTGAGGATCTCACATCGAGATACAACTCTCTAGCTGGCTGGACCTCACTGAACCGCCTCATTTCCAACTGAGACTCTCGGCGGAAAGGGACATTGTGTTCAGTCCACTGCTTCCGGCTTGGCTTCGTAGTCAGTCAGTCGCCATGCAGGAGCTGTCGGTGTCTCCAGGATTCCATAACTCTCTGCCAAGATTTCCTGGTGTTTTCACCACTGGCCACTCGATAGGGGCTACTTTGTGATACGTCGGGCATTGATGCCGAGGCTGAATCGTAATCACAAAGGCGTGGCTTAGTAAAGAACGGGAATTCCCAGTAAGTCCAAATCAGTTTACAGTCTAGGATAAGTTACCGGCGAGATCTCGAGCGAACCAAAATCAGAATCAGTCAGGAAACTATGTGTGCAAAGGAGTCAAGGGAAAATGCTTGAAATTTTTAGACGTGTCACCACACTGAATCATTTAGTTGCGGTGTCTGGTGGCCAGCTCATCTCCCCGCCACCAACCCAAGCCTCAAGAAAGGATGACCACCACTTTTTCGCGAGGGTTTTGTAAACATCCAAAGAGTGCCCGCTTACTACAGCCTGGTTGTCTGCGACGAATCTGGGCACACGAAATTTCTTTTTTTCGTTCGTTATCCTGAGCCCGGGGTGAGCTAGGGTGAGTTGTGGATGATTTGTCCTGGGCTTTCCCTGATCCTTCCCTAAGCTAAGGTGACCTTATCCTGTCTGGAAGACCATTTTACGGTGATGGCACTTTTATTTGTAAAATTAGTAAGCAATTATGTAATTTATTGATAAGAAATCTCAAAACACGCTGATACGAATTCCAATTTGAAACGCGCTTTCGTATTGCGTCTTTACGCGTCTTCCAGATAGGATTCTGTCGCCTCGTCACTTTCTCCCTTACAGCCAAAAAGCGGAGCTGGCAATCGTAGCTGGCATAGAAGGGGTGGGTTAGGGCTTTCTATGGCGGGGGTGTGCGTGAAATCTTTTGGGTGTGTGGAGGGAGTATTGCTCTTTAGCTTAAGAGTGAGATATACTTACTTTTGGGAATGAGGAAGATGGGAATGGAAATCTAATGGAGGACGTAAACTGCGTTTTATGTAACTTTGGGGAGAAGGGAAGAGGAGTGAAAAGGAATTGGGCTGGGGTTGTTTGCGGGGGGTTTCCCAGTTTTGGGCCCCCTATGTCCCAAAAACTGGGGCCTCACGAAAAGTTGTCATTCGAACCGCAGAGTACGGCCTACTCATCTAAACCACCATGCTTGGCGATTTTTCTGATCATTTCCTGAGCAGCACCTGAGAAACGCTTGAGTAGCACCTGAGCAACGCCTGAGCAGCACCTGAGGAAGATGGTACCTGGTGGTGCGGACTGGGCTGGTGAGGGCAACTTTAGGGTAAAACAGCAGCGAATGAAGCGGCAAGTTGGCGGCCATGGTATCCCATCCTTTCAGAATTCTGATGACTCGCTTACTTCCCCGAACCTCAACCCAGGTCACCTTGGCCTCAAACAAAACCAACTTCCCCAAAGTGCAAAGGGCCCCCAATGATACGCCGACGCTGTCTCTTCATCTGCCATTAACCGCACACTTGCGCTCCTAACGCCTTCGGCCAAGCTCACCACTGGCCCTAAATCTTCTCTCTTCTTTCCACCCTCCATGAACTCGTCGAAAAAGTATTGCGTAAACAGTCTTGCAGTGCTCGACTGAATCGGCCAAAGCGCAACAATTGCAGACGATGCTCCCGCAGACAACATGGCAGATAACAAACCAAGGGGTTCATCACCGCCGTGGTCGGACAGAGAAAAGTCTTGTACCCCGCTAGAGCAGGCTATGAGGTTTACATGTGGGGCAGCGGTAAAGTTCAAAGAAGCTGCACGGCGGAGGGTGAGATGTTGATCGGGGGAACCGAGGATGAGGCCTTGGTCTGTGGGATCGTGCGGGTTGAGATAGGCGTGGCCGTGGAAGTAGATAATGTTAGCGTCCGCAGTTGCATCAGTAAATGTGTCGAGAGTGAGATTGGACCCTAGGATTGGGGCGGTCCCTCCTAGCCGGGTTGCAAGGGCGGCGAGGGAGGTGTAGATTTCGTAGCGCTCGGTGGCGACCGGGCCCGAGGTAGCAGGGCCGTGGTCGTCGTACGCACCCAAGATGGCTGCTGCCCAGGTTGGCGGACGTTCTACGTCTGGGGCGGGGGCTTCGAGGCGGCGGAGGTAGGTTACTAGGACGCTCATTGACGGGGTGTAAAGACATGGGTTTCTCTTCAGGAGTGGCTGGCCGGATAGCGGAAGTGCGTGTAAGGGGAGGTTGTGAAGCGGTGCAGTGAGGGATAGAATGAGAATGTCGTTCTCGTTGGCCACCTCGCCGAGGGGTTCAACAAGTGGTCCGAGCCCGGACAGAACTCTTTGCCAGTCGCCGCTTTGCAGGCGAGCCGGAGTGACCCTTTGAACCTTGTCTTCAAGTTCGTCAAGAGACATTCCAATATCGACCACGGCCAGCTTGCGTACTGGGCCGTCCTCTTCGCGGAGAAAGCGCAGGGCGAGGAGAAGGGTTACCGGCGGGTTTGGATCACGCCGTACAAAGACCCAGTCTGCAAATACTAGTTGGCGTGACGTCGCGGTGGACACCCACTGCATGTCCTCAATTGTTGGTTCCGACTCGGATGGGACATGACTGCCGGAATTCTTACGGAGCCAGGCCGAGTACGCCTGCGCTTTGCTCATCTGAACCCATTTCCATAGCAGGGTGTTGTCGCCAATCTCCAAGCAGATCGCCATGGCCGTTTCAGAGAGCAGCAACTTCAATGAGCCTGAGCGGAAAGTCTGAAGTGCTTGAAGAGCATCAAGCTCGTCTTCTTCGCCAGTCCCTATTTTATCTTCCAAGTCTGCTTCTACTTCGAGCACCTCCTCGAAAGACTTCAAAGCCATAGATAGACCGACCGAGCGTGTGGTGAAAGGAAGTTGCTCAGGTTGCGTATCGCCCGAGTCTAAAAGTTGCGCGAGGACGTAGTACATGACTCCTTGGCAGAGAAGGAACCGAATCCTCTCGAGAACATGTCCCTCAGACGACAGTCGAAGTTCTTCGTCGGCCATCTTTCTCACAGTGGCGGCCAAAACTGCGACTTCACGTGTTTGGAGAGCTCGATAGAGGCCGGCTACAAACTCGGTCGCATGGAAAGATTGCCGAGGTTCGGCGCCGTCTTCACCCATGGGTTGCGAGTCCTCCTCGTCCTCCTCGTCCTCCTCCTCCTCCTCCTCCTCCTCCTCCTCCTCTTCCCCCGTTATTCCTCCATCCGTATGGCTCAGGACATCTGTTGAAAACATCCCCTTGAGGTACGAAACTTGCATCGAAAGCATCAATCCATCGGACGCAGAACGAATGGAGCAGCAAGCCGTCTCGGCGTAATTGAGCACCTCCGCAATGGCAGGCCAGAGGTCCTCGGGATCCTCCCCTTGCAGCCGCCCAAGCTCTTCCATGACCTCGGCCAGTAGTACCGACTTCTCAACAAGGGCAAGATTTCTTGCTGCATTTCTGTCTTCGGCAATGCCCTGCTCCAGCTCATCGCGCACTTCTTGGAGAAGGACTTCTCGTGCCTCATCTGACATTCTCCGTCGCTCTACCATGGCCGTGAGTCGCAAGTTGTTTGCTAGGGATAGCTCGTCTTCGTTCTGTATCATTCTGCAGTATTGGACGTATTTCTCTGCGTGCTCGACCGCGAGAGCGCGCAAGTGCACCATGAGGTACTCAAGACACTGTCGTTTGTGGAACTTGCCAAAGAACGGAAGCTTCGCGCAGATGGGCTGGGCGAGCAGTTGGTCACGACGGTTTCTGGCTTCGGCGAGATCCCCGGTCGTGGATGAGATCATGTCGCAAAGCCTCAATTGGAATTGGATCCCGCTAAGAAAGTCGCCGCTGCGCTCGCAAAGGCGCTGTAGTCTATTGTGGATATCGTGCCCGAGGCCGACCATTTCGGCTGTCACGCCAAGGGTGCAATGGAGCGCTGCTGCTGCTTCGAGGGCTTCCATTGCCGTGTCCAAATCGCCCGCTGTTTCGAATGACTCGGCGTACCGGAGCAGATCCCAGGCCCTTGTGGTCTTATCGGTCCCGGCGTCCAGATATCGCTGCTCCAGAATGGCCCTCTTCTCCTCTACCTGCAACCCTCGAACATTCATGTCGTCGAGAAGCGCAAGAGTGACTCTTGCATCCTCGGGCTGGCCCTGTTTGAACTGAACTTTGGCACAGCGAAGAATTGCGTCTTCGGCTGCGGGATCACCTCGGCTCAACAACAGCGCTGCAAGTGTCGAAAGAGCGCCTAGCGCGTCGTCAACCAGGTACTCGGCCATCTCGAACGCCTCGAACATGAGTCCTTCTTCGGCTAGTCCGCTCATCACTTCCCGAAGAAGATCGCCACTCGGGCTAAAAGATGGTGAGCGCAACCCTTGGCCGTATTGCAGGTGGAGGTAATGTATCTCGGCGGCATAATACGCCACTTGAGTCTTCACACCTTTTGATCCTCCTGCCTGTGCAGAGTCGAGCAGTGCGCCTGGGCTGTCAAGGTGGTAGCGAGCCCATAAACCATCAGCAACCCGAACGGCTTCATCCAAATTTCCGAACGCTGAGACTCCGAGAAGAGCACCCTGCAGAGAAAGGACATCGTCAATTGCTCCCGCGTCATTGCCCTCACCGAGACTAGATTTCCAGTTGTCCAACTCCCCCATCGCCCGTTTCCGGGCGCCCATGACCAGAAAAACGCGCACCATCTCGGATACAATGGGCGCTGTAGTTTTGCCAGAGTTGCTAGTCTCTCTCCTGAGAATCTCGATGGCTCGCTCGTAATCGCCATAGCCGACGTAGCTTCGGCACGAAACTAGCTCGGATTCCCTCTCGCCCATGCCCTCGACTACGCTCGTGTCCACCATGGTCGGGATGCTTGCAGGTGTGTCAGATTTGGCGAGGGAGGTCGGGCTTGGATATATTCTCGGCGGGTGGTCTTGAACAATCTGCATCGCGCGGGGTTGAGAGCTGCGACTCGATTAGGTTTGGCGCGGGACTATCCCAGGCCTGAATCGAATGAGGGGTAGCTCAGCTCGCCGGAAATGACATTGCCCCTTCCTTCAGTCCCTAGCTCTTCGACTTTTGTGAATATACCTCGGATCAAGCTAGCTATATCTCATACCGCAGAGATTTTAAAACGCAAAAAGTTACCAATTAACCAAATGGACATCACCATCCCCCTCCAACCAAACTCCGGCGAGCTCCGGCCCCAGCACAACCCTCCAGGCTTCAGCGGCACACGCGAGAATGCCCTCGAGCACGATCCCGATGACACCACCATGGTAAACATCCGCGTCGAGACCATCCAATATGGAAAATACGCTGGTCAGCCAGCTGCGCTGATCATTTTGCGTTTCATCGCCCGTTTTCGGCCCGGCATCAAGCGCCTGCGCTCTTTCCACATCAGCATCGAGTACCGTCATGACGCTGAAGGCGTCGAGCAGCCCAAGGTTGTTGCCCTCGCGCCTGAAGACTGCCGCGGCAAGATATTCACCGAGGAGCGCGAGTTCTCTGCATCGGCTGAACTTGGAGTTCCGCTCGGCCTTCCCGATCTAACCGCCAACGCTGGGATACAGCGTAGTTCAGCCATGACCAGAGAACACGAGATGCGACTAAGCGGATGGAGACGAAGTTCCGCTGACGCCCCTGATAATATTGCAGTGTGGGATTGCGTGGAGGCCAAGAAGGCGGCAAAGGGCGTCCTCCCCAATTTCAGGGCTCTCATGATCGTCAAGCACAGTGAAAATGAACCGTTTCACGCCGTCTTGAGATTGGATGTTGACAGGGGAGTGTGGAACGCTGGGACCAAGTTGTTTGATTGGCTAACGCTGTTTGGGAAACGGGAGGATGATCCCCTTTTGTTTGATCCGAGGCAGCCACTCGGGACACCAGTCGCCGTAGAGGACTTTAGGGACTTGGATTTGGACGAGCTGGTGAAGTTGCAGCCGATTCCTGTTCTACCTAGCGGGTACAACTAAGCACAAATGTAACCGGAATTTCCCATATGTTAAAATGCCTATTTAATGATGCAAAGTTAGCTGATTTCTACCACTCTGTCAAAAGTGAGGGCTCCCAGTGGCAACAGGCCACGCAAGCAATGGATATAAATAGTCAAAATCCATGGCTCTTGTCTCACTTGTACTATGGCCTCACTAAATCTCTATAGATAACCCGCCGAGATATGTTGATAAATTCAGGATTGAATAACAGGAGTGGTTATAAAAGGTACAAGGGCGAGATTTGGAGGACAGAAATTTCCAACGCGTAAGCACATAATACGAATGCACAAGATTGTTATTTTCAAAAGTGGGACAGAAATTTTGGCCATCTTTATATATGGGACCAGTTCTTGGGCCTTCGGCCAAGTTGAAGCGATTCGGCAGGCTGAAAATGGTAATTAGGGTGAGCAAAGGTGAGCCAACCTCAGCGAATCCTGAGTAGGAACTGAGCCAAGCCTAAGCCAGGCATGGTGAGCAGCGTTATGTGCGTAACGTCCGAAAAAGGAAATTTTATGTGCCCAGATTCGTCGCATACAACAACAACAAAAGTTTGCCATGACGAGGTCTACTTGGTAAACATGCGCCTTAACAAGCCTGGCGATTTTGGCTTGTCATACCCCAGGGCACACCGAGCGGCAAAGTTGAAAACCTCGCGGACCCCCTCGCCCGTCTTGGCCGAACATTCTAGGTACCCTTGGGTGCCTAGCTTCGTAGCCGCCGCTGCACCCTGTGTGTTTGTATTCCGTCAGTTTTCAGATTTCTTTTGTTAAATATAAGTAGGTACCTACCTCTTCGTACGTCACGGGCCGCTGTCCCGTCGTTTGCAAGTCCGCAATCGTCCCAGACTCAAACTCGAGATCCTTCTTGTTTCCGACCAGCACAATAGGGACTCCAGGGAGATAGCGCGCAATCTCGGCCTGCCACTTTTCAAACACGTTTTCGAGAGAATCCGGACAGTCCTTGGCAAAGAGCAGGATGACGACCTCGGACCCGGGATAGCGCAAGGGTCGGTAGCGGTCCCAGTCTTCTTGACCGGGGGTGTCGTGCATGACCAGTTCCACAGTGATATCGCGGAGGGAGACAACGGCGCAGAGACTGTCTAGCGCATGGGGGACGGGTATTGTGCTGGAATCAGGCTTTGGCATTTTATAGTTTTTTGTTAGTCGCGAATGTCTCTTTGGGGGGATATCTTCATCAGACACAAACCTGTTCTAGCCGATTCGCCTGGTAGCTGACGGGATTAACATCATCATTTTGAATCTGCGGGAGGGTAATGGAACTCACTATAAAAGACAAGTCTTTCCGCAAAAGGCATCGCCGACGATGACCAGCTTCTTGAGCGCGCGGAGGCCAGAGGGAGGCAGCCTCGGTGCAGCTAGCCCCGTGCCCAGCGCCCGTAGTTTTGGAGGACATATCTCGGGTGTTGTTGTCGCCGTCATTCTTATCGGAGATTTCTTGGATAAGGTTGTTCCATGCCCTTGCAGAGCGAGCGCGCCCGGTTTCGTTGTCTCTGTTGGTGTAGTAGCTGGGAGATTGACAGCAGCCTTCCTCTCCAACATTTCCTCCAGCATGGTGGCGTAGGCCTCCCCCTCGTCCACATTGCCACTAGCCTTGCATATCTCGACCAGGAGAATCAGCGTCCGCTCGATTCCCTCGGACGCAACAGGCCGCAGCCTCCGATAGCCACGCAGCAGCTTGCGCGCGTAGACGTGTCCCTGAACATAGTCCTTCTTGGCGCACAGGATGGTGACAAGCGCAGAAATGTCGTTGAGGCTCGCCTCGTCTCTCACTTTAGCCCCGCGTGAAGCAAGAGAAATCTTGTTCATTATGGCCGACGCGGCCTCGTCCCACTTTTGCAGACGCATGCACGTCTGGCAGAGAAGTGCTAGCACCCTGTGCATGACGGGGGATGTAGTGTTCACCCGTGCCAGACAGTTTCTCAGCAGGGCTTCGGCGGCGTGGTAGTCGTTGGCTCTGAATTTGGCCCGGGCTTTCCTGTACAGACCCAGAGCCAGCTCGGCATCGAGGTCCGAATCAGAATCTGAGATATGGCCGCCCTCTAGGGTTCTTGGAGTGGACGGCACCATGGCGGTTGCTGAGCGCGCGCAAGATTGGAGACGGTTCAAGGCGGCAATCTCAGCGAGTGAAGTGTCGCCGGTGTCCGGCACCAGCGTCTCAAGCGAGTCGATGCGCTTGCTCAGTCCGACTGCAAGCTCCCTCGCGTCGTCCTGGATTTTTCCTACGTCCGAAACCATCGGGGGGCGGGCTTGACTTTGTATCGAGACCTGGTTCCACCTGCCATGATTCGCGGTTAATTGGCTACCTTGCGTCGACCAGAAAAGAAAAAGGACAAAGAAAACAAATAGGAAAATAAGATAAAAAATAAAAAATAAAATAAAAAAAAGGAAAAGAAAGGAAAAGAAAGGAAGGGGGGGGAGGCAACTCACAAAATGAGCGCCTGCAAGGAGATCTGCAGGGTATCCCGGAAGTCGTGAACCTGGTGGCGGAACCGGGCGATACGGACCTCGGCGCTGCGGAGACGGACCAGCTTCCGGGGCCCACCGAGGATCGAGACTTCCTTGTTGACGCGGGCCACCTCGTCCTGGAGTCCAGCCAGGATGCGCTTTCCATCGTGCAGGCTGAGCCGGATGTTGTCCCAGTGGGCATCGACAACTTGGCCCCTCGAGTTACTTGTATGTCCCCAAGTCTCTGTCAGGCCGTCAAAAGTCACGCGCATGGCGTCGAGCACCCGCACGAGCGCGCCAAGATCGTTGCGCATTTCACCGACAGCATCGCCGACGGCGCCGATGTCGTCGTGGAACCTTTTCAGTTCCGTCCCGACCTTGACGCACGCGCCGAGGAGGCCGACAATACCGACCGAGATGGAAAAGGGGTCCATCGCACACAAATTGAATCAAAAGTGTTCAGGTCCTTGGACCTGGATTCCGAGACCAAATACAGACAGAACAAAATTTGAGGTTTACGTGTTGTTGCCTTGACTTAGCGCGCAGATGTGGCTGTGAACCTGGAAGACAACTGGACCGGGCTTGGCGACTCGGACTTGGTCCCGTGCACTAACCGAGCCTCGAAGAACACCGCCCCCAAAATTCCGCATAGACACCACAGCGCCAAGCATCAGGATAGCTGAAATCTCAAACAGGACAACCAAATTCAACACCCTGAGCCAAAGAAAAAAAAAAAAATTTCGAAGACGTGGCTCGAAAAAAAAGTGACGACTCATGCGTCGACAGTAGCTAGCTAGGTACCTAGTTAGTTCCAGGGTAGGATTGGGAGAACCTCCACTGAAATCTGGTGCCTGAATCTAGAACAAGTCAAGGCGCTTCTGTCCGACGGCCGAGCAGAGCCCTCAGTCATGAATGACAGCATCGAGACAGTGGGGGGTCAGAAGCATTGACATTGTTTTAGCAAGCAGTACATGTAAGACAAATGGTTCGTTGTGCCACACCTCACACCCAACACGGCCCAGCTCAACAGGCAAGCCAAAGCTGAGACTGAAGACCTGATCGCGCCGACACATAGGCCGTTATTCACGGGTAGGCTCATCTCGGAACTACCCGTTCCCTTTCCCATAAACAGGACAGTACATATACCTACATGTTCTACATCAAGAATATACCCCGGGCCCAGCTATCAAGCGGGAAGCACGAGTCTTTCCCGGCAAAGGTGCGGTAGCGGGTAGTCCCGGTAAGTGGGGGGGGCGGGGGCCTTTGCCGTCCGTTCGTCCACCCATCCGGTCTTGTCGGGAAAAGCATATGAATATCTGTGAATGAGTTCCTTCGCAATCGTACTTTGAGGTATTCTTTCCAAAACCGACGGGAAATCCAATCTACCATGAGTTGGCAATTTGTTTCTTCCGCACTCTTCTTGGTGACTGTCTGGGCCTCGGTGATTCAAGCCGTTTGCCCAACTATCCAGCTGGACTATAGTACGATCCTCCCATCCGCGGGGAATAGCAGCGTCGGATTCTGCAAGTACCAAAACATTCGTTATGCGGCAATCCCAGCCGGTCCCTTGAGATGGGCAAAACCGCAGTGGCCTCCCACGGAGCATCAGATCAACACCGGAAACCTTGCGCAACCTAATGTGAGCTGTGCTACAACTGAGGACTGCCTGTTCATGGATATCTGGATTCCATCCAACCAAACCGGTAAACCATTGGCTGTCATGGTCTGGCAACACGGCGGAGGCTTCAATATCGGTTCCAAAGCCCAACAAGCGGCAACACAGACAACGCCTGAGGGCCTCTTTGGCTTGAGCTCCGACTTCATCTTTGTCTCTTTCAACTATCGTTTGGGCATCGCTGGTCTCGCCACAGGTCCTAGTTTCAATCATCAGGGCGGCATTAGCAATGCGGGATTGTGGGACACGGAACATGGTTTCCGCTGGATCCAAAGATATATCGGTGCTTTTGGGGGGGATTCAGGCCGCGTTACCGCCGTGGGCCACTCTGCCGGTGCAAGTTCTGTAATTTTCATGATGACACGGTTTGCCGGTCACGCTGAGCAGCTGTTTTCTCGAGCCTTCATTCAGTCACCGGGCTATTTTGCTGGTGCCGGCCACTGGTCCGCCGAGCAGTTTTGGCTCAACGTGTCGGCGACTGCGAGATGCCCCGGGGGAAACATCTCGTGCATGCGAGCCGTTCCCTTTCAACAACTTAACAGAGCAGCCTCGACGGCCACAAGAGCTTCCGGATACGTCATGCAGCCCAAGGTTGACGGGAACTTTGTTGCTGACACGTACGAGGCGCAGTTCTATCAGCGCAACTTTAACTTTTCGGGTGAGTTCGTCATTACGCATCACCAACACGAGGGTAATAGCGTACCCTATCAGGGCATAGGGACTGAGAGGGAATTTCGGGAGTATCTCCGGCAGGTGTTTCCCTGCATGGCAGAAGAAGCCATGGATGTGGTACCAGCAACCCCTTGCTCGCAACCAGGGACTCACGCCAGTACTAACCCTAGGTATTCTACCAGATGTTCTCTCTCTATCCCGTAAATCAGTACGAGTCCCAAGCCCTCCGGCTATCCGACATTGCACAGTCTATGGAGATGACGGCACGTAACCTTGCGGCTACGCACGCTCTCGACAATAACACGTGGAACGGCCAGGTCATCATCCCACCGGCAACGCACCAAACCGACCAGCCCTACTATTGGTATGCCCCTTACAAACTCTCCGTCGTGCCCGGCATAGCACCCAGCCCCCAGGAGCAAGTCCACGTGCCAACGGCCATCATTATGCAAAAGTACCTACTCAGCTTTGTCATTACTGGAGATCCCAACAAGCTATGGCCCGACACAGAAGGCAAGATCTACTGGCCCAAATATAACCAAGGCAACCAGCCCCAAGGGCGGGCCATGATCTTCAACACAACCGGTCTGAGCATTGGGCCATATGATTTGTCAAATGAAAGGAGTGTGTTTTGGAACAAAGCATTGTGGTACTGAGCCCATGTACCTACCTTCCTGTCTTCTCAATCAAAACAAAAGAGTTATCGCCTCCTCCCAGAAAACAACCCTGAATCGGCGTGTATTATCGTTAACAGTTCTATTTCATTTCTTAATCTCTGCGTAATTCTTGCAAGTTCTCTCAGGATTCTGTTGACAAAGGGGGTGGGAGTGGCATTTAGCTTGGCACCGGCCAGACAGATCAAATGGGATTGTCCAATCCGGCAACCGAATGACGGTGATTGGCGATGATCCCCATACCTCACTCGCATCGTCATGCGATCATCGCCCCAAGAGGACCTACCTTGCCCTACCCAACACGCCGAGCCAGATATCCCCAAGGCCAAGTATTATGTCGCCTTTGGCTCGTCCCAGCCTGGGTCCTAATTTCGAGCACGTGTGTGTGACAGTGTTGAGCATTTGGTTGGTGTTTGGGGGATAACAGCACAACTTCCTGAGCCTGATGTGGCTTGGCAACATGAAGCACGTGTTCGAATATCCCCTCTTCTTATTCTCCGACGACCGAGCTCGAACTAGGTCTGAGTTGATTTGATGCAGGGGAAATTACATGCCTCCAAAACGGCCTTGCATTGATCTAACGGCACAATGTCTCCTCAACTTGAACAGAGCCATTGTGGTGAGGGGGCTGCCCTTCTGGATTTTCGGATAGGTTTAGTCTTTGCCCTATTTTCTGGTGTTTGAAGCGCGCCTATCATAGACGACACAGGTTTTCTTGTCCGGACATTTTCCACCTGGGCATACTACCGGCAAAACTGACATGTTGTCTATTCCCCCGGATTTTCGGCTCCGGCTGCTCCACATTTCGCTTGGCACCGGGACTTGACGTTCCCCCCCTCTTCCGTAAATGATTTAATCCGACACCCGATGGTCATGATGCTGCGTAAAGCATGGTAATCACTGTCGATGGCGTCTCTCTCCTCTCTCTCTCTCTATCTCTCCAGTGGTCAGATCGTTCCAGGTCCGGAAGCCCACCACCGGACAAAAGGCCGACTGCAGCGCTTGGCATTAGGCACGTACACCTATATAGGGTAGGATAGGATAAGTATATCTGAACTTGGAAGCTCCCCACACGTACTCTTTCTCTTGATTCAATCTGAGCTCCTCCGTGTTTCTGGGCAACTGCATCGAAATCACCAAGATCAGACCCTACTACCAAATCATCAAAATGCGGGTCGCTTCTCTCCTCAGTCTTGCCCTGTTGGGTTTTCCTAGCACCCTAGCGGCTTCGTCTGGGTGCGGAAAGGCAGCGGCCATCACCAATGGTGTCAAAAAACTCACGGCCAAGGGGAAGTCGCGGCAGTACACAGTGCAGCTGCCAGCCAACTACAACCAGACGCATCCGTATCGGGTTGTGTTTGGTTGGCACGGAGCCAATGACAACATGGACGTGACGGTTCAGGGCTCGCTGGTTCAGCCACCGGGATCATTCCGCTATTTTGGCCTGCAACCCCTGGCCAAGGACAGCGCCATCTTAGTCGCTCCCGACGCCCTCAACAAGGCCTGGTACAATCGAAACGACGAGGACTACGCCTTCTTCGATGCCATGTTGACCCAGCTGTCCGAAGGCCTGTGTGTCGATGAAAAACAAATCTTCTCCCTCGGCTTCAGCCACGGCGGTGCTTTCACCAAGGCCCTCTCTTGCTACCGCGCGAGCTCACACCGCGGCGTCATCATCTTGGACGGTGGCGGCCCGATTGACAACAGCTCTGGCTGCTCTGACGACCCCATCGCGGCCATGATTGTGCATGGTGTCAGCGACGGAATCCAGGGTGGACGCTCCACTCGCGATCTTTATGTCAAGCGCAACGGATGCACTGCCACCAATGCCAAAGAACCTGCCGCCAACAGCCGGGCCCCTCACATCCTGACCGAGTACCCGGGCTGCAAGGAGGGTTTCCCTGTGTGGTACATTGCCTTTGACGGCCAGCATTGGATGGCGCCTTGGGACGGGGGCAGCGGGAATAACGGTGAAAAGACCTTTACCCCGGCAGCGGCCTGGAAGTTCATCACCCAGTTTCAGTAATGTACTCTGATCTTAGCTAGATGACCAATCCAACATTTCTTGCATACGTGGCTCTCATTGTTTTAATGTGCAACATTCCCGTATCCAAACGAACTTGCTACTGGACCAGACCCTATGTCCTTTAGGCCGACTGTTCTTGTCCACGACGACGGAATCTCGCCCTCATTCCCAGCGGAGGCAGATTCACGAAACCAGCTCGGATGGATACAGGTCTCTTCCGAGAAGTTGGTTCGAAATCGTAATACTTGACAATGCGCGCCAACAACATCATGAGCAGACGGACCATGAAGAACCTGCCGGGGCTGTATTTTTTTAGCCCCCTCATTGTCAGTACCTTCCTTCCTAATAAATATCCGACGCCATACGGTACTGGCATACGTGAAGGCAAACTCACCAAAAATGCCGCCCATAGCCAAAGAACAAAAATGACTCGCTCGAGGCGGTAAGCTCGCCATCGGCCCGCAGTTTGTATTTTGGTTCCCCCTCCCCTTCTTTCTCGTGCCCAGAGACCTCTGGCTCTAGCCAGCGGAACGGATTAAAAACGTCAGGCTCAGGGAAAAAGCGAGCATCGCGCGTCATGGCCTCAGCTGGACAAGTGAGCCACGCACCAAGCGGAACGTGCGTGCCATCTGGCAACACGACACCTTCTTTGGCGACGACAGCTCGCACAGGGATGTTGGCCACCAACGGGCTATACCGCATCGATTCACGCGTAAAGGCCGTGGTTAAGGGCATATTTTGCGGTGTGAAGGAATCCGGATCGGCCCAAGCGGCGGGACTACCAAGAACTGATGCAATCTCGCGCCGGAGAAGAGGCAGGTACTCTGTGGTTATCTTCTCGTCGGGAGGACAGATGAGGTTGAGCAGTAGCGCGAGACAGCCTGGTAGCTTGACGTTGGATGCGATTCCGTACATGATCAAAAAATTTGTCGAGATGGACTCAACTGTCATGGTCTTGCTCCGCAACAGCGCCTCGGCCGCTCCGGTCGTTGCATCCAGAGATACAGCAGGGTCAACAAGACCATCGCGCTGCTGCTCCTGCTGCTGCAGGTGACGCACCTTCTCCTTCATAAAAGGCTCCCACTTCCTCTTGTAGCGACGGGCGTAGTAGCCAAGCGGAAGGCGGAACAGGTAGCCGAGAGGCGTCCGGAAGATGGCGGGTGAGAGTTGACCAATGACGAGACCGCCCATGGCGGCCCAGTTGCCCATGGCCTTGAGGACGCCGGCCAGCTCCTTGTCCTCGGCCAGTTCGGGCCCAAAGTAGATAACGTGGCCGACCTTGGTCAGGATGGAGCCGACGGCATCCAAAAGGCCCACCTCGTTCCATTCCTCTAGGGAAGTGCCAAGTGTGGCATCGGTCGACCGCTTCATCTCCCGCGCTATGATACCCTGCATCGCGTCCACCCGGGACAGCGACATGTGCCGTTTCACAAGCGTCGGGATGAACTCAGCGCCCGGATCCGCGCTCGGAAACATGTATCGAATAGCCATACCTTCCCATAGTGCCGGCCGCTGCGCAAGAACGTTGCTGGGTTGACTCAGGAGCCACCTAACGTGTTCCGGAGGGATCACAATGTCGGGGTTGAGCGAGGGGCTGGGGCTAACAAAAGTCTTGCCGTGGGCTGAGAACTGTCGAGATTTATTTCATTGCATCAGACTTGCACTAGTCAGTTGGGGGGAGAGGTATTGTCTAGATCCTTACCTCGGCGTAGGCAATGCCCCTGGATTCATGGTAGGATGACCAAGAGGTCAAATGCGCAATGGCCCTCGACAGCAATGTGTTGCTTTTTGCTCCGGGGACGGGTATCGAACGAGGGAGCATCCAAAGCTTAATGCATGACGATAGTACGCCGACAAAACCGACAAAGAGGACGAGAGAGATGGCGTAGCTACTGGCCTTGACGACGAAATCCATTGCATCCAGATATGTCTCCAAATTGTGCGGAGATCCAAGTGCCCCCAGGAATATATCAGACTGCGGCGTTTAGGAAAACCGCGGCGATTTATTTATTCGACGCTGACATGAGCGATTTTCTCTGAGCGTTAAGGCCTAGACTGTGCCTCCTCTACTCTGTCCCGCCAGCAGCACACCATCAGCAGCAAAAGACTTCCAATTAACTAATCTGTCCCTGATTGAGATAACCTTGCAGATGAAAATGCCCGCGACCCCCAATTTTCTATAACATGATGGAATGGACTATAGAAACTAATGCACATTGAGAGAGGGGAGGGTGGCCATGGTTGGCTACCTACCTGCCTAGCTTCGCGTCCATGAGAAATGTGTGTGCTCACTAGGTAACTTTCCAAGACCGCAACTAGGTGGGTGTGTGCGATTATCTTGCAGATTGGGCCAGAACATAACGAGAGGCGCTAGCTGAATGGCACGGCATGCACACCTGCACGTCTCATTCGCCAAGGCACCTGCTACCCAGCTCCAATGAGACCCTTTTTGCTGACCCTCATGCTGCTCGGATTGTGACATGTGAATTTCAACGAGAGTGCGTGCCTGACTCATCCACATGTCTGCCGGGCTTCGGAGACTGAAAGTTGCTGTAACAGAATGCGTCAGCAAAAATGAAGGACAAATTCGCTCTTTTAAACGGTCATGAACTGCGTCCAGTCAGTCAGCTCCGTAGAGTATATATAACCCTGCAGGGTCCGAATATCTCCAATATTGTAGGAACTCTTTTTTTTAAGGATGGCTTTCAATGTTTTCGAGACATCGCTAGGAACTCTGGCGACAACAGTCATCAGGGACCTTGTCGTCATTCCGGGGGCTGGCCTTTCCTTCCCTTGAAAGCTTTAGCATATCGGACCTAGTCGCCGAGAGTGGCTTAGAATTGACACGGAAAGAAAAAACAAGAGTCTAGTTGATAGGAATCAACTCACGCGGCAAAAGCCAGCCCAATTGTCATCACATTGGATTTACACGTTGTCGGAGAATTGAAAAAAAGGGCAAGGTACCCTCCTTCAACCAATACGCCTTGCGTGGCAAATGTATATGCCTCCCTGTTGGTCAGAGTGTTTACTATCAATTGTCAGCCTAGAAGAAAGTTACAGCATCCTCGCCATGTGACCGCTACTCCAGCAATTTACAAAATTAGAGCATATGCTCTTTTTACTGTTGGATCCAAAACACCCTGACTCACAACAAAGCGCACAGTTCCTCGTAATCATTCTCAGTTGGTGCTCCGTGCCGAGCATCAATGCGCAGTATCGTCGCCATGGCGGCTGTTGGGACACTCCGGTGGAACACTCCAGAGTGGGTTTCTCAAGGCCAAGGCCTGGGCCAGCCATGAGGCCATGCATATACATGTTTTAACGGATAAAAAAGGAGGAAGAATTTATCCAGAAGTTGTACACTCTTCAGGGTTATTGGGGCATATAGTAGTAGACCTGTGGAGCCTTGTGCGTCCAACTCCAATTGATCTTGTGGGAGTTTGATGATATTTTGCAAGAAAATCGTATATTGAGTCAGGGTACAATGTTACCTACCAATTTTTCTACTTCGGCGTCTACTCTATAACATAGAGAGCAAGGCCACCGAGAGACCGTTGGTTGTTTTAGATCAATAAGAGCTGATAATTGAGACGGCTTAATCAAGCGACAATGTGACGATATCTTACCTAGGTGACAAAGTTCGTTAGGTGGTTTAAACGCTCTGCTGTACCGCTTTTTCCTTTGCTTGGAGATATTCTTTTGCTATTGTAAATTACGATACAAGTAGGTGATGCGGTACGCTTAAAGTGTGTGGAAGATACTATAAATTAGGGTGATGTTGTGATGATGGATCCAGGGAAGAAACCCTGTAGGCCATGGACCCAAAGGGGTAGTGCTCACCAAAGGTAGGCCCTGTGACGTCAACCATAACCCTGGGAAGCTAGGATTTACTACATTAGTAGGGTAATGGAGTTTTTGTTAGTTGCCATGTTAAAGGTAGAAAGATATCTAACCTGCTTAGTATATCACATTTGTAATATACGTCGTAGATCAAAATTGAAATAATTCCCGGTTTTGTCACGGCACCAAACCGGCCCTTAACCAGGGCCGGCTCAGCCCGGGACTAGCAGCTACACGTAACCTCCCCAGTACCCAGTATATAGCCCGCTAAAGGGAGCCAGCTCCCTTTGGCTCCCTTCGTGTAATAATAAATCTCTTCCCCAGACCTAAGGTCAGTACCGTAATAGTTTATTATACCCTACCTTTTGGGAACAATAATCGTTACCGGCCCTTTCCTACCTCAAATTACTCCTCCCGCCAAAACCTACCAAGAAACGGCGCCAATTTATTATAAAACCAGAACAATAACCCAAAACACATACAAAACTAAACCGTATTACAAATATACCCCCAAAAACAACCTTAAATATTATTATTATTAATCTTACACCGCAAAGGACCTCTAGTCCTCGCCCTAGTAGGCAAGCAGTCCCTTTATCTATCTATTTAAGTACTGTAGGTGCTTTTATAATACAGGTATCGGTATGATATCGCACCTAAACCAACTCTACTTCCAATTTTTTATTTACTAATCTGGGTCTCTCCTACCCAAAATATGTAATAGGAGGAGAGTTATCACAATTTGTAAAGAAAGGAAAAATAGGGGGTACCCATATATTGGCTCGAAGTTAGACCGTACTCGTTCTTTTTTCTTTAGCCTCGGTGCCCCGGCTATATCGTCGTCGGAAGGTAGGAAATGAAAGGGGGGGGGCTCTTTCCTTTATATTTATAACATCGGCGGTATATTCGGATAAAAAAAGAGGGGGGAGGAGGGGGGGTGAGTTGTACCTTCCTTCGCAGTAGCGTCGTTATCGGTTTGCCTTCGTTGGACTCCAGATGAGAGGTCATAAGATTTCATCCTTATTTGACCGGGGCAATCTCGTTACCTGCTGAGCGAGTGCGGTACGCAAACGCAGATTCTCGCCCTTTTTTGCCTATAAATAAAGGGGTTCTCTCCCTTATTCTCTTCTTCTTTTTATCATCATCCATCACTTTACATACCATAGCTTCCAGTTCCGATGCCAACACCTCGCTCTCGAGGATCGAGACCGCTACATAGAACTGCGCAGTCACCGCGTAAACACTCCGCCATTACTTATCTCCTTTACTAATTCTCGTAATCCTACTAATCTTTATCCTCGCGGCCCCTACCGTTTTTACATTAGCGGTATTTATATCGGCAGTTGTTAGGAGCTCTATAAGTATTTGCAACCTAATGGTACTTCTTTTATACGCTTTCGCTACTCCTTTAGGGTTTTTACTTACTTTTCGCAACTTCGGGCTTTCGCTACTACTAGTGCTATACGGATTTCAATCCGACGTATATCTTTGTATATACCTCTTTATATATTTATTACAGCTTTAGTAAGTTAATTTCCGTTATTATTAGTTATTTTATAAGTTCCTTATACCTTCCGCGTACTAATTACAATACTTATTATTAATCTTACACCGCAGAGGACCTTTAGTCCTCGCCCTAGTGGGCAAGCGGTCCCTTTATCTATCTGTTTAGGTACCGTAGGTGCTTTTATAGTATAGGTATTAATACAATATCGCACCTAAACCAACTCTACTTCTAGCCTTTTATCTACTAATCTAGGTCTCTCCTACCCAGGATATATAATAGGAGGGGAGTTGTTATAATTTATAAAGAAAGGAAAATAGGGGGTGCCTATATATCGGTTCGAACTCAAACCGTACTCATTCTTTCTTCTTTGGCCCCAATACCCCAGCTATATCGTTATTAAAAAGTAAAAGGGGGGGGGGCTCTTTCCTTTATATTTATTACCTCGCTTTTAATTTACCCGTAATTCGGACAATAGCCTTTTTCCATAGGTAATTTACTTCTTTCTCTTTTTACAATTTACCTCGCTTTTAATTCGTTTTCGTTTATACTACGGGAAAGCCATCGTAACAGCGGTATTATTATAATATCAGTAATATATTCGGATAAAAAGAGGGAAAAGGGGGGGGTTGTACCTTCCTTTATAGTAACGTCATTATTAATTTGCCTTCGTTAGACTTTAAATAAGAGGTTATAAGGGTATCACCAATATATTTTCATCTAATATTCCATCCTTATTCGACCAGGGTAATCTTATTACTTATTAAGTAAGTACGGTACGTAAACGTAAATTCTCGCCCTTTTTACCTATAAATAAGGGGGTTTTCTCCCTCATTTTCTTCTTCTTTTTTTCATTATTATTTATTACTTTATATATTATAGCTTCCAGCTCTGATACTAACGCCTCGCTTTTAAAAATCGAGACCGCTGCGTAAAACCGCATAATTACCACGTAAATACTCCTTTATTACTTATCTCCTTTACTAATTCTCGCAATCCTACTAATCTTTATCCTCGCAGCCCCTACCGTTTCTGTATCAGCAATATTTATTATTAATCTTACACCGCAGAGGACCTTTAGTCCTCGCCCTAGTGGGCAAGCGGTCCCTCTATCTATCTGTTTAGGCACCGTGAGTGCTTCTATAGTACAGGTATCGGTACGATATCGCACCTAAACCAACTCTACTTCCAGCCTTTTGTCTACT